>Ga0080013_1001539_pt1 | contig 30160 bp, 36 predicted proteins | sample ETNvirenome_6_85_FD_69236 | JGI IMG/M metagenome (GOLD analysis project Ga0080013, IMG submission 69236) | Marine viral communities from the Pacific Ocean - ETNP_6_85 (SPADES assembly) (version 2) | ecosystem: Environmental > Aquatic > Marine > Oceanic | place: Pacific Ocean | collected 2013-06-19 | reverse complement strand
TATTATGAGTGATACAAACAAAAGCGGATACGAACTCCGCACCGATTTGCTAGGAATGGCAATTGGAATTGTGGCGGACCAGACGGCCCGCCAAGTCGAGAATGAACATTTTAAGCCAGAAGGACAGCGCACCGCTGTTGCGTCCTATACGACTGAAGATGTGATTGATGAAGCTGAGAAGCTTTACGCCTTCGTTCAGAAGAAGTAAATTACTGACCCACAGGGAGGCCTAGGGTTATCAGGGGCCTCACAATAGAAAGGAAGAGTTATGACAACTACTGATACAAATCGTTTGCAACAACTGATTACCATTCTTGAGGAAACTCAGGACGATCACGACAAGTTCTTTGGCACTGGAAACAATGCCGCCGGAACCCGGGTTCGTAAGGCGATGCAGGAAGTGAAGACGCTAGCACAGGAACTCCGCGTTGAGGTTCAAGAGACTAAGAACTCGGGTTAAACTCTGACAGCCGCAGGGAGGCCCGGGGATACAGGGGTCTCAATTTATCACAACAAAGAAAGGGAATTTTAAAATGGGTGATTTTGTTAATAAGTTGCGTGAACTGGGCGTCGAGGACGACGGGACCGTAACATTGAGTTATAGTGAAGGTTGCGATGTGTGGCACATCAACGAGAGTCATGTGCAGGAGAGCGTCGCCGAGACTGAGACGGCCGCTATGTTAGCCGGCTTGCTGGTTTCCGGTGTTCCGGTTTACAGCAGTTACGGCGGAGTGTCCGAGGGTGGCGACATCCTTAACGAGATGCGCGCACAGGATGTGCTTGAGGACTATGAACGGGGTGAAGAGTACTTTGAGGAGTATATCACCGAGAAGCTGCAGGAAACCATCTACGATGGGGAGTATTCAATTGAGTATTCCACCGAGCAGTATGATTACAAGCGTGGACGTTGCGACATCTCAACGTCGGTGAGGGTTCGTGCGGGCGATCTGTTTGCAGCTGATGCTGCGACAGCTGGTCGTTTCCAGTTCTTTAACCCGGACAATTTTGTCTCGGGCTTCAACGTTTCTGTTGAAACCAAGAACGGCACTCTCACGCTTAACTAAGTGAAAACTTTAGATTTACACGGTAGTCATCATGAGAATGTGGAGCATCTTGTTGAAAGCTTTTTCTACAACAATGATTTCCCCGTCAAGGTGATTACTGGTAAATCTGAACAAATGCAACAGATAGTGCTTGACATTGTGGAGCGCTACGGGTATGATTATCACTATGAGCGGTTGATTAACCAGGGTTGCTTGGTAATCTCCGACAAACATATTTAGAAAAGGAATCCAAATGGAATTAATTGCAACAATTGTTTTAATGGTCGTGGCCATCCGAATGATCTGGAAGATTCACGCTAATGAACATCGTGTTAAACTGCTTGAGGAAGAGGTGGAATCCCTAGGGGACCACCTAAGAGGAAAGAAGAGATAAGATGGCTAAAAAGACCACACGCCCGGGAAACATTTCAATCAGCGACTTGAAGAATCTTATTAACAAGAAGGCGGGGATGAACATCGCCTACAATTTGAATGACGATAACCCCACCGCAGTAAAAGAGTGGATCCCCACGGGCTCCCGCTGGTTGGATAGCATTATTTGTCGCGGGAGGCTTACAGGCATCCCAATTGGGAAGGTCACCGAGATTGCTGGCCTAGAATCTACAGGCAAATCTTTCTTGGCTGCTCAGATCGCTGCAAACGCCCAAAAGATGGGAATGACTGTCTTTTATTTCGACTCGGAGTCTGCCATCGATCCCACCTTCCTCACCCGCGCTGGGTGCGACCTTGATAACCTGCTCTACGTGCAGGCTCAGAGCGTCGAGAGCGTCCTTGAGACGATCGAGGAGGTCATAGGATCTGGAGCCGAGCGAACGGTCTTTATATGGGATTCTCTGGCCTTTACGCCAGCAGTCTCAGATGTTGAAGGAGACTTCAACCCTCAGTCCTCAATGGCGGTCAAGGCTCGCATCCTGGCAAAGGCCATGTCGAAGCTTGTGGTGCCCATTGCGAACTCGCAGTCATCACTCATTGTCCTCAACCAACTTAAGACCAACATCACCCGTTTTCCAGCGGAAGCAATGGTGACCCCTTATGTCACCCCCGGCGGGAAGGCGATGCACTATGCTTATTCGTTACGCATCTGGCTCACGGGTCGCAAGGCCAAAGCCAGCTTTATTCTTGATGACAAAGGATTCCGAATTGGATCCGAGGTTAAGGTCAAGCTGGAGAAGTCTCGCTTCGGAACACAGGGACGTAATTGTTCTTTCAAGATCCTCTGGGGCACTGAGAACGTGGGCGTCCAGGATGAAGAGTCGTGGTTCGAAGCAATTAAACATGTATTTGATCGAGCTGGTGCCTGGTATTCCTTGCCGATGGCAGACGGAACAAAAACCAAATTTATGGCATCCCAATGGGTGGAACAATTGCAGGACGAAGACTTCCGCACTCGCGTCTATGAAATTATGGACGAGGAGATCATCCGTAAGTTTGACGCGCGCGAAGGTAAGGCTGAAGATTTCTACGACGTAGATACAGAATAAGACTATTTATTACACACCTTTGGGAGAGCGACGATGAGTAAGTATTCAAGTTATAAAAAGTTTCAGTTAATTACAGAGAACTGGCGCAGATATTTAAACGAACAAGAAGAAGGCGCCCTTGATCTGGAGAAGATATTAGGCGCCGAGTATACTAAGTTCGTCGGCTGGCTTGGCAATAATATTAAGGACGAAAAGGTACGAAAGTTTATTGCTGCTGGTCTGGACGATGGCGGCGACCCGGGCGACGATGCGTTCGCGTTTTCAGAAGCTGCCGTCGCTGTGTCCAAACTCATCCCCACTCAAAATGAAGTGGATATTGACAAATCATTGGCATATCCCCTGGTGAATACACAAGGTAAGGGGTTTGTACAAAACGTCTCTAGCAATGGGCCCTTTACTCTGGGATCTCCCATTGTTATTTTTAATGGGAGGTGGATTATCGACGGACATCATCGCTGGTCTCAGCTCTATGGCTGCAATAAGAACGCTTCCATCACCGCGGTCAACATGACCATTGAGGGGCTCGATCCTCTTGAGGCCCTTAAGGCAGTCCAGATGTCCATCGGCGCGCAAACCGGAAAGATTCCAGTTCAAAGTGTGGAAGGAATTAATTTGTTAACGATAGATGATCAAAAGCTGGCTCAGTGGATTTTGAAGAATGTTTCTGTCAAGGCAACCAATACAATGTATAAGGCCGGCGAAGACTTTATTAACAAACTTAAACAGGGGGGAGGGACCGCTGAACAGCTTCCGTCTGGCGCAAAGTCGCCCCACGGCACCCCCGAAACTGAAATGAACGAGTGGGTACTAACAGAGATATCAAAAAATAGATTTCATAAAATGATGGTAACTCAGATTTTGCCTCGTTTTATCTCGTCCAACATTGAGTCTATGCAGCAAACATCACAGCCCGAGGAGGGCTCGGGCCCCCGCGATTTCATGCCCCAGACTGGTGGTGTCACTTGGCAAGAGCCACTGAAGAAGGGGGTGATTGATGTCAAGCCTCCGTTCGCCAAAGCAGCTGAATAAACTCAAACTAAACCCTTGACTCTGAAGCTCCTGTGAGGTATACTCATAGGAGCTTCATACGTTAGGGGATACAGTTGAAGAACAAGAGATATATAGAGTTCGCCAAGAGAGTGGCGGAACAATCAGATTATGGAAAGTTTAGGCACGGCGCCGTCCTTGTGAAGGGCAGTTCCGTTCGTAAAATTTCCTGCAACAAGCATCGGCACTGTAGTTTCGGCGCGAGATTTCGTAGAGAGGGTCATGGCGAAGCCACCCTCCACGCAGAGTTGGGAGCCATCCTAGGGATGGACCGCTCCACCACACAGGGTTCCACAGTTTATGTGGCCCGCATCAACAGAGAGGGAGAGGCCCGCATTAGCAAGCCGTGCCCTATGTGCGAAGCAGCCATGCGTCATGTGGGCGTGCGTCGCGTCTATTATACTAATGAACATGGCAAGATTGAGAGAATGAGACTATGAAAAGAGTGATGATCATCGACGCCCTGAACGCCTATTTCAGGGCCTTCATCGTCAATCCCAGCCTCTCGGTCCACGGACAGCCCATCGGGGGCCTCAAGGGCTTCCTAGGCATCCTACAGAAGCTCTGTCGTGACATCAAGCCGGACACCGTGATGATCATCTGGGATGGCCCGGGCGGTTCCCGCAAGAGGCGCGAGCAAAACAAGAACTATAAGGAGGGGCGCAAGCCCATCCGAGTCAATCGACAGACCGACCTCACCGACGAGCAGCAACGCGCCAATATGGCATGGCAGCAGCTGCGTTTGATGGAGTATCTCAATGAACTGCCAGTCATTCAGCTACGCTTTGATGAGGTAGAAGCCGACGATGTAATCGCTTATGCCACTCAGGTGGATCATCTTAAGGGCTGGGAGAAGGTTATCGTCTCTAGTGACAAGGACTTCCTTCAACTATGCAATGATGAAACAGTTTTGTTCCGGCCGATTCAAAAGAAGGTTCACACTAAGTTGAACATCGTGGAGGATTTCGATATCCATCCGCGCAATTTTGCTATGGCTCGTGCTATCGCCGGGGATCCCTCTGACAATCTCAAGGGCGTCCCGCGCGCTGGCCTAAAAAGTATTTCAAAAAACTTAAATTTTTTAAGGGAAGATAAGGACGCAACATTGCAGGAGATTTTCGATTGTTGTCTTCAAACTGAGTCAAAAGCTAAGTTTTTCACGAACGTTTTGGAGTACAGAGATGTAATTATAGAGAACTATAAATTGATGCAACTCTATGCGCCGGCTCTTTCGTTACAGTGTCGCGACAAGGTGCATTATGCCCTGGAAAATTTTGAATATGATTATAATAAGACCGAGGTTATCCGAATGATGAATCAGGATGGGTTTGGGGTCTTTAATTGGGACGATTTGCATGCCACAATGAATCGTATTTGTGTTGACAAGGCTCTCCAAAAGTAGTAGCATAGGGGAATGGGAACAGCAATGAAATTGAATGGTGAGGTGGTTAGCTTTTCGAAGTATGGAAAGTCTTTCCAAGAAAAGCTGTGTGTAGTAATTTTAGACGACCGATCTTTCGCAGATCAGATTGAGGAGGTTTTGGATGTTAACTTTTTAGAGTTGAACTATCTTAAGTTGTTTTTGAATAAGATTTTTTCATACCGACAGAAGTATGGAGTGCACCCCTCCCGCGATATTATGAAGACCATTCTTCGGTCGGAACTCGACAACGAAAATGAGCTTACAACCAAGCAAACCCGAGAGTTCTATGTGCGCAGTCAGGTAACCGAGGTTCAGGACGTCGATTACATTAAAGATACCGCGCTGGATTTTTGTAAGAAGCAGAACCTTAAGTCTGCCATGGTGAAGTCCATTGGTCTACTTCAGAATTCATCGTTCGATGAAATCTCTCAAGTCATTAACGACTCTCTCAAACTAGGGATGGACAATGACGCAGGCTATGACTATAAGAAAGACTTTGAAGAGCGCTTCAAGCCACGCTTCCGTAACCCGACGAGTACCGGCTGGGAACTAATTGATGATGTTTGCAAGGGTGGCTTGGGACAAAAAGAACTGGGCGTTGTAATCGCCCCCACTGGTGCGGGCAAGTCTATGGCTCTCGTCCACTTGGGCGCTCAGGCTCTTCGCGAAGGTAAGACGGTGGTACACTATACTTTGGAACTTCAAGATACGGTTGTGGCGACCCGCTATGATTCGTGTCTAACCAAAATTCCACTACAGAATCTGGCTTCTTTCAAAGAGCAGATTTATGAGGAGGTTCAGGACATTCCTGGCCGACTTATTGTGAAGGAGTATCCTACCAAGACTGCTAGCACTCAAACTATCCGGAATCATTTAGAAAAGCTGCGAATGCGCAAGGTTGAAATCGATATGATCATTGTAGACTACGGAGATTTATTACGGCCTGTTCGTTATCTAAAAGAGAAAAGGAACGAACTTGAATCTATTTATGAAGAGCTGCGAGGTATTGCAGCAGAATACGAGGCACCAGTGTGGACCGCATCACAGACCAATAGGTCTGGACTTAACGCAGAAGTCATTACAATGGAATCAATTTCAGAAGCATTCAACAAATGCTTCATCGCCGATTTTATTTTTACTATCTCACGGACAATTGAGGATAAAACGGCGAATACTGGACGCCTCTTTGTTGCTAAAAACCGTAACGGCCCAGATGGCTTAGTTTTTCCTCTTTTCATGGACACATCTAATGTGTGTATTAAGGTGCTTGAACCATCTGAAGAAGGTGAGCTGGTAGAGGTGAGTGTCAAGAAACAAAAAGACAATTTGGTTGAGAAGTATCAGAAGTTTAAAAAGAATAGGGGAGGTTCGTGATGTTTGAGGAAACAGAGGTGCGAGAGGCAACTCTTGAGTATTTTGGTGGCGATGAACTGGCAACAAATGTTTTTATGACAAAGTATTGCTTGCGTGACCAACGCGGAAACTTTATGGAAAAGACGCCGGACGATATGCATCGACGGCTTGCCAAAGAGTTCGCTCGGATGGAGGACAAGTTTATTACGCGCAAGTCCAATCACCTGACCGAGTCAGAAATCTACAGGGTTCTTAAAAACTTTAAGTACGTTGTGCCACAGGGCTCCCCGATGATGGGAATTGGAAACAACCATGTTAACGTGTCTCTTTCTAATTGTGTTGTGATTGAGAATCCGGACGACAATGTTTCGTCTATTATGGATGCCGGCAAAGATCTTGCTAATCTTTTTAAGCGACGTTGTGGCGTGGGCCTCGACATTAGTGGACTTCGCCCGGCTGGGGGCATTGTTAATAATTCTGCTCGCACCACTACGGGGGCTTGGAGCTTTGCTGATTTCTACTCTTATGTCTGCCGTATGATCGGACAGAATGGCCGACGCGGAGCCCTAATGATTTCGATGGATGTACGCCACCCTGACATCGAAAAATTTGTCACGATGAAACACAACCTCACTAAAGTCACAGGCGCCAATGTGTCCGTTAAAATTAGCGACCACTTCATGGAGGCCGTAGAAAAGAAAGAATCGTTTGTACTTCAGTTCCCTGTCGATGCAGAATACCCCCAGTACACGGCTGAGATTGATGCCGCGTCTTTGTGGGACACCATTATAAAGTCAGCCACCACGACTGCCGAGCCCGGGCTCCTTATGTGGGACACTATTACCAAGAACTTGCCCGCCCACTCTTACCCCGGCTTTGAAACCAAGACTACTAATCCGTGTGGGGAGATCCCACTTTCAGCCTACGACTCCTGTAGGCTTGTTTCTTTGAATTTAAAAAGTCTCGTAAAAAATTCTTTTGAAAAAAATGCAAACTTTGACTTCGAAAAGCTTAAGGAAGTTACATCTGTGGCGATGCGATTGTCAGATGATTTGGTGGAACTTGAATTAGAAAAGCTACAAAACATACGCAACGTGGCAGATAGTGCTGATGAAAAAAGTCTTTGGACTAAACTTTATGGCGCCGCATTTAACGGCCGTCGGACTGGTCTAGGTACTCACGGCTTGGCCGATGCTATCGCATGCCTTAATCTGGCCTACGATAGCCCCGAAGCCCTTGTGATCATTGAGAAAATCTATCGCACCTTACGGGACGCAGCCTACGAAGAGAGCGTCTACCTCGCCCAAGAGCGGGGCTACTTTCCGGCCTTTGACTGGAGCGTTGAGGAAAACAACGAGTTTATTCAACGACTACCCGAGGAGCTTAAACGGTTGATAGCCGAGCACGGCCGCCGCAACATTTCAATTTTGACAAATGCCCCTACTGGCTCCGTGTCTATTATGTCCCAAACATCTTCGGGCCTCGAACCTGTTTTTAGGAACAGCTACATCCGACGACGCAAGCTCTCGCATGATGAGCAACATCTGCCAGCCGACCACGTGGATGAGTTGGGGGACCGATGGGTTGAATATAAAGTTTTCCACCACAATGTTCAAGCGTGGCTGGAGAAGAATTCGCTTAGCCATCAAGCCACCCCGAAGGTCCCTGCGTTCTTTGTGGAGTCAGATAACATTGATTGGCAACAGCGCGTTGCAGTTCAGTCGGTCATTCAGCAGAGCATCGACCACAGTATTAGTTCTACTATTAATCTACCGAAGGGGACAGACCATCAGTTAGTAGGCGAACTCTATATGGAGGGATGGCGCCAGGGTCTAAAAGGAATTACAGTTTATGTGGACGGTTCTCGATCGGGAGTCCTAGTGTCTAAAAACGACGACACTGAGACCTTCCCGCAACACACAGCACCCAAGCGCCCCATCGAACTGCCATGCAACATCCACCATACCACCATTCAGGGTGAGAAATGGGTCATCATGGTTGGCCTTATGGAGGGGAGACCCTACGAAGTGATGGGGGGTCTTTCTAATCTTATTGAGATTCCTCGTGCCAAGGCGGCGGGCACACTGGTTAAACACCCTCGTAAATCTATGAACTCTGTTTATGATTTGCATGTGGGAACGAACGGCGACACCGTGATAGTAAAGGATCTTGTCAGTGTTTTTGATAATCCCAATCATTCAGCTTTTACGCGTATGATTTCGTTGGGGATGAGGCACGGTGCTAACATCCAATATGTGGTGGAACAACTTCAGAAGGATCGCGATAGTGATATGTTTAGTTTTGCTAAGTGTATTGCTCGTATTCTTAAGAACTATATTCCGGATGGTCAAGAGGCCACCGAAAAAACATGCGGAGAATGCGGCACCGAAGGCTTAGTATATGTTGAGGGCTGTGTAACCTGCAATAACTGTGGCTTTGCTAAATGTGGATAGGAGAAAAACATGACAACACTTACACCAGTTAATAACTACCTTTGGGTAAGAACACCCGAAGAAGAACAGCCCGGAGACGGCGGCATCTTACTGCCCCAGGATTACCGCTCTGTAGAGAGCCCTTTTGCAGTGGTTGAAGTAGTCAACTGCTCAGGCGAAAACGGAACCATATGGGGCCCCGGCTTGCAGATTGTCGTGGAAGCACATATGCTCCGGGACGTCCAGCACAACGGCGAGACTTTCACGGTCATCAAGGAAAACCACGTAATCGGGATTCTGTCAGAAAACTCTTGACCTAACCAATCAGCGGTGCTATACTAGCACTATGATGAAGCCCCCTCCTCTTGAATACACCATCGACAACATAGTCCTTGGCTGGCGCGAGGAGCCGGTGTCATTTGCGCGGGAGCACGGCTATCACCTGATTGTGAATAGCGACCAGCGCCCCTTTAATCACTTCGTTGGATACCAAGATATCAAGAGCAAGTGGTACGAGGACATTTTTGATCTCGGGATGAGATCGTTGCTCCCCGTTCCCTTTGACGTTCAGACCGTCGGCTTAACGGAGGAAGGACGCCTTAAGGTGGTCACGACGGGTAACACCAAAGTCCTTATTTGCTTTAAAAAATTGCATATATTTGACCTTGATAATTGTGGGAATATTGGCGCCGAAGAGGCGGTGGAAGACTATTTAGTACACGATATGTTCGACATTGTACAGGGCTCCCGACTAGGACCCCAGATTGTACTGAGAGTACACGATAGTTTTGTAAAAACCGTTCATTTCGTGCCCTCCAACCGAGTTGACAGGAATTCAGACGGAGCCTTCAAGGACATCATCACCACCAGTATCATTAGCGAAGCAGATATCAAGAGCTTCGATTGTTCCGAAACTATTATTCGTATTCTTTTAGAACGTAAGTTTAAGGAACACCAGATCAAGCAGCTGAACGGCAGAAGTCTCAAAATTGAACATTCGTATCGACAAGCCATCAAGAATAAGTTTTCTTTTAAGACGCTTCCCGACCTGGACGAAAGAATAGTTTTGCATGAGCAAGATTAATATGCCCGGGATCATTCCCGTTGCGGGTGTTAACACCGAGTTTGGAATGGAATGGGATTCGTCTTTGATGCCCGTCGCTCCCAGCTATACCGCCCTAGAGGCCGCAGTTTATGAATGCCTGCACGCTGGCTGCACCTCTGTCTGGGTGGTGGCGAATGATGACATCGCGCCGCTCCTGCGCTACCGGCTAGGAGAGTATGCTACGGACATAGATAGCATCCAGCGCGGAACCTTTGCTCGCTACGGAAGCGCGAAGCACTTAGAGGTGCCCATTTACTACGTACCCATTCATCCCAAACACCGGGGGAAAGTAGATAACTATTCCTGGTCTATTATATATGGAGCCAATGTTGCTTACTGGATTCACATGAAGTTTTCACGCTGGGCCCAGCCCGATCGTTATTACGTTTCTTTTCCGTTAGGGATGATGGACCCCAAGGAGGTCCTGAGGCATCGTTCTATACTACGTAAGGAGTCCCCTTTTTATTTCTCCCACGAAGGAAAAACTGTTAAAGATGGCGTTCCTTTGAGTTTTGTTATTGATCCTCCTGAATGGCGCCGAGCGAAGAGCACCATTACTACTAATGCTGCTTATTACAAGGCGCCGCCGCCCGGGGAAATGCCGTCCGAGCTTCTTCCTCCCGAGGAAAGACGGCGCTCATTGGCCTACGGCCTCCAAGATGTTTTTGGTGATGCCCCCGGCGGCACAATTGTTCAAGTAAATAGTTTTTATGACTTGACTTCATGGGCTGGCTATGTTAAATTTATATCATCGGAACTTGGTGAGAGAACGAAGCGTCCGAACACAAATACAATGTATAGGGGAAGAAACAAATGACCGAGAAAAAGATTCCTTTCGTAGGGCTCCATGCACACAGCGTAGCGGGTTCTATTTTTGATGCCATCGGCTATCCAGATGAGCATATGGATTTTTGTTATGAGAACGGGGGCGAAGCACTTGCCCTCACAGACCACGGGAATATGAATGGGTTCTCACACCAGTTCTTACACTGGCAAAAGATGAAGGACGAAGGGAAGGAATTTAAGCCTATCTTTGGTGTTGAGGCATACTTCTTGCCCTCCATTGACGAGTGGCGCGCTGACTATGACCGCATCAAGGAGGATAAGAAGCTTGCGAGATCACTGGCAAAACAGGGCGACACGTCCGGTGCCACCGTTGAGGACGAAGACGCTTCTAAGAAGGCTATCAAGTCCGTTATCAATCGCCGGAGACATCTAGTCCTACTGGCGCAGAATCAGACCGGACTAAACAACCTGTTCAAGCTGATCTCGGAATCCTATCGAGAAGAGAACTTCTATAGATACCCGCGCGTAGACTACAAGCTCCTCGACAAGTACTCCGAAGGTGTCATCGCTTCGTCTGCTTGTTTGGGGGGTCCCTATGCAGGCAACTATTGGGCTAACCGAGAGGAAGGGCCCGAGGCTGTAAGGGAAGCGATGAGAGAAACCAGTCGACGTTTTGTAGAGATCTTTGGGGATCGCTGGTACGGCGAACTTCAATGGAACAACATCGCAGAGCAGCACGAATTGAATCAGTACATTATCGAGGTGTGCAAAGAGTTTGATATCACGCTGATCTCAACGGCCGACAGCCACTATCCTAACACCGAAGCTTGGAAGGACCGAGAGCTATACAAACGCCTAGGCTGGCTCGGTAAGGGAACTCCTGCTTGGGCTGAAGATAATACAGAACTTCCCGCGGGCGTCGAAGAGATTGGTTATGAGTTGTACCCAAAGAATGGCAACCAGATGTGGGACGCTTATAAATATTATTCCAAGACGGGAGGGTTTGAGTACGATGACCAGCTTGTTATGGATTCGATTACGGAAACACACAACATTGCTTTCGGTCGCATCGAGGACTTCACCCCAGACACCACTGTAAAACTGCCTGACTTTGTGGTCCCTGCGGGTTTCACAGACGCAGAGGCACTTGTGAACTACGCCTTGGAGGGGCTGCGACAACGCGGCTTACATGAGAATGAGGAATATACCGATAGACTTCAGATGGAACTTGATGTTATCGAGGACCGGGGGTTTAGTAAATACTTCCTCACTATGAAGGCTATTGCGGATAAGGCTAACGAAGTCCAATTGACTGGCCCAGGCCGCGGGTCCGCGGCAGGTTCGCTCGTGGCCTATGTCCTGAACATCACACAGATTGATCCCATCAAGTATGGGCTCCTCTTCGAGAGGTTTTTACGCAAGGATGCGACGGATTATCCTGATATCGATTATGATGTCGCCGAGCCGATGCTTCTTAAGGAAATGCTCATGGAGGAGTGGGGCGAGTCCTCGGTGGTTCCTATTTCAAACTGGAATACACTTCAACTGAAGTCTCTGATCAAGGATATCTCAAAGTTCTATGGAATTGAGTTCGGGGAAGTAAACAAAGTCACATCAAGCATGATTTTTGAGGCAACACCAGCAGCCAAGATGAAGCACGGCATCAAGGCCGGGGTGTATGCCCCCACTTGGGAAGAGGTGATGGAACTCTCTCCTTCCTTGCGCGGGTTCCTAATAAAGTATCCGCACATTAAGACACACGTTGAGGCATTGGTGGGTCAGGTTCGTTCCTGCTCTCGTCACGCGGGGGGTGTTTTGATTGCAGATGACTTGAACGAGCATATGCCTATCATTAGTTCGGGCGGAGTCCGGCAATCTCCATGGTCGGAGGGACAGAACGTCCGACACTTGGAGCCGCTTGGGTTTATTAAGTTTGATTTGTTGGGACTCTCAACTCTTCGAATGATCGAGGGTGCGATTCGACACATCTTGAAGAGACATCATAACAACCCAAGTCCAACGTTTGAGGATGTGAAAGAGTTTTATGATAAGAATCTCCATCCGGACGTCATTGATTTTGATGATCAAGTCGTGTATAGAAACATTTTTCAGCGAGCAAACTTCGCGGGAATTTTTCAGTTCACGGAACAGCGCGCACAGGAATTCTGCGCGAATGCAAAGCCGAAGTCCTTGATTGATATCTCGGCAATCACCTCGATCTACCGACCCGGACCGCTCTCGGCCAACGTGCACGAGCAATACATTCAAGCCAAAGCAAACGCGCGCGATATCGATTACATTAATGAGCACGTGAAAGACGTAACTAGGGAGACGTACGGGTTCCTAATCTTTCAGGAGCAGATCGCATTGCTTGCGCACAAGCTTGGCAAGAACCTAACACTGGACGAGGGCAACCTTCTGCGGAAGGTGCTGACCAAGAAGGGAACCGGGAAAGAAGCCAGAGTCAAGAAGGTCCTCCGTACCAAGTTCATCGATGGGTGCGTAGAGAAAGGCATTCGTCATGGCGAAGCCGAGGATATGTGGGAGAGGTTTGAGTACTTCTCCGGCTACGGGTTTAACAAGTCCCACGCAGTATCCTACTCGGCTATCTCGTTCCAGTGCGCGTGGTTATACAACTACTACCCGGTAGAGTGGATGGCGTCGTTCCTCGACAAGGAACCCGAGAAGCGCAAAGAGAAGGCAATCAACATCGCCAAGTCGAACGGCTTTGAGATTGTGGAAGCCGACGTTAATACCTCTTCGTTTGTCTGGGAGATCGATCCCAACAACGACAAGCGGTTGGTGCAGCCACTGGCAGGCCTCAAGGGTCTGGGTGATGCGGCCATCGAACAAATTGTCGCGAACAGGCCGTTCAATGATATTGAGGAGTTCCTCTTCCATGATGACATCGTGTATAGCAAACTGAACAAGAAGGCGCTCGATGTGCTGGTACGTTCGGGAGCGCTGCACAACCTGATGGACGAGAGGTTTACCGGACGTAAGCACTTCTGGTCAGCAGTTGCTGTTGATCGGGTGTATAGTCGGAAGAAGTTCCTGGAGAACATTGAAGAGTATAAGGCCGAGGGCGACTTTACCACCGCAGAGGAAATTGATAACCTTACGACATTGACAGGCATCTTCCCGATGCACCTTGTCATGACTGACGCGGTGCGCACGAAGCTGGAGAATTATTTCGTCCCGGCCATTTCAGACTATGACCCTGAGTTGGGGCTTGTTTGGTTTATCCCGCGCGAGATTGTTAGGAAGAAGACAAAGAACGGAAAGCCGTACTGGATCGTTGCAGTAATTGATTCAAATTCAATGTTGACAAAGTTCCGCTGTTGGGGTATAGTAGAAGGTAAGGATAGGATTCACCTGAACCGTCCCTATATGGGCAAACTAGACTTTGATCCAGCGTGGGGATTTTCAACAAGATCCATCAGAAGAAACTTGAGACTACTAGGATAATACATGGCGCTGAGTAGAGACGAAAAGAAACGTATTGATGTGCAAATTAAAGCATATCAAAATTGTATTAAACATTTTCGCGTTGCAATAAAAGCACTTCGCGAACAAAGGAAAGGCAAGTCCCTCGCCAATGCTCAGATTGTGGTGGGGGGACCAACTGGCCAATCTGCGGTTATAAAAAAGATTAAAAACTAAAGAACTGGGTTGACACCCAGTTAACAATATGATAATATAAGTCATTGAAGTAAGGAGAAAAAATGTCACGACAAAAATTTGCAAAATTTGACCCCGAGCACGGTGAAGAAGATTTGGAAGAGATCATCGAGATCTATACCAAGGTCTTTTTAGATCCTGCCTTTCAACGAATGGGAGGGTTTGAGAATGGTTCCGGCTGGGACATAAAAGCATTCCGAAAGTATATTAAAAAGAAGACGACAGGCATGACCGGTAATGATATTTTGTTGGTTGACTGCGCGGAAGCGCTTCACTATGCCTCGCGTCAGGGATGCCAGCTATCAATTGCTTATTATACTAACGTGCTTAATATGTCTATTGAACGTAGACTCGGCGACACAGTCTATGGCTCGTCCGCGGCACAGTATGTTATTGTCGATGGAAATAATACGTCGAGTTGTATCTATTGGTATTTTAAGGACGCCTTCAAGGCACACGTCTTTGGCTCAAAGAAGCTCCGATACTACAGCGAGCTGCCCAAGAAGGAACAGAAGCAATATCTCCGTCGCACCTTTGGTAGTGTGATTAAGCTTAGGCGTATTTTGCGTCCCGAGATTTCCGAACTTTTCTATGATTTGAATCAAAGCACAAAGCTTAATGATCAAGAGTCGCGACAGTGTACCTTTGGTGACCTCTCTGATTATTGCCGCGACATTGCCAACAAGTACAAGGAAGCGTTCACCACAACTGTATTCAGAAAGTCGGAGCACCTGGACAAGCGGTGCCATGAAGAAACCTTCGCAGCCTTTGTTCTTTATGAGGACTGCAACCGCGCCACGTCTGTCAAGAAAAAGCAACTCGATGAGTTCTATCAGAACCAGAAGTTTGCGCAGAGTGGCACTAAAAAGAAAAGTACTTCTATTGTTAAAGAGTTGTATACGATGTTGAAGGATCGTAGCTTTACCAGGGCAATTAGCAAAGGGAAGTTGCATATTTTTTGGCGTGTAATTGGCTTCCTTAAGGAAAGTGGCTATGATATTGTTGATCATGATGCACTTGGAGAAACCATAACAGCCCATCTCACTCGCAACTCGGTCACTTATTCGAAGCGCGCCTTCACCAATGAAGAGCGCCCCTATGATGACTGGTCTCACTGGGTTAAGTTTTGGAATCGTGAACATGAGGCATCCCGTCTGGATGCCTACTACATTAATTGGGTTGGGATAAACATTGATGACTGGGTGAGCGACGGCACCATCAAGTCACGCCGAACTGGTCACGACAGCTTCAGCTGGAACCAAAAGCTTGAATTGTATGTAAAGCAACACGGGGTGGATCGCTTTGGAAACAAACTATCTTCCTATGATTTGTGGGAGGGACGCCTAGAGGCCGATCACGTAGTACCGGTCGTAGCTGGCGGCAAGACCGTTATATCAAACGGCGAGGTGGGCTCTATCCACTATAACCGCACCAAGGGTGCCGCAGCCGCCGAACCCGCGTTCCCCCACCAGATGGAGTCAGCTTTCCCCGAGGACACAGAAGATGACGATTAAAGGATTTGCCTGTATGGATGGTATTGACTATCTTACCACATTAAGTAGTAAGAGTGTCGACTTGGTATTAACCGACCCTCCTTATGGAATCTCCCAGTCCACCGGCATGGATAAGTGGGTGGCTCATGTGGCTGCGTGCCGTAACAGCACCACTAATTATAAAACTGAATCCTCTTGGCGCTCCCTTAAGACAGCGCTTGAGTGGAAAGAGTGGTGTCGAAAAGGCAAGAAGAAGCCCGGCAAAGAAAGGCTTAGTGCCTTACGCGCAGCGAAGCGTAACTATCTGAAGTATGGCTCAATATATGGTGCCAAGTATGCTCTCAATACCCACTATGGAAAGTGGGATAAGGATTTTGATCCAACGCGGGACCTCCCGCAATTTCTTGAGCAGTACTATAGGGTTCTGAAGCCCGGCGGCACATGCATTATCTTTTTTGATTTATGGCAGATTAGTCACTTACAAAAGATGATGCAGGCCTGCGGTTTTAAGCAGATTAGATTTATTGAGTGGATCAAAACCAATCCACAACCCCTTAATAGCAGTCGCAACTACCTGACGAACTCCCGAGAGGTCGCCCTTCTTGGGGTGAAGGGGGGTAAGCCTACCTTCCATAGTCAATATGACAGTGGGGTGTATTACTACCCCGTTCAGGGAGGGAAGTTTCGACTCATGCCCACTCAGAAGAATACAGAACTAATCAAAGAGTTGATAGAGAAGCACTCTAATCCAGGCGATGTGGTGCTGGACACCTTCGCGGGTTCCGGAACCACTGCTATGGCTGCTCACCGCTCCGGCCGAGAATTTCGGGGGTGTGAGCTAGACGAGGAGATGTGGGAGAAATCCATTACTAGAATACAAGGAGAAATAGAATGGCAAAGAAAACAGATGGAACAAAAGGCACAAGCCGAAAGAAAAAGACAAGTATCGGTAACAGCAAGTTTACCAAAAGAGGACACCCGGGCCCCAACGGGGGAAACCGAAACTATAAAAAACCCTACAGAGGACAAGGAAAATGATTTTACAATATCATATGATTCACGGGAATGTTTATCCCCCCTCCCGCGCTAACCCCAGCGACGCTGGCCTGGATTTATGTTGGAGCCCCGACGATGCGGAAGTTAGAGGCGTGCGGATTGAGCCCGGGCAATCGAAAGTACTTCCCACTGGTTGTAAGTTCGCCATCCCACACGGATACATGCTGGAGATTAAAAATAGATCGAGCATGGCCGCTAAGCGACACCTCCTAGTTGGTGCTTCCGTGGTGGATAGCGGCTACGAGGGAGAGGTTTTTGTAAACCTCCACAACATAGGAGCCTACAGTCAGGTCCTGGAGCCCGGCGCAAAGATTGCGCAGGCGGTGGTAGTACCCGTGGTACATGCCCGTTTTGTCGCGTCCGACACGGCGGATATATACGATTGGTATCCTATCACGATTTCGGAGCGAGGCGACGGAGCACTCGGAAGCACCGGAGAATAGAGTGTCCGACAACGCTGATCTTCCGTCACCACAGAAGAGAACCTTATACTTGGCTGCCCAAGTAAATCAGAAATCGATGAACGACCTCACCAAGGCCATCATCCAAATTAATGATCACGATCGCCACTTAGAAAAGCTGTATCCCATTTATGATTTGGAGTACAAGCCGAAGCCCATCAAGATATATATTGATTCATATGGGGGCGCCGTCTATCAGTGCATGGGATTGCTGGGGGTGATAGAGCAGAGCGTCACACCGCTTCACACCATCGCAACTGGCGCAGCAATGTCCTGTGGTTTTATGATTTTAATATCCGGACATCGACGCTTTGGATACAAGCACTCTACTCCTCTTTATCATCAGGTATCTACTGGTTTTTATGGTAAAGTAAAAGACATGGAACAAAGCCTGGCAGAAACAAAACGTCTTCAAAAGAAGATTGAAGATATTACCTTTGCCCGAACCAAGATCTCAAAGAAGAAGCTAGAAGAAGTCCTAGAGAACAAAGTAGATTGGGCGATGACAGCCGAAGAGGCCTTGGGTCTCGGTGTCATTGATGAAATCTTATGAGAAAGATCCGCAAGGTTAACACCAACAAAAGAAAGAAGGAGCGTAAAGTGAAACAGCAGGAGCTTCAAGAGCAAACCTCTCTCCTGATGAACCATCCCCAAGACTGTTGCATATGTAATGCACCCTTTGTGCGTAGTCCAGAGACAGTCAACACTTGGAAGGTTACAGTCATCCGGGAGAAGAAGCGGGTGCGCCTCACGTGTCCAACTTGTTGGGATAAGTTTGCGGCACAACACCTACACGAAGGAACCAGGCCATGAAAAAGATAAAGGGAAATACCCCTAAGGGTTTAACATACGACGACGTCTTGCTTGTCCCTCAATATTCTGATATTAGAAGTCGCTCTGAGGTGAGCATGGCCACAACCCTCGATGTCGCCTACGCAGAGGTACCGTTGCGCCTCCCCATCATTGCTAGCCCGATGGACACGGTCTCCGAGGACAAGATGGGTGTTGCGATGTGGGAGGAGGGCGCCCTAGCTGTGGTTCATCGCTACAACACCATTAACCAACAGCTCGACATGATGGATCGCATTATTGTGGGGGCACAGTCTAATGCCGCCGCCGCGATAGGCACTTCGGGAGACTACTTAGAGAGAGCAACAGCCCTTTATGGTGTGGGTGTTAGAATCTTGTGTGTGGATGTGGCCCATGGTCACCACATACTAATGAAGGAGGCGCTCCACGAATTACGTGGCCATCTCGGAGACTCGATTCATATCATGGCGGGCAATGTTGCAACGTTGGAGGGTTACAATGACTTGGTCGATTGGGGAGCCGACAGTGTACGCTGCAATATTGGCGGCGGTTCTATTTGTTCAACTAGGATTCAGACTGGCCACGGTGTTCCGGGTCTGCAGACAGTATTGGACTGCGCGGCATCAGACAGACAAATACCGATTATTGCCGACGGAGGAATCCGGAATGCCGGAGATATTGTCAAGGCTTTGGCGGCTGGGGCTGACTTCGTTATGCTTGGGTCTTTGCTTGCAGGTACTGATGAGACTCCTGGCGACGTCATAACTACGCGTGATGGTAAGTTTAAGTCTTACCGTGGCATGGCTAGTAGGGACGCACAGATAGAATGGCGCGGAAAGACTTCTTCCTTGGAGGGGATCGCCACTACTATTCCTTGCAAGGGGTCTGTGCGAGATGTGCTGCGGGATCTGGAACGAGGGATTCGTAGCGGCCTATCCTATTCGGGCGCCCGCACCATTAAAGAACTTCAAGAGAAGGCGTTGTTTGTGCGCCAAACTAGCAGCGGCCAGTTGGAAAGCTCCACCCATATTTTAAAACGATGACTGTTACAACCCCCAAGTCCGTGCTAAGTTTTTATTTAGATCCCAAGTTACATGAGGATCTGCGCATTCGTTTATATTATGACGAGATTAAAAATCAGAGTGAATTTTTTAGACTCTGTGTTGAGTCCTATCTGGGACAAAATGAATTGTTCATGAAGTTTTTGGATGACTACCGCATCAATAAAAAGGTGCAGTCCAAGAAAAGAGTGGATCAATCTACGAAGCTGCGCGGCAAAGGCCAACAGCTGTTGGAAGATTTGGCCCTCACGGAGACAGACGTAGAAAATATATTTGATTTATTGGAAGAGGAGTTACCAGAGTTATGAAAGAGTGTGCACTGGAGTGTCATCTAGCAGGAGTGAATTGCCAAAACCAAACCTGTCGTCTATTTATAGAGTACGAAGAGGATCTGAATTGTACCTTGGTAGCGGTCGAGAAACACGGCCCGATGACTTTAGAAGAAATTGGTCGGCGCCATCACGTTAGTACGGTACGAGCAAAACAAATCTTGGATGCGTCCTTGGTTAAATTAAAAAAGACATTAGTGAAAGAAAATACTATTTAAAAGTAGCATATTGCAATATGTCGTAGGAGAAATTAATTATGTCAAGCAAAAAGAACCTTCTGAATGAAGTGCAAGTTCGAAAGTTCATGAAACTTGCTAACCTGCAGCCCTTAGCTAGCAGCTTTGTTAATGAAATGGATTATCGTAACGATGACGAAGAGCTAGACGAGCTTCGTACTGGTATTCGAGGAGGCCTACGGCCCAAGTCCGGTGCTGCCAACCCGGGACACGGCCGAGGGCAGGGCGAAGCCCCCAATGGTTCTTTGTTTGAGCAGGAGCCCGGCCTTGAGGGAGAAGAAGAGCTTGAAGTAGGCGCCGAAGAGGAACTCCCCGGCGGCGGCGAAGAAGAACTAGAAGCTGACGTGGAGCTGGCCCCGGAGCCTGAAGGCGACGAAGGTCGTATGGTTTCTGTTGATGATTTCCTGGCTGCTCTAGAGACCGCACTCGAAGACGCTATCGGCGACGAGGTTGAAATTGACTCTGACGAGATGGAAGACGAGGAAGGTGTCGAGGCCGACGAATTCGCTCCCGAGGGTGACGAGGTCGTCGACGATGTAGAAATGGGTGCCGAGGAAGAGATGATGGAAGGGTGGGAACACCCCAAGTCCGCTAGCGGACCTGTCAATACCCACAAGGGTTCCAAGCAGCATCCCGACCACCGTAACAAGAAGAACTCTAAGGGCGAACTCGCATCTCAGGGCCCCGGCCTCGTGAAGGAAGAGGATGGTGACGAAGAGGGCGACGAGTCCGCAACCCATCCCGGCGAAAAAGACTACACCACGAAGAAGGGCGACGAGAAGAAGACGAGCGGCACGAAGCGCGGCACAAAGAAGGGCGACGAAGCCTATGTCAACGAGAGTGCCGACGATTTGGTCGAGCGTATCACCAAGCGCGTAGCAGCTCGTATCCTTAAGAGTGCATTAAGCAAGTAATACTTGACAACCAGGTTGTAATCTTGTAGAATAAGGCTGTGAGAGATCACAGCCTTTTCTATTTGGAGTTTATATGTATGAGGTAACCACCCAAGAACTGATGGTTTTTGTAGTACTAGGTTTCAGCGCTGGCATTTTTACAAGTTTTTATTTAACACGACTAATGGAGGTCGTCCACATGTGGCGCCTCGTGCGCCAAGTCGTCGCCCACTTATTGTTTATGTGCATGTCAATCGTAGAGAACGTGGAATTTCTTAATACCCTCAAGATTAAAGCAATGCATGAGGCAGAGATGAGCGACAAACAAATTCAACAATTCGAAGAAGTATGGGAAGAGACCTTGACAAACTGGAAGGACTCAGCTATACTAGCCATAGTGAGTCGGGCTCCTCCCAACTTCCGGACAATGATGCCGTTCGATGACTGGCACGGTGCGATGAAGTTCCTCACTCAAGAAAGACGAGGCAGTAATGACTAAGGATGACGAAAAGTCAGAAGAAGAATCAGAGGAGGTCTCCGAGGGCGGCGTAGTGTGCCCCCCAGACGAGCCACCGGCTCTCCTGGGTCTGTGTGGGGAGGTTAACGAGGAATCCCTCCAGGATCTGTCGGCCGGATTGATCGCCGCCAATCATAACAAAATTTTAAACGTTGATGCCACCGAGTTTGAAGACGACGAGGATCTAGAGTTTTTTATTTCTTCCAACGGCGGATCTGTGGCGGACATGTTTGCGGTGTATGATCTGATGAGAGTTGTTAAAAAGAACCGAGACATTCGGACGTATGCCTTTGGGAAGGTGTCGTCCGCTGCGGTTGTATTGCTCGCGGCAGGCACTGAGGGGAAACGTTTTATTTCTAAGAATACTCGACTCATGATACACCACTGTTCTGCAGCCGAGCAGGGCACCGTACCTAATCTTAAGACCGTTTACAAAGAGGCAGCACACGTAGAGGAAATGATGGTGCAGGCGCTAGCTGACAATTCAAAGTTAACCGTTGGGGAGATATATAATATCTTCTCTCGGAACACAGATGAATATTTCTCAGCTGAGGAAGCACTTGAAATGGGTTTTGTTGACGAAATCATCTAATTAGTATTGGCCCAAGAGGATTGACCATGAATATTGATACACTTGTAGAGAGCTTTTATAAGAAAGTGAAGGATGAAGACCTTGTTAGTGAGGTGATGAGGTTTCTGCTTGTCGAAGAAGACACTCAAGAAGAGCGCGTCATCCGCCGGCCCACTATTAAGATCACAGAAATGTGGGGGAAGACCCAGAATGGTGACCGCGAAGTCATGGAAGCCTTGATGCGCAACATCGCCGGCGCTACCGTCAAAGAAAAGATTGAAAGCGTGAATGCTTTCATGGAGGCACAGGCGCCCGCTGAGGGAGAGGGTGATATTACCCAGATTATGACCTATCTTATTTTCTTGGATACGTTTGCAAGTATTGTAAATGATTATGGCGCCCCGGTTGCTGGCTTTCTTTTTGAAGCATTCTTAGCTGCACTTTTCGGGGGAGTCTCCATGCAGGTTGACGACCCAGAACAGGTGGGCGCGGCGCCCGGCTCGCTGCCCATTGAGGATGTTCGACTTGCTATTGCGCAGGGCGAAGATGAAACGGCCATCCGTCCGTATAGCCTCAAGGTTCTTGCCAAGAACGGTCAGGTGAAAGGTTCTTTTAAAAATATTGTAGATTATTTTTTGGACCCCTCGGAACAAAGACAAACCGATGACATTGTTTACCTCATCGTGATTAAGGATGTCGAGAAGGGAACCAAAGGATGGAACGGCAAGCTTAAGTTTTATGAATTTATTATCAGTCGCGACAATTTCCTTCAGAAGATCGGGGCGCCCACAGTAGTTCCGGTTTATGGCTACACGCCCTATAAGCATAGCGGAAATCGCAAAACTATTAAACCTGAAAAGAATGTCTTCCCTAAAAGCGCGAAGCCTCAACTACGTGGTAAAACTAGGTTTAAACTGGCCGATGGATCCGATATTATAGAACCAACTACCGTGGAGGACGGCGACTCTCTGCTAGCCTATCAAGTGGTAGGAGAGAAAGGAGTGATCAAGGGAGCAGCTTCCAAGCTTTACAGTCCAGAAGATTACGAGAGAATTACCTCCAAGTTCCAGGGTGCCGATGAAATTGATCGTCAGGTGTTCCAAGAACTTACTCAGACCAAAGGATATCAGGGGCAAAATCAGTGGGTTATTACCAAATCTGAATATACCAGAGATGAGTTTTATTTAGGAGACATTGATTTACGCCCGGACGCCCTTCGAGCAAAAGCCGAAGAATATAGCCGAAGCCTGAACGACAGCGTTGTAAAGATATTTAATGCTGTTGGTGCTCTCGCTGATAATATTAATAAATATTTTATTGGAGAAGAAGGCGAGAACCGAAAAGTCGCCGGCATGGAAGCTCGAAAAGATGCAGAGATCCTCAAGGTCGAGGTTGATAAAACAATTACCGAAAATTAGTTTGACATTTCAAACTTGTGTGTTATAATAAACATAACTGAAAGAGAGGTGACGTGTGCCCAAGTGTAAATTTGAGTCCCGTGCTGAACTAAATGCAAAAGTATTAAATGGAGTTAACATTCTAGCCGACAACGTTGCGGCCACGCTGGGCCCAAGGGGGCGTAACGTGATCCTTCATGAAAAGGGGAAGGACCCTTTCATTACCAAGGATGGAGTGACGGTTGCTGCCTTTGTCTATTTGGAAGACGAGTTTGAAAATGCGGCTGCCCAAATTCTTAAACAGGCCACCCAAGAAACCAACAACGCAGCCGGCGACGGAACCACCACCGCTACCGTTTTGGCGCGCGCTGTCCTAGTAAAGGCCCAGAAGTACATCACTTCGGGGGCCTCCCCGGTAGAAATCAAGCGAGGGATGGACTTAGCCGTCGAGCAAATCACAAGTAATCTTAAGAAGTTAGCAACACATATTGAAACTTTAGATGATGTTGAAAATATTGCCACCATTTCGGCCAACAACGACCGCACTATTGGCAAACTTGTGGCCACAGCAGTCGACCAAGCGGGTAAAGACGGCGCTATCACTATTCAGGAGTCCAAGACAGTCGACACTACGCTGGATATCATTGAGGGATTTAGATTAGAATCAGGCTACGTCGCAAGCGCTTTTGTTACTGACGAACGCCGAGGAGCCGCTGCCTACGATGCCCCTCTTATTCTGGTCACCGATAACAAGATTGAAAGTGTCGATCAAATTCTTCCGGCCCTCGAACTGGTCGCAAGGGACGGACGCCCTTTGGTTCTGGTGGCGGAGGCAATTGAGGGACAGGCCTTAGCTGCCCTTATTATGAACACTGCGCGCGGGACAATGAAGATTGTAGCCGTGAAGGCGCCCTTTTACGGTGAGCGCCGGCGCGATATGCTTGCCGGCCTTGCGCTCTCGACGGGTGCCGAGTTCATTTCCCGGGAGTCCACAGTTAGGCTGCGAGATATCAAGTTACAACACTTTGGTCAAGCCCGCTCCGTAGACATTACAAAGGCTACCACTACCATCATCGGCGGAAAGGGGGATGCCGCGGCAATCGACAGACAGATCGAGATTTTAAAAACAGAGCTCAAGGACACAGAAGAGATAATGGAGTGCGACAAAATTCAGGAGCGCATTACAAAGTTAGCTGCAGGCGTCGCCGTAATTAATGTGGGGGCCGCTACAGAAGTTGAAATGATAGAGAAAAAGCATCGCGTTGAGGATGCGCTGGAAGCAGTTCGTTCAGCCCAAGAGGAAGGTATCCTACCCGGCGGTGGAGTGGCCCTCGTCCAGTGTAGTCAGAAGTTGAAGGTAAAAGTAGAGAATGACGACCAACAGTTTGGAGTAGAGATCGTGCAGGGCGCAGCCCTCGAACCTCTCCGACAAATGGCAACTAATTGTGGACTCTCTCCAGACCTAATTCAATCTGAAGTTCAAAATGCGAAGAAAAATTGCGGTCATAATTTTCGAGACTTTTCGCATGTGAACATGTACGAGGCCGGAATCATTGATCCTTTAAAAGTGACTCGGGTGGCACTGCAGAACGCAGTCTCGGCCGCGGGAACATTAATTACAACTTCTCATGCCATTGTTGAGAGATAGCCCTATTTAGTGAAGTCGGAGGGATGCACATGGCTGATGAGGACGAAACCAAACACCTTACTGTGATGATGACTGAGATGGTAACCAAGATGCAGGTGCTTCTCGACAAGCAGCATGAGTTAGGGGAAAATATTTCTAAGATCGCCGAAGCGGTGTATAATCCCGACAGCGGGCTTTACGCACGCCTTAGCCGGCTGGACGCACGCCTAGATACTTTAGAGGCGTGGAAAAATAATAATGTGCGCCTTGTGTGGATTATTGCTACCGCTACTGGAGGGCTGCTGGCCTCCACAGCATGGCAAGTCATTTTTTAAGTACGAAAGGAATTAAGATGCCAATTAAATTATCTTACACGGTAGAGGACGACTGCGTGTATGCTGAAGCTGCGAAGCTCTTCGCTCTCCGCGCAGACTCAGTTCAACAGCTTATCAATCTTTTTCAGGAGATTCAAACTGAGCTACGGGGCGCCGAGGACGCAACCGTGAACAGTGCGGCCGCAGAAGAAAAGCTCGTTGAATTTCGTAAGGTGCTGCTCGATCTTGATTTGCGTGCCTCTGAAATCTCTTCTATTTTAGAGGCCTACGAAGGCCTCCGTCGCGCGGCAGCCCCTAAGCTGCCGTCAATTGAGGAAGAGTTTAGCGCCTAATGATGAGCCCTCACAGAGTCGGAGACTTGGTACATATCCCACAGTCGGTGGAGCTAATAGATTGCGAGCCGGGCCCCGGCGAACTTCAGTTAACTATTCCCCTTGAAGTGCGAGTCACACAGGTTCCCACCATTGCGGTGGTCACCAAGTGTTCCCCACAGGGAGGCTATTCCCGCGTACTCGTAAATGGGCGCACATGGCGTGTACGCAATGATAGCATCTATTTATTAAAAGGAAGTGGTTAAATGATTAAGTTTGTGGAAGTGGTGAATGAGACGACTTTTAATTCACGATTGGAAAGGGTTGCGGTACCACAATTTTCTCTTAAAGAGGTATGGATCAACGAAAAATATGTTGTGAATTTAAGAGCCGCTCCTGGTTATGATAAGCTTTTAAGAGAAGGGCGCCTTGGTGAATTACACTCGGGACATGACTTCACGTTGGTGACGGTCCAACAAGGAGGCCTCCAGGAATCTTATGTGGTGGTGGGCGCCGTAGCGGAGGTTGCGGGCAAACTAAATCAGGACCGTAGAACTTTATTGCGAGGATAAAATGCTGAAGACACCAAGTATTACACCAAAACCATGGGGCCACGAGGAGTTGTGGGCCCAAGCTAATCGATATGTGGGTAAAATTTTATTTATTAAAAAGGGTCATCGCCTTTCCCGCCAGTATCATAAAATGAAAGAAGAGACCATCATGGTTCTGGACGGCACCCTTATGTTAGAGGCGGGCCCATATAAAAAAGGAGGCGAAATCGAGCGCCACATCCTTGAACCTGGTGGTGTTTTTCATGTTTTCCCCGGCACTATTCATCGTTTTTGTGCTGAAGGGGGGGATGTGCGCCTCGTTGAGGTGAGTACCACAGAAATAAACGACATAGTCCGGCTCGAAGATGATTACCGACGAGTCACGGATATCCCCCATCACCCACCTAGTAGCGGAAAATAATTTACTTTTTCGCTTGACACTCCAGCACAGAGTGTTATAATATGAAGCGAAGGAGGTTAGAACACCTATGAATCCAGTTCTACGCAACAGCGCGAGGTCTCCGCGCAGCTTACTCTTTGAGACCATTTTTGGGGATGACTTTATTAATTTCGGCAATCAGCTTGTTGATGATTATTCGGTAAAGACCAACGTGTCCAGCACTGATGAGGAATACAAGGTTGATGTTATTGCCCCGGGACTCCACAAGGACGATTTAGGCGTGAAGGTTGAAAATAATCACCTCTACGTCACTTATAATAGTGAGAATAATACGAACACCACTGTTCAGTATAAATCTTTTAGTCGCTTTTGGAAGCTTCCCACGGACGCAGATTATGATACCATCCGCGCCGAATACAAGCAGGGCATTCTGTCCGTTTTCGTTCCCCGCGAAACCCCTGCCACCACCGCCATTAAGATTGACATTAAGTAATATATACAACTAATTATAGTTGATGTACTTGCGTCAATCTAATAAATGGAAAAACTATCTACTCGCGGAGGCGATCGAAAATATCGGTTTGCCTTCGCGGGTAGTTCGTTTTATTAGGAGCAAAGCAGCCTTCATTGTTCATGGTGATGCACACGCTGAAAAGCTCGCGGCCCAGATGGGGGTTGAACTACAAAAGATAGACGAAAAACATCTTACATGGTTGGGCCAGCTTCTTAAGAAGTTTGACATGAAGTTATTTGATGTCACCGACGCGAGAAACCTGGCACATTTTATTAAAAAAGCAGTCCGCGAGACCGGGGGCGTGGATGCTTCGTCCTCAGAGGAAGAACGAGAAGCCCAAGGCGAGCGCATAATTGATGCTATCGGCCCTATTATAGATTGGGCTATGGGCATCCAGAGCGACTCACCCGAAGACCTCCAAACTCTGTCCGATATGGTAGCGTTGAGAAAACGTATGACGCGGGCTCTTAAACGAGTGGGACTTCCCGAAGGCGAGATCAACACCGCACAAACTATTTTTGACCATAGCTTGCTGTCCCGCATTACAGACAGCGATGACCTCAGCCTTCGGCTTCGTAGGATTATGACCGTCCTTGCACTAGATCCTGTTTATTATGACGAGGAGCTTAAGAGCGCCGAAACTTTAAGAGAAGCGTATCGCATGGCCCAGGAATTTCTCGACAACCCCAAGAAGGACCCAGAGCAAGTCATCCACACCTTTGATAACGGCTATTTCTGGTATGACATTCGCAGCCATGCTTGTGATTTCGAAGGTAAACAATTGGGACATTGCGGACGAGGGGAAAGCGGACAATTGTTTTCGCTGCGTTCAGGGGGCGGCCGTAAAATGAAGCCGATGGTGACTTTGGAGTTTGATGGAAAGGTCCTTTATCAAATTAAGGGGAGAGCAAATCAGCCCCCGAAGGAAGATTTGTGGCCCTACGTCGAATGGTTTATCGAAAATATGGGAGTGCAGTCTATTGTCGAAGCCCCATCGCCTATAATGGATCACTTCGAAGAGAAGTATCCCGAGCTACTTGTTGGCAATCGTTGGGCCTCTCACGCCGATGAACTTCTTGATCAATATGAGGCCGGCATCGAAACGGACACGCAGACCTTTCTTGAGTTGGATTACGCTGCGGAAGGCGACGACGATGAAGTGGGAGTTATTTTAAGACACCAAGTTTTTTGGCCCGTCTTAGATAAAGTGGTCCACGAGGATCCTGAGCCGGATCGCTTAGAATATGAGATCAAACAAGACGCGCAATCGTTAGCTGAGGATGTGCTTTATCCTAACCCTCGCGTTCGTAGTGCGACCCTCTTTCCTCGCGGCACCCAAGATTCGCGCACTGCTATGTTGCGGATAGAGTTGTTGTGGTCCGAGAGCTTTGAGCCACTCGACCATGAGGATGCAGAGGAGGTGGATAAACAGTTAGAACGCCTCCACGGATTCCTGGAAGAGATGGAGGAAATCTCAGGCTACCTCGTGAGTACTCAAAGCGCACCCGAAGACGCCAACTTTGATTATAATGCGTTCTGGGAGGGCATCGAAGCCCGACTTAAGGAGTACGGTGTTTATCGAGACGTTGCAGGGGAGATCGACGCAGAGGATGAGCGCGACCGAGACGGCCAAATGGATCTCCCCCTCGGCCAATCAGCAGGAGAAATGGATTACGACTATGGGTTATCCGAGTCGAAGCGCCCAGAGCCAGACTGGTTTGGCCAGCAAATACTAAAACGTGAAGCGCGCATTATACAGCGTTGGCAACAAATTATTAAATAATTTCATGAAAGCCCTCTTTCTTTCTAGTTAGTAATAGACAAACGGGTTAGAAAGGACTCAAGGTTGTATGCAATATAGCGTCCCACGGGAGTATGCAGGTACAGATACAGTGATTTAGTGGTAAAGTAACCAAAACACGGAGGGGATTTCGTGCGTAGGTGGATTAAAAACTTCTTAATATTAACTTCTTTACTTTTGGTAAGTTGTACCACACCCGTTTTTCCCTCAAGCCCCACCCCCCTTCCAGCAGAAATTTTAGAGACCGCCGGTGTCCCCGTTGAGGTCACCCCCGTTGAAGTGCAAACAGTTTCCGGCACTTTTCTGGAAGTATTTGATCCGCACAACCTATCTATTGCCGAACAACGAGCACGATCGGCCGCCGTTAAGGTAAGATCCTTATTGCAAGACGGTCATGGATCGGGAACTTATATGATTGCCCACGACCGCCGCGTCGTCGTTACTGCCGCTCACGTCGTCCGGAACGAGAGTGTCATGGCCATTGATGGCCGCGATGGCGAAACGGTCGTGGGCCAAGTTGTTTTTAAAGACATAGATGTAGACATAGCATTTATCGTAGTCCCCGAAATGGAAACGCGAACTGCGATTCGATACCGCCCCCAGCGCAACTATAATGAGCGCCTGGTAGGAGCCAAACTTACTTACACAGGTTTTCCTTCACATCATGATCTTTTAACTATCCGCGGATATGTTTCCTCCTTAGAACACGAAATGGTGGTAACCAATATGTTTGGGTGGTTTGGCTCATCCGGTTCGGGAGTCTTTGACCAACACGGCCGCTACGTGGGCTGTGTTTCGGGCATTGATATGGGAAGCTTCGGGTACGGGCTTCGCATACCTCTAGAGTCTATTGTGTGGGTGGCGCCCGTAAGCCAGCTAGACCATGAAATGGTTAAAATACGCATTATAACCTCTATTCTTCCACAAACAATTAACGCTTTCCCCGGGGCAGCAGCCCCCAGAAGGGGGGGGCCGAGGGACTGATAACATGAAGCGGATTTTCCCCCTTATTCTATTAGCCGCCTGCTTCGTGTTTGGGTGCGAGGGGGATTATACGATTTATGATATGCACCCGCCCGAGTTCATCGAGGTCGAAGTTCCAGTAGAGGTCCCAGTCGAAGTTCCAGTAGAGGTCCCAGTCGAAGTAATAGTAGAAGTCCCTGGCGAAGGCGGCGATGTTTGGGTTGATTCGTTCGATCAGCCTTATACCATTGACGGGATTGATATTGTTTGGCTAATTGATAAGTCGGGCTCTATGAATTCCCATGCCCAATCGGTGGTTAACGGCATTGAGGCTATGATGTTGGCCCTTCCTCCCTCGGGTTGGAGACTTGGTATTACTACAATGGGTTGGCCGAATGCAGCCAACACTCAAGAGTTTCCCTTAGTTCCGGGCGACACCGTACAAGATGCTTGGGACGCTTA
>Ga0080013_1001538_pt1 | contig 30191 bp, 50 predicted proteins | sample ETNvirenome_6_85_FD_69236 | JGI IMG/M metagenome (GOLD analysis project Ga0080013, IMG submission 69236) | Marine viral communities from the Pacific Ocean - ETNP_6_85 (SPADES assembly) (version 2) | ecosystem: Environmental > Aquatic > Marine > Oceanic | place: Pacific Ocean | collected 2013-06-19 | reverse complement strand
CCTTCTTTCCCACCCTGTCAATATACTGAACTGGTTTGGGGTACTCCCCCACCCTAGAGGGAAGAGGCATTACGCAAAAAAGGGTTTACTATTTTGTAGTTTATCTACTTAGTTCAAACCAAAAAAAAACACCAACCTAAGTTGATGCTTTTCCGAAGTCCCCCCGAACTTCTCTGCTACTATACGTACAGCGTAGGGGAATCGAACCCCTATTTTTAGGATGAAAACCTAATATCCTAACCGTTAGATGAACGCTGCTAATCTTCTTGTGAGCCTGCTATGTAACATACTATTCCTACTACTAAACAGATTGCTGTGGCTAATGTTGTACTAATCATCTTCTTTGACTTTAAAAAATAACACTGGTATTAATAATACTGTTTGTATAATGGCAAATAGAATCCACTCATCTTTAGACATACCTAGAATTTTCCGCTTACTGTTCCGTTTGGTTTTTTTATTATTCCACCAAATCCTTTACTTTCTTTTATAGACTCCATATAGTTGTCACAACAAATAGCATCATCAGACACTACCTTACCATTCACAACCTTCATAGTGTGTTTGGCTAATACCAATTCCTTGTCACATTCTTTACACTTAAACTTTGACATAACTATAGGGTTAAATTACAAATTCCTTTTCCTGATGTATGAGCATCTATATATAAAAGTATGGCTTTCTTAATGCCCCTTGTTACTTTTATTTTCATAGCCTTTTTTTTCTTACGAGGCAACTTGTAATAATCCTTCATATAAGGGAATGCCTCAACCAATAAATCCCTGTCTATGCTTATTCTTCGTCCCACGACCCCTCTGAATAAGCCCGTTCCTTAATGTTAAGTAAAGCAGCTACAAACTCCCCAAGCAAGTTAAGGTCTTTTACTTTCAGAATACCACCTATTTCTACTTCTGTTCCACCCTCGTTAGATAGAATATCAACACCGCATTCTTCTTCATTAATGTAATAATACAAGAATCCTGCTTTACCATCTTCGGGTTCTTGGTATTCTTCTTCAAACCCTAAATCCATTAACCCCTGAGGTGTAATAGGTTTAGTACCTATAAAGCCTAGTTTTTCTGCTGCCGATAATAATCGTTCTGCATTCGTTTCTGACGATAATAAATACTCTGTTTCGCTTTGACAGAATTTACACTTACTCTTTTTAATCTTTGCCATAATAAGGTTAGTTAATTGATTCTACTTAACATATATAGGTTTCCGTTTTTGTTAACGTCAACAAAATGGTTAACTCTTGGGGATAAATGTAAGCAATCTTGTTTACTTATCCAAACAAATATACTTAAAACTTTTTGTTTTTCAATGTTTTAGCTCAGTACGTTGATATTTGTGGCTCATATTAAACACATTTACCCTTGTTTTGTTACACGCAATTCACAATATAGTATGAATTTTAAGTCATTATCACCTAAAATAATCGTTTTTGTATGAGAAATCATACAATAATGTGATTTTGGTAGTATTTATATTTAGAAACGTATAGTGGTATGTCGGGATTTCCGACTAACCAGTACGTAATGTGCGCTTACTTTTTGTGTATTGCACCCATTTTTCTCACATAATTGGGACAGTTCGTGATACGCGAATTGCGAATTACTCTCTAATGTCAGTAATTAAGTCTGCTAAAGTTAAAGTAATACCAACAATAAGCATTGTTATTAAGAATCCTTTAATCATCTTTTATTCCCTCATTTAATCCCTCATTTATTCCCTCACCCTTTAATTCACCAAAGGCAGTAGTATTAAGTATTACAACTTCACCACAAGCCCTTTGATAAAATTCCTCTAGGTCAACACCTGATTTGCCACAGGAGCAAAAATCCATCTTCCACCTTTCCCCACTATCAGACTTTTGTACGCTGTCACAATACCCACATTTCCATTCAAGAATTGTTCTCATATCATTAGTATTTAGTTAGTATGGTTATAACCTGACAATCTACATATAAAAATAAGGTTATAGCCTTAAGTTTTTTGATGTAAAAACTGGACATTTAGCTGTGAGGGCAGGATTCGAACCTACAAAGGGCGATTAGGTGTGGATGCGTACCATCACTTTATTTCTTATCCCTAACCAATAGACAGTTGGTCGTGTTTTCCAATTTCACCACCTCACAAATATTAAGACTTATTTTTATCTTGATATTCTTTGTAAGATAAATAAACCGCAAAAATAACCATAGTTAATAAAATATACTTATACATAACACTTGTTTTAAAGATTGCTTATACTATGTTTCCAAATTTAGCTGAAACGTAGAGTAGTTCCCACACTACCCTACTTTGTTTCAACTATGCTGATTTCTAAACTCCAATTTAGAAAATTTGCCTACCGACTGAAATAAAACCGTTGTATTAGTTTAACGATAGGACTTGTATGCCCAACTCACGCTTGGTACTCTCGTATGAGGTGTAGCACTCACGTAGCTTACTCACGTATTATCTTACTAAGTTGAGACGAAATCGGTATCTAACGGTTAGTTAGTGTACTTAGTAAGTCGGCTAAACGATAATTTTAATGTAGCATCACGTGCTACGAGTAGCCTAGGGATATAACCGACTTGTTATAATTTAAGTGTTAGGTCGTAACACCCCTTGTAATATTATCTATTCTGTTTGTTACCTGCCATTGATTTACCAACTACAAGTTCCCAAATCGTTTCTGTTACAAACCCTTTACTCTTAGCTAAGGCTACAGCAGCTTGTTTGTTTAACCTTCTACCTCTACTGTACTCAGTCAAACTCTTACCTTTAACCTTTCTTTTATTGCCTTGCAAAGATACTACTTTATCTGTATTCATAACCTTTAGTCTATTAATTTTTCACATAAACTTTCAGCACTTAATAGTCTGTTTAGTTCATCTTCTGATATTCTTAATGTTTCTTCTGAATGAAGTGAACCAACCCTTAGTGCTTCGTTTGCTCTTTTAATGCGACCCAAATTTACCCAAAGGTTAAGTAGTTTAGTTCTTGTCTTTTCATCCGTTGTCGTTCTTGCTAATTCGTGTAAGTCGCAAATAACTGCTAGTAAGTTGTCCATAACTGAGAGATTGATTAATTGTTCTACAAATATATGCTAACAAATGTTAACTTCCTAATTTTATACTAAAAAACTTCACTTAAACACCCTTTTTTTTATTAACTCACTGAAAATCAGTACTTAGTAAATTAGGGGTCTAAATGAGGTCTAATTGAGGTCAACGATAGACCTATAGGACAAGGATAAAGGATAAAGGTTATTTCTTTCTTTTTATGTTACTTTTTCTTTCTTTATAAATAAATAATTGTATATTTACAGAAATGATTTTTTAATTATGAAACGTTTACCTACAGAGATTAAAAAACAAAGGGGAACACTAAGGAATGATAGGATGAATAAAAATGAACCTAAACTACCTAGTGAAATTCCACCAATACCTACTTGGCTATCAGAAGAAGGGCAAAAGTCTTTTGTAGAACTAAGCACCTTACTACACGATATGTCTGTTCTCACTTTAGCAGACGAGATGTCCTTAACCATCCTTTGTGATTCTTATGCCGATTATAAGAACGCTAAAGAGGTTATAAACGAATTAGGTGCATCACAAGAGGTAACATCAAGAGAGGGTCACACAAAGTCTATACAACGACCCGAAGTCTTAATAGCCAATCAAGCCTTTGTTAGAGTTTTTGCTTTACTTAAAGAATTTGGATTAACACCTTCAAGTAGGGCAAAGGTAAACGCAATAGAACACGCATCACAAACACCTGATATTAAAATAGAAAATTTCTTTAATAACGATGAATAACCTACATCACATAGATGAAGATAGATATTACTTCGATGAAAAAGCAGCGAGTAGGGCTGTTGATTTCATAGAGATGTTTTGTCAGCACGTTAAAGGTGATTTAGCAGGTAAAAGGTTTATCCTTGAAGATTGGCAAAAGGATGATATTATAAGACCATTGTTCGGTTGGAAGTCAAAAACTACCAATTTAAGGAAATTCAGGCAATGTTTTGTTTTCATACCACGTAAGAATGGTAAGACAAATTTAATGGTAGGTATAGCCCTTTATATGCTATTCTCAGATGGTGAGAAAGGTGCTGAAATTGTATCAGCAGCAGCAGATAAAGAACAAGCACGTTTATCGTTTTCTATTGCTAAACAAATGGTTCTACAAGAGCCTGAGTTGATTAAACGCTCAAACACTTACAGGGATTCCATTACGTACGATAAGGTAGGTTCATACTACAAAGTAATTTCAGCAGACGCAGACACTAAACACGGTTTAAACCTATCTTGTTGTTTGTTAGATGAAATTCATTCACATAAAAATCGTGACCTATACGATGTGTTACTCACGAGTATGGGGGCTAGGAAAGAGCCTTTAATGCTTGGTATTACCACAGCAGGAGCAGGACACCAAAAAGACCATATTTGTAAAGAACTTTATGACTATGCTAAGAAGTTGATTAGTGGTGCTATTCAAGACGATTCATTCTTGGGTATTGTTTATGAGGCTGATAAAGACGATGACATCTTTGATGAACAGGTTTGGAGAAAAGCAAATCCGGGATTTGGGACTATTATCACCGAAGAATATATGAAACAACAAGCTGTAAAGGCTAAAAACGAACCATCTTATGAAAACACTTTTCGTAGACTACACCTAAATCAATGGGTTGCAAATGAAACTAAGTGGATTTCTGATGAAAAATGGATGGATTGCTATGATGATATAAAAGAATCTAACTTTGTAGGTAAACCTTGTTATGTGGGATTGGATTTAGCATCCACACGAGATATTACCTGTCTCAGCTTATTATTCCCAGATAATGACAATGGGTACGATGTTTTCTTACACTCCTTTATACCTTCTGATAACGCTCATAAAAGGTCTGAAAGGGATAAGGTTGATTACGTTAAATGGCAAAGAGAGGGATGGGTTACATTTACAGAGGGCGATGTTTGCGACTACAATTACATAAAACAAAAGATTAGAGACTTATCAGAATTATACGATATTAGAATGATAGCTTATGATAGGTGGAACGCATCACAGATTGTTATTGACTTAACAGAAGAAGGTTGTCCTATGATACCTGTAGGTCAGGGTTACAGAACAATGTCACCTGCGACTAAGGAATATGAAACTTTAGTTTTAGGGGGTAGTATTAGGCACGATGGTAATCCTACTTTAAGGTGGATGATGTCTAATGTGGTTCTAAAATTAGACCCTGCAGGGAATGTGAAACCCGACAAAAGTCGCAGTAATGACAAGATTGATGGTGTGGTATCTACGTTGATGGGCTTATCAGAGGCTATGCAAAATAAAAATGGTGGAAATTCAGGATATGATGACAAAGAAATATTCTTTATCTAAGAACGAAATAGTTGCACAGGAGCAACTAACAATAAGAGATATATGTGCATCTGTACTAGGTAACAACAGGGATTTACACCTGTTAGATGACTTGGTGCAAGATATAAACGTAATTCTACTTACTCAATTAGAGGAAACGATACAATCTTTATACGAAACGAATCAATTACGCTATTTCGTAGCTCGTGTGGTCACCAATCAAGTATTATCTACATCATCACCCTTTCACAAGACTTATCGCCTTAGAGACACCTTAAAATGCGTTACAGAGGGTGATTATGATAATTTAGCAGATAAGATTTGGGAAAAAGTCGTAAAATCAGACAACAGGATGTTAAGGGAGATAGTTGTTTTAAGGTATGAATATTCGTTTAAAATTAGAGAAATAGCCTTAATTCAAGGTATATCAACTAGGTATGTTCACAGGGTATTAGCGAATGCTTTGAAAGAATTAAGAAAAAACTACTGAAAAGTTGTTCACATTTTAGCACTTTTCACTATTTACACTTGTACAACTATTTAAGCAGCTTTGGGTATATTCGACGTTTTTAAAAGAAAAAAATCCACTACTAAAGAAGAATCACGTTCTATCTTTGGTTCTACTATACTTGGTGGTACAATATTTGGGTCAAACAATAATGGTGTATCAAAAGAACAAGCTTTGCGAGTAGCAGCGGTTTGGTCTTGTGTTCGGGTTTTGTCTGAAACTATAGCTTCCCTACCCATCTCGCTTTACGAGAAAGACAAAAACAATAATAAGATTAAATTAAATAATAACCCATTAAATAAATTAGTGGGGGAACAGCCATCAGGGATATATAATTCCTTTATGTTCTTTGAACGTGCTTTAATAGACCTAAGTTTTGATGGAAATTTCTGTGCTTACATAGAGAGAAACCGAGGTGGTCTACCAATAGGCATTCACCCTATACAATATAAAGATGTTAATGTTTTCGTTTCTCCTGATGGTAGGGAAGTTTATTACGAAGTATCTCAGTCTGAGGGTAGTGTTTACCCAATAACAGGTAAGGTACAAGCCATAAATATGATTCACGTTAAAGGGCTTTCCTTTGATGGTATCACAGGTAAATCACCAATAGAGGCAGCAGCCGAAACATTAGGTATATCTATATCTTTAGATAAACACGCAGGTAATTGGTTTAAAAACGGTTCACAGTTAGGTGGTATTCTTAAACACCCTGCTACATTAAAGCCTGATACAGCTAAACGATTAAGAGAATCGTGGAATAGCAACTATTCAGGTGTAGCGAATACAGGAAAAACAGCGATATTAGAAGAAGGTATGGATTGGGTTGCGAGGACTGTTCCTAACAACCAAGCACAATTCATTGAGTCTAGGGAATATCAAATAAGCGACATTTGTCGCATTTTCAGAGTACCTAATCACCTAGTGAATGACCTATCTTCTGCAACTTATAGTAATATCGAAGCACAGCAAATCGACTTTGTGGTGCATACTATAACACCTTGGATTAAGAGAATTGAAAGTGAATTAAACCAAAAATTAATTCCTTCAAACAAAAGAGGTACAGAATACTTCAAATTCAACCTAAACGCTATTCTTAGAGGTGATTCAAAAAGTCGTGCTGATTATTATAGAACATTAGTAAACATCGGGGTGCTTTCTCCTGATGAGGTTCGTTCTTTAGAGGACTTAAATCCTATGGGTGATGAAAGTGCAAAGGTATATATGCAATCTAATATGATGCCTTTAGATAAATTAGGTGAAGATACTAAAAGAACAACGGTATGAAAGAAAATAAGGAAATAAGGATATATAACGGTAACTACGAGGTTCGTTTAGATGAAGGTTCTGACGAAACTAAGGTACGTGGTTACGCAGCGTTATTCGATACAGATAGCAGGGATTTAGGATTCCGAGAAACAATATCTACAAGGGCTTTTGATGGTCGATTAGAGGACAATGTTATTTTAACATTCAATCACGACCCTAACCTAATTTTAGATAGAAATATCGGTGGTACTTTAAACCTATCTGTAGATGAAAGAGGTTTGATTTATGAGGCTACTTTGCCAAACACAACAACTGGAAACGATGTTGCTGAGTTAATGCGTAGAGGCTTATTATATGAATCTTCTTTTGCTTTCACAGTAGAAGATGATGATTGGTCAAAAGATGGTGATATTACTAGACGAACTATTAATAAAATAGGTAGATTAGTAGATGTTTCCATAGTAGGTGTTGGTGCTTACGCTAACACAGATGTCGCACTTCGTTCTAAGCAAGAATTTGAGGAATCTACTTCCCCAAAGGCTAGTGAGGAAACGAAAGAAGAACCAACCGAGGTACGACAGGATAACGATGAGGAAACCCCTCAATCAGTTGGTTCGCAAATCAATTTATTAACTAACGAATTAAATCTAAAAAGAAGGATATGAAAAATTCCGTAGAATTAAGACAAGATAGAGCAGCGTTAATCGCAGATGCGAATGTGATGCTTGAATCTTGCAAAACTGAATCTCGTGACTTTAACGAAACTGAGCAAGTTTCTTATGACGAGAAAATGACAGCTATTGACAAATTAGCTAAAAACATTGAAACTGTTGAGCGACAAGAGAAGTTAAACGCTGAGATCGCAGCACAAGCACCTGTTTCTTTCGGTACACAAAAAGCATCAGATGCAAAAGAGATTAGAACTTACTCTTTCGTTGATGCAGCTAGAGCAGCATACTCAGGTCGTATGGAAGGATTGGTTAAAGAAATGGACCAAGAGGCTCGTAATGAGAACCCTCAACAAGCATTTAAAGGTATTGGTATTCCTTATTCTGTATTGAATGGTGAAACTGAACAACGTGCTGTAACAGCAGGAAACGTAAAGGCTACCGAAGTTGCAAGTTTCATTGACCAACTTCAAGCTAATTCTGTATTAGTAGGCGCAGGTTCTAACTTTTACTCAGGATTATCAGCAGACCGTAAATTCCCTATCGTACAAGGTATTACATCTACTTGGGCAGCAGAAGCAACTGCAGGTTCTGATGTAGGGTCAGCAGGGTCTATTGCAGCAGCGACATTGTCTCCAAACAAAGTTATTTCTGTAGTTGAGATGTCTCCTGAATCTTTGGTTCAGAATGCAGGTTTAGAAGGTGCATTAAGACGAAATATTGCAAACTCTATGATGTCTAAAATGGAAGCAGCGTTATTAGCAGAAGCTAATGTAACGAGTGCGCCTGAATCTATCTTATATCAAGCAAACGGTGCATCTACAGGTGCAGGAGCTACTATTGCTTTAATTGCAGAATTAGAAGCTGAATTGATTGCAGCAGGTGTTGGATTAGATGCTAAGACAGGTTACATCTTCAATCCTGCAGCTTGGAAAACTATCGCAGGTTTAGCAGGTGCTACCTTTACAGATGGTTACTTAGACTTGAAAGATAAGCGTATTAACAATACTCCTTATCAAATTACAAGTGCTTTAGGAGCTGATGGTACTACAACTAACGATAAAGTGCTTTGTGGTGACTTTAGTAAAGTACATTTAGGTATTTTCGGTGGTTTAGACATTCTTTTTGACCCTTATACCCTTGCAGGTAAAGGTGGTGCTAGAATGGTCGCTACAGGTCTTGTAGATGGTCTTTGTGCGCAGAATGGTTCTGTAATGCAATCTTTGATTGAGTAGTATTACACTATAAATAATTAAGTGGGGGTTCTTCGGAACTCCCCCTTTATTAAACTTAACTCTTACAATAAAAATCTATGTATCTTAACCCCAACACATACACACAAGGGGACTTGGTTGTTAAAACCGACCCTTCAACAAAGGTCGTTACAGTTGATGAAATTAAGTCACACCTTCGTATTGATACTGATGATGAAGAGACTTTGTTAGGTCTATATATAGATGCTGCAACAGAAATGGCAGAGCATTATTGTTCAAGGCATTTTATTGAACACGAGTACAAGTTGTTTTTTAATTCCCCCGTATCTGCTGCATCATTAATATTTCCTGATTGTACCTTATTAACAACACCTATTCATTACATAGATAGTGATGGGGATGAAATAACATCGTCAGAGGCTTATATAGATGCTTATTCAAATCCATCTATATGTTACACAAAAACTGCTTTAGGCACACCAACATTAGAGAGTGAAAATGCAAACACATTTTGGATAGAGTTTAAAACAGGTTTTGGTGCTACACAAAGCGATGTGCCACAGGCTATACAACAAGCTATTAAATTGATTGTGTCTGATATGTATTACTTTAGAGAGGACAGGAAACGAAGATTCCCAATGGCATCTGAAATATTACTACAACCTTATAAATGTTTCCATTAAGATATGGCTTTCATTGCAAAAATAAAGGCAGGGGAATTTAACACAAGAATTACCTTTAAGGAGAAAACTTACACTCAGGATGGATTCGGTGGTATTACAAGTGCCGATTCAACAGTAGTCACGGTTTGGGCTAACAAGAATGTTAAGTCGCTTAGAGATATTGAGGAAAAGTTTGAAGGAGAAGAATTACAGTCTTATGGTCGGTTTGTTTATACGATTAGGTATAGTACCGAAACTAAGGCGATAAAATCGGATTGGACTCTTGTTGATTCAGGGGATGAATACGAGATTATAGGGTATGTAATAGACCCACGAAAAGAGTTTATTGAGGTTTTTGTAAAACAAGATTTACCAACTGATTCACCTGTTTAGTTATGGCTGCTAAAAATACGAGAATTACCGTTAGGGGAGTTGATGATATTAAGCAAGGTTTAAAAAGACTTGGTTATTCAGCTAAACAATCTCGTACACAAATAAATAAGGCTCTTAGACCTGCAGCAACTAAACTTGTAAAGGGTATGCAACAAGCATATCGAAAAGAGTTTAACACTCATAATAAAAAACGAGATGGTAGAAGAACGCCAACTTGGGAAACGATAGGTATTAAAACAGCTAAACGCTCTAAGAACCCTGCTCTATATGTAGGTCCTCTTAAAAAGAGAACAACACCAATCAGGGTCAAGGGTAAGGATAGTTACAATTTAGCTGCTATGCAAATAAAGGGTAACGCAATTCAAGCCCCTAGAAAAAATATATTTGAGGCAACAGCAAAGAAAATGGAACAAACAATTTATTTAAGTGCTGAAAGGGACTTAGATAAGATGTTAAACAAACTTATTAAAAAAGCAGGATTTTAGATATGTTTGCAGTTATAGGTAAAAAAATATTTGACAAATTATGCGGAAGTTATGACTTTAACGTAGCTAATGATTCTACTTTTGGTTCTGAGTTAGTTTATAACGGAACATTTGAATCAGGCATAGGTAATTGGTGGGTATCGCCACAACCCCCAAGAGGTTACTTGTGGGACGAGTCAAACGAGAGAATGTTTGTTTCTACACAGGGAACTTATGCAGGAGCAGCATACTGCGTAATTGATTTAGTAGCAGGTTCAACATACGCTGTTGAATACACTTATGATTCAGCATACGAAACAAGTGTAGATATAGGCTCTGAATACAATACAAACAACATATATGAAGGTGTGAAGAACGTAGCAGGTACGGGTACAGCAAACTTTTGCTTTACACCTGATGTATCGGGTTCTATGTTTTTAACTTTTAATAATTGGGCAACAACTTACGGAAGTGGGGGTTATCTTGAAAACATAACTGTAAAAAAAATATCAGGACTTAAAGTTTCCCCTGTAATTATACCACAAGGAACAGCTTATCCTGCAACGACATTTGAAATAGCAAATGTAGATAATTTTATAACAAAGAGTAGTTCACTAGCATCGTGTGATGTGTCTTTACGCATCGCTTGTTTCGCAGATGACTACAATACAACATACAACCAATCTAAGGCAATCGTAGAGGCTTTAGATTATTATTCGGTAACATATACCGAGGATGGTGTTTCTTATACAGCAAAGTTTAGGTTTGTAAGCCTAGATGATGATTACTATAAGTTACCCGAAAAGTTCTACAAAAACTTAATTTTTAATTGTCTAATAACTAAAAACTAAATAAAATGGCAGTAGTAAACGCAACAAACGTAACGCTAAGTATAGCAGGTGAAGTTATGTCACATTGTACATCTTGCAGTTTCTCTATTTCAAGAGAATTAAGAGATAAAACTTCAAAATCAAGCGGTGGTTACTCACAATCTCTTGCAGGATTAGTGTCTTGGGAAATGAGTGGTGATGGATTCGTAGATTTAGCTGATTCAGGTAAAAGTCTATTATCAGACTGTTTTACTAAATTGACAGCTGCATCACCCGAAATAGAGGTAATCTTTCAGGTGGGAACAGCAGGTGACACTTACACAGGTCAAGCATTCATTACAAGTGTAACAACAGATGGAGGTGTAGAAGAAAACGCTACATTCTCTGTTTCTATTACAGGTACAGATACTTTAACGCAGGTAGTAGCATAACGAGTAACATTTAAATAAAAAAAGGTATGAATAAGGTAGAAATTGGTGGTAAAGAAAGACCTGTAAGGTTTTCGTATTTATGTATTAAGGACATTTGTAAAAAATGCAACTTAAAACTAAGTGAGTTAAATCAGTTAGGTACAGAAATTGACCACATAGGTATTATTGCGTTCTTTGGATTAAAGTATGGTTCTAAGAAAATTGGCGAAGCATTTGACTACAAAATTAGAGATGTAGAAGAATGGCTAGACAATGAAGATTTCTCTAAGATTAATGAGATTTTTGAGGCTTTCCAACTAGACCAACCTTCTAACGAGGGAAAGTAGTAGAGGGAGAGGAACAAGAAGATTTAGAGGAATTTGATTGGGACAAACTTGAACAAATTGGATTAGGAATGTTGGGGCTATCGTTTGATAATTTATACGATATGACCCCACGATCCTTCCAAAACAAGCTAATTGGATTTAAAGATCACAACGAACAACTAGTTCACGATAGTTGGGAACAGACTAGACTCATTATACACTCTTGTTTGTCACCACATTCTAAGAAGGAGTTGAACCCTAAAACATTGTTACCTTTCCCTTGGGATAAAAAGGTTGAAGTCGTTACATCTTCAAAAGAAGAAATTGCAGAGGTTGTTAAACGACACAAAGAAATACTACAAAAAAAATACAATAAATAATGGGTGGATTAAAGACTATTTCGATAATTGTTGCTGCGAATATCAAGGGCTTAGAACAGGGTCTTGGTAAAGCTAATAAATCATTGGCTAAATTCGCATCAGGAGCAGCAAGGATGGGTTCTATGCTTTCGTTTGGTGTTACAGCCCCACTTACAGCTTTAGGTAGTTCAGCAATGAAAACATTTGTTGAATTTGAAAACGGTATGACTAAAGTGGGAACGGTCACGAATGCGAGTGTTTCCGAATTAAAGATGCTTACCGATGAAGCAAAAAGATTAGGAGCGACAACAACATATACAGCCTCACAAGTTGCTGATCTACAATTAGTGTTAGGTCGTAAAGGTTTTGATCCAACTCAAATAAAAAATATGGAGGGGTCTATATTAGACCTAGCCCTAGCGACAGGAGAAGATTTAAATCTTGCAGCCGAGGCAACTTCATCATCAATCAATGCTTTTGGTTTAGAGGCATCCGAAGCAGGTCGTGTAGCTAATACATTAGCCTCCGCAGCAGCAAATTCATCAATACAACTTAGTACATTCACAACCGCATTTGGACACGCAGGAGCATCTGCTAATGCTGTGGGTGTAGATATAGAGGGCTTATCAGCAATGATGGGTGTTCTAATGGATAATGGTATTAAAGCATCAGCATCAGGTACAGGGTTACGTAAAATATTTATGAAACTCAACGAAGCAGGTATCCCATTTGGAGACACCTTAAACAACCTAGCTGATGGTTCAATGACATTGAATGAGGCACAAGGTTTAGTTGGTAGAACAGCAGCTAATCAGCTATTAATACTTTCCAAAAACAAGGATAAAGTAGCTGAACTAACAGAAGAATACAAAACAAACACAGGTCGCTTAAAAGAAATGGCTGATGCTATGGGTAACACAACCCACGCAAAGCTAAAGAGAATGGAATCGGCTATTGAGGCTATGAAGTTGGAATTTGGGGCTTTAATTGCAGAGGCAATAACACCTATAATCCAATGGGTGACCAAAATGGCAACATCGTTTGCAAATCTAGATGAAGGAACAAAGAAAATAATACTAGGAATTGGTACTTTGTTGGCTGTACTTGGTCCACTTTTATTGATAGTAGCAGCAGTAACATCAGCTTGGGGAGTTATGGCAGGAGTTATAGCAGCCTTAACAAGTCCTATTGGATTAGCCATTGCAGCAATCGCAGCTTTACCTATAGCGTTAAAATACGTTTTAGATAATTGGGATGCTTTTGCTGAAAGATTAGGAGATTGGAATTGGTGGAAAAATGCCCTTATACAAGTTTTACAATGGCTTTTTAAATACAATCCTTTTAGCCTTATATTAAAGGGGGCGCAAAAACTTTATGATTTCTTAGGTGTAAAATCTAAGGTCTACAATCCGTTTGAGGACTTAGTTGATGGGCTTGAAGATTTGAAAGTTAAAACAACAGATTATAAACACGAATTTGGTAGTTTAACCGATTCAATTAAGGATGGATTAAAGAATTTAGATATAGATTTAGGTTCTGTATTTAAAACCCCAACAAATACCCCACAATTAGATAAGCCTAGTCAAGAAACAAGGTCATTGCAAGAGGCTTACGATGCTATCTTCGGTCAAGGTGCTTGGGAAGCCTTTGAAGAAGATAAGAGGAAAAAGCAAGAGAATGTAGCTAACACTCAAAGGTGGAGTAATTCAGTTCAATCTGCTGCCCTTGGTATCGCAACATCATTCGCTGACACCTTCGCTACAATGGTAATGTCAGGTGAACTTACTATGCAAAGTTTAGGTCAGATATTTGTAGATTTAGCTAAACAAATAGTTGGAATGATTATAAAAGCAGCAGTTTTAGCTGCTATATTACAAATGACAGGTCTTGGTGCAGCAGCGAAAGCATCGGGGGGTATTTTTAGTGGTGGTACAGGATTTAAAGATTTATTAGGTGGTATGATGGGTGGTGCTTTTGCTGATGGTGGTAATCCACCTGTAGGTAAAATGAGCCTAGTGGGAGAAAGAGGACCTGAATTATTCGTACCAAAAGGTCAAGGAACAATCATCCCTAACCACGCTTTTGGTGGTGGTGGAACGGTTATCCCTGATGTAAGAATATCGGGTAACGATTTACTGATAGTTTTTGATAGAGCAGAACGTAGAAGAAATAGAAGGTAGAAAAATATGGCATCATACGGATTACATAAAGAGAGTTTTATTGCAAGTGAAAAGGGTACTGATTGGGTTGTTCAGATTCATAAAAAAGATGCTTCTGATTTAGTACCAAACCCTAATTTCGTGACAAACGCAACAGGTTGGACTTTAACTAATTGTTATTGGGATTCAAATAAGGGTAATGGGGGTGTTACATTTAATGGGGCTGTTACACAACTTATGGAACTAGCTATTCCTACAGCAACATCTACAGCATACAAGGTTTCTGTAAATGTTGAAGGATTAGGTGGCGGTACTCTTTATGTTAGGTTAAATAATGGTTCTTGGCAAACTACTACAAGCGATGGATTTAACGAACTTACAATAACATCAGGTGCGTCGGCAGGTTCTGTACAAATAAAGACGATTAGTGATGTTTGCACCATAACACAGATCAGCGTAAACGCAACAGATTATGTCCCTGAATACAACTTTGATATGTCAGGTGAAGGTTTTGAAATCACTTGGAATGGATCGGGGGGAACTAGAGATAAAACATTCTTAGGGTCTGAATGTGATTTAAAGTTTATGATTCAAAATGACCTAGAAGAATCTTTTTTATATGATGTCTTAGATGGTGGGTTTAAGGAATACTTTGTAAGAATATATAAGGGTTCTGTACACGAATACAATAAATTTTGGTATGGTTGGATTCAACCTGCCTTTGATGTGGTAGAAAACGCTCCATACCCTTACACTTCTTCAATAACAGCAACAGATTCAGCAGGTTATTATAAGGGAAAACCTTTTAAAACTTTTGCAGACGAAACCTTTAAACAATCTAATTATTCTATAGCAAACGTATTTAAAGATTTCATTGGTGAATCAGATATAGCTGCTGTTAATTTAGTTGAAAATACTTGGTTTTTTGAAGGGTCAACAAGGGGTTGGGAAATTCTCACAGGGGATTCGGGTTCGACTGCTGATGATGGTAAACTTATTATTGCAGGTACAACAACAACAGGAACACGAAAACCATTGTCTTGTGAAGGTGATGTTTTAAATGTTGGTGATAAATACAAGGTTGGTGTTAGGGTTGTAGATTATACAAGTGGAACGCTATACGTTAAAGATGGTGGTGGTAGTAGTGCAACTATAGGAACAATAACAGATGGTACAGGGAATGATGGTGTCGGTATTGGTCAATGGATTTTTGACTATACTCAAACAGACAATGGTGCTGATGGGAATGGACTTCACCTTTGGACTGATGATTTTATTGGTGCAATAGACTACGTTTATCTTTATTCACGAGAGGACTTCCCCCACGAAGGGGAAAGTGTTATTCTCCAAATTCAGAATGATTGGAAAACAAGTGAGTTTGATGCTACGGTTGTCCCAAGTAGTCAGTTTTATATATGTAAAGGTGGTTTCGCAAACAACAGTAATTTCCCTCTTGAATATAAAGAGTCTGATGTTTTCTACGAAACTATGAAGGTGTTTAATACTATAGGCTATTTAGCTGATGGGTATTATTATTTCTTACAGCCCAATAGTTTTTTTGATGGTGGTGCAACTTATACTATGACTTACACCTATGTTCGTGAAACATCAGGTTTAGGTCTGGTATCGGGTGAAACTGACGAATCTAACCTTGTAACTATAGACCAAAATAATCACGCTTTATTAGCAGGTTCAAGTTTTACTTATGAAGCCCCTTTTAAATCGTGTACAGCAACTTACTCGTCAGCCGGTGCAGCTTTTACCCTTGCACAAGGTGATGACATTACAGATGACCCTTCTGTAGCAGGAGAAGATTATACTTATGGCGGTCAATTAACAGCCGATACAACTTATGATTTAGATTGGTTTTCAAGGTCTGTAGATGTTACACTTCAAAGTGATTGGGCTGCTTTTGGTAGTGGGTATTCTTTCGACCAAAGACATCAAAATTTTGATTATTACATAACTATTAAGGCTGTAGGGACAAGTTCAACAAAATACCTAACATTAAATTCTGACCAAGAATTAGAATGGAACGCATCCGAAAATCAAGTTGTACTTTCAAGGGGTTTTAATAGAACTCCACCTACACTTGCACCTGAAAATAGTTTATACTTTGACGAGTTTAACAGCAGTTCTTGTGATGGGGCAATAAAATGTGTGGGTCATTATTATGCCCACCCTGCGGATATAACAAGGTTTTCCGATGCGGATTCTAAATACACATTTGATACCGATTTATTATGGAAATGCGTATTACCTGAACTTGCTGAAACATCAAGTATATTTGTAAAGGTGTTTTTTGTGCCAAGATATTTTAAGGATAAGGCTCGTCAGGCAACCCAACAGGTAAGCCTATCATCGGGTACTGCTGTACGAAACACTTATGTAGAGGATATTACGGTAACAGCAAGAGAAACAAACTCTTTAATTTCAAATGAGTTTAGGGTTACAGAATCCGCCCCAACTTCATCTACAGCTATTGAAGATTTTAACTTAGGCGATGTAATCATTGGCGTATCATCAGCTAACCCCGAAAGCTCAACAACATATAGGGATAATGTACCTATATCTGAAAATGTTTATAGAGGTTCAGACACAGGGAGTGGAGAACCTTTTACCCAATTTTTAGCAAAACAGTTTTTAGAACCACAACAATCACCTTTAAAAATATTGCAAGGGAGTATTCAAAGCGCAGCAATCTCACCTAAAGATGTAATTAAATACTCATATAATGATGATGGTAATTACGAATACTTTATGTTTATGGGTGGTACGTTTAAAGGTCAAAGTGAAATTATGGATGGTGAATGGTTTAGACTAAAAGATGATTAATTATGGAAGATAAAAAGGTACAGAAGATAGAACGCTCATTACAGGGTGTAAACGCAGGGGTTAGAGAGGTGATACAGAGATTCGATGACTATTTAAAGAGTCAATCGTTTGCGACCCTAACTACAGCTATTGTAGGTGGTGGTGTTGATAATGCCCCTACATCACAAATAACAACTATATCTTGTAGTGAGTTAAAGGGTGATATACCAAAGGATTCATACTTTATAATATCATACCCCGATGGCACGCACCCAAAGTCTATATTAAATAAAAAAGCAGACAAGGTAGCAGGGGACACAAGTATAGTTATATACGATGGTAGTACCCCTGATGACCAAACTTATTATGCTGATTTCCCTTATCCTGTAGGGTCTTTACTATCTGCTGTAAATTACGCAGGTAATGACACTCAATTTGCTGCAGGTAACACTACAGAGATTCAATACAACACGAGTGGTCAGCTTTCGGGTGATTCAAACTTAACTTTTAATGATTCTACCAACACACTTCACACTCTAAAAATAAGCGCAACGGAAGTAGCAAGTAATATAAGTAGTGGGGCTTTATATGATGGTGTTACAGGGCATACCCAAGCTGCATCAGACGATTCTACTAAAGTAGCCACTACAGCTTTTGTACAGGATGCTATAGCAGCATCAGGTGGCGGTGGTGGTACACCTGCAGGTACAAATACACAGGTTCAATTTAATAACGCAGGTGCTTTTGGTGCATCGGCATCATTACACTTTAACGACACTACAGATAAATTAACTACCTACGCTTTAGGTTGTGCTGATGCTACAATAACTAATCTTATAGTTTCATCAGGTGGTTATCTAAATTCAGGGTCAGATATTAAAACAGACACCGAATTTTTGGGTAACAACATAGGTACTATTTCAGACGATGCAATATACTTAACCCCTTTTGATTTTCAATCTAATAGCGATGCCTACGCAAAACCATACATATATATAGCAGGGGCTACCGCAAAGAGTTTTTCTACATCAGATTATCTTACAGCAGGGTTTGTAGTGCCTGTAGGTTATGAGGCTACTCATATAGAGGTAAAATCATCCACATCGGGGGGTACTACTAGGACTTATAGTATAACTCAATTTGATTGGGACACATCTACTTATACGCCTCACGGATCGTATGATGTAAACACGACTGAAGAGATAATGAATCACGCAGGGACAGTAGCAACTCCTTTAGTCGGTACAGCAGGTAGGTATTGGTCGGTTTCTTTTGACCCCCAATATTCATCTGATTTACTTTTGGGGGCAAAAATAACATTAGCAAGAACATAATATAATGATGGATAAGAACGCTACAGAAGTAGCAGTAGCACAAGTTGCAGCAATCTCAATAAGTATGTCAGCTGTCGAAGGATGGCTACAAATGGCATCACTAATACTAGCCGTATCATTTGGTATTTACAAATGGTACAGAGAGATAAAGAACATAAAAAATAGTAAAGGGGTGAAAAAGTAGGTTTTAGCTACCTTTTCCCCTATTTTTTCATTACCTTTACTACATTATTAACAACTAAAATTTATATTATGGGTCAAGTTATAGACTTTTTAATGGCTAACGGTGCTGAATTGCTTATTGCGATTTTAGCTGTAGTCAAGATTATCGTAAAGCTAACACCTTCTATTAAAGACAATAAGGTGTTTGGTTATATAGATGATTTAATTGGTTTCTTCATTAAGAACAATGGCAAAAAAGAAACAAAATAAAATGTCGGGTGTATTCACTAAGATAGCCTTAAAAGGCATATTAGCGTTAGTTCCTGAGATGTTTAAAGACAACAAGGGTAAGTGGTCATCAAAGCGAACTGTATCGGGTGTATTAGCTGTGGCAGCAGTAGCCCAAATAGAGGCAGATGGTTTGTCTTGGCAAATTCTTTGTTTAGCTTTAATAGCTGTTTTACCTTTGTGCTTTTTGGGTGACGAGAAATGCAATAAGTGTGACAAATCGAAACTCACAAAAATCTTTAACAAGAAGAACTGAATGTATAAGGCGTTTTTAAATAGGGTTCAAGGTGACGATCAGCAGACTTTAGGGTATTTCTCTTTATACGAAGGGGTTAACCTAATCTTTGATTGCGTAACGTTAGAATTAGCTTGGAAAGATAATGAAACTAATGTTTCCTGTATTCCAAAGGGTACTTACAAGGTTACCCCACGATACTCAGATAAATATACACAACACTTTATATTAGAGGATGTTCCCAATAGAAAATTCATACTTATTCACTCAGGAAACTTTAATTCCGACACCGAAGGGTGTATTTTGCTTGGTACTAGCTTTAGAAAAATCAACCAAGACTCTTTGTTGGATATTACAGCATCACGAAGGGCTACATCTGAACTCTTATTTGCCACCGATGGAGAAGGATTTGAATTAACAATATCATAGGTGTATGCCTAGTTTACCAAAAGGTAGAGGTAGGGTTAAGCCTGTTGATAAGAACAAATCTTGGGGTGGTGACACCTCGGTGTATAGAAAAAAGAAGTGGAGACAACTAAGGGCTTTTTGGATAAACGGAAGCCCATTATGCGTAGAGTGCGAAAAAGAAGGTAGAACTGTTGCAGCAGATGTAGTAGACCACATTAAACCTATTAAACAAGGTGGTGGTATGTACGATATGAATAACCTACAATCACTTTGCCACTCGTGTCACAACAGGAAAACTTACGAAGAAAATAAAGGTATATATGGTAAAGAAGAAGAAGATTAATAGGTTTAGAAGTGGTTATGAAAGAGAGGTTTGTGGTGAATTGGATGATCTTGGGGTTGATTTTGAATACGAGACTAAGAATTTATACTACGAGGTTTCAGAACAACGTAAATATACTCCCGATGTTATATTACCAAACGGAATCATTTTGGAGTTAAAGGGTCGGTTTTCAGCAGCCGATAGGAAGAAAATGCTGCTAGTTATACATCAACACCCTACACTAGATATTCGTATGGTGTTTCAAAGACATACAAACAAGTTATTTAAAGGAAGTAAAACGACCTATTCTGAATGGTGTGACAAGCACAATATCAAATGGGCATCTAAAACAATCCCTATAAAATGGATAAAAGAAAAGACAAAACACCCGAAGAAATAGCCGAAGATGTGTTTGGTAGTTGGATTCAAGACTTAACAGAACAAGAGCAACCTGAAACCTGTGGCATTGAAGATGAAGATTGTGAGGCTTGTGGAAGTTAGAGTATCAAAGGGATAATTAATTTTATCCTTTTTTTTTGTCCTAGGATTAGGTTATTAACAAATGTTTACTTATATTTGAGTATAATTAACCAAAACACTTAAAGTTATGCAAAATTTATTAAGCACAATCATCGAATCAACAAAGGGTAAATTCTTTGGAGTTACTTTCAGAAAGGCAAATGGATCAATAAGATTTATGAATTGTCGTATTGGAGTTCAAAAGCATACAAACGGAAAAGGGTTAAAGTACAACCCTAAGAAAAAGGGTAACATCATTGTTTGGGATGCTCAAAATATGGGCTACAGAACCATTAAACTTTCAAGCATCAAGTCAATTAGATTTGAAGGAAAAGAGTTGTGGATTTCTAACAACTAATCACATTAAATTTTAGGGGGTTAAAATGAAAAGGGGGACTAATTGTCCCCTTCTTTCGTTATGTTCCATTCGTATGTGAATGGCTTACTTTCTTCTTCGTTAATTAACTTCTCTAAATACACACACAAATCCATTGCTTCTTCCTGTGCGTGTTTTAGCCACTCTAAGCGACTTAAATCGTTTCGCTCCATCGTAGTACCATATTTAGCCTTCCCTATCTCAGAACGCTTTAAAATCTTAAAACAAACTTCTTCTTCTATTTTGCTCATAATTATCTCTCTTTGATTATGTTGTAAAACGCAGGGTCTAATTCCTTAATCTTAGACTGAATGCGACTCCAAGCCTCTTTAACAGCTTCTTCGTCACCTATATCTAAATGGCTACCTGTACCTGAATTAGCTACGTTAGATGCGTTCTTTTCAAGTAACTTATCTATCGTTTCCCTGATAGCCTTGTTATCGTTGTACTTCGGTGTGAGTTTCTTCTTAGTCATAATGTTTTAGTTAGTTAATAAAAACAAATGTAAATAAAAAAAAGGAAGAATCAAAACTGATTCCCCCTTTCCCAATTAACCAAATGAAAAACAAAAGCTATGATTACTCTCAAAAATCACAACGATGTTCAAATATAAACAAGTTTCCCCTTATCATAATTAACAAAGGTAATGTACTTGTAAACAAATCTCCTTTTATTAAAATCAGTAGTTTCAGGTAGTGTTTTCCAAAACCACTTATCTATCTTTATTTTATTCAAATTGTGTACCAATACAGTACCATCAATAAAGAAGTTTATATACAAAGCCTGTGACCCTTTCTCGTTTTTACTTCTTCTCAGTATTCTTTCATACTTGTGCATTTCAAGTATTAAACCTTCGGGGTATTTTTCTTGTGCAAAGTCAAAGCAAAAATTCCTACTTTTCATTTCACAATAGAACTTTACACCATCCTTGCGTTCAGCTACGAAATCCCAATTAGAGTGCATACCATCAGCAGGAATACATTTAATGCTATATACCGATGCGAATTTTTCCATTAATTCAAGTTCCCTTGCATTCATTTTTACTTAATTTTAGTTAGTATATCCAATTCACTTTTCAACTCTATAACAGCATTTGCCATTTCTAATTCCCTTGCATCAGCTAATAGTTTCTCACGTTTATATGCCATCATTTGAGTATATATATACGTGAATGCCATCATTGATTCTGTAAGAACATTCAATCTTTCTTTAAGCTGTTCTGCTTGTGGATGGTCAGCGTATGTAGCATATTGTTCAGTCATTTTAGCGATCTCCTTCTGATGTGCTAAAAACTTATCCATACTATTAATTTCATCCATATTAGGGTCTGCATCCCTAAGTAGGTGAATCGCTTTCATTGTAATTTCATCTGCCATATCTAAAAAATATTATGTGGTTTAACTTTATTATCTACTTGCTCTATGGGGTCTATTAGACTACCGTTTTGATTCAGGTATTGAAACCTTCGCTTAGAATAGTTATAAAATAATCCTATTGGCTCTAATTCAGGTGTAGGTAATCCTACTAGCTTTTGAAACTTAACCTTCTGTATATGTACCTCTGTTAGATTCCAATTTTCGCTTTGTGGATTCCTGTGAAACACAATGAAGTTATCCGCCCTGTTACCGAACATACCACCGTATTCAACATCACTCATATTGGGTGCAGGTCGGCTACCATCTTCATTTCGTTTTCGTGTAGCTGCAGTTGCAGGGTGAACGACTAGGTAGAACTTAACCTTGTGCTTTTTAATGAACCTTCTTATGTTACTTAGGCTCTCATAATAGTAATCGTATTTAGACTGCTTAGAATCGCCTGATTTAAGGTCATTCAAAGGGTCTATTGAGCAACCATCTATCTGAGCAACTTGCATATAGTCATCAAAAGCTGATAAAACTTCTTCAACAGTTGGTGTTTCATCAAACGTAAGCACAGTAAAATGCTCGTAAGCCCATTTAATAGCAGCCAAGTATCTATCACCATCTACTCGGTTAGAGAAATCTTTGTCTGCTGTCTTACCACAATACATTTCAGCAATATCAATCATTAAATCACCTACAGGTTCGTTCTCAGGGCAATACATTAGCCATTTCCAACCGTATAATTTGGCTGACATTACCATAAAGAACAACTGTGCTGTAGTCTTACCGATATTAGCAAAACCTGTGATAACATCTAATTCACCTTTTCTAAAAGTGTAGTGCTTATCTAATACTTCGATTCCTGTAGTTTGACCCTTAGTGTACCCATCACGATAAATACCTTTGCAGTAGTCAACTACCTCTTGCTGTGATGTAATTCTATAGCCACTCATAACTACTTACCCATTTGTTTAAGTTGGCTACCTAAGTAGTTAGAATCAGGGATATGTTGGGTGTTACGAGAAATCCAATTAGATGCTGACATCTTCCAATTTTTCATTGGGGACTTGCCAACTTTCCAACCCTTAGAACCGTAAAAGTTGTAGAATTTCTCAGCCTCTTTTTTGTTACTACCTTTTGACACAAAATACTCTTGTGCTTCTTCTAATGATTCAGGTGTAGGTTTTTGAGTTGGTTTAGATGTTTCTCCTAACTCTAATTGAACGGTGTTATTGAATGTAATATCGTTCTGTTGAAGTAAATTTAAGATAGAGTTGTGAACCCTGTTGTTAGGGTTTAAGGTCTCACCGTATTGAAATTTAATGAACCCTGTTAGATACCATCTACCATTTGGTAACACGATAATTCTATCTTTATCTGAATTTAAGTCTTTGATGAAGTTATCAGAATTAATCTTTTCACCGATTAATAATTCAAACATTCTTTTATTTGGCTTGAATATACCTGCGTGGTTGCAGTTATCACATATATAAATCCAAAACAATTTGTGGTTAGTAGGTAGGTCTAAAAACCAATCTTCGTTCCACTTTTCTGTGTCTGTAAATCTTTTAGCCATCATTTGAGTTAATTTAATTTGTAATTGAGAGAGAGAGTAAATGAAGGGGGACTAAGCCCCCATCAATTTAGAATGGCATACCATCATCGGCAGCAGCTTTTTGTTCGCCTGACACTACTTCGTGGTAGGTTTCTGCTTGTTCAGCATATTCACTAGAACTTGTCTGAACATATACTTTCCAAGCCTGTAGGTCTGTATAAAATCTTTCATTGTATTCTCTTGATTCTGCGTTAAAGCTAACTTCAACTTCTTGACCAACCTTATTATACTTCTGAAAGTTGTTTACTTTTTCTTCACCGAAAACGGTAAAATAAACGGTCTTGTTGTACTCACCTAAAGTTTCTATAGCAAACCCCATCTTTTTCCAAGACTTACCTGCTTTTGATTCTCCTGTTTGTACTTCACTAATTTTAGTGATAACTCCTTGTAATACTAAACTGTTACTCATTTTTTTGAATTTAATTGTTCATAATCGTTTGCAACTTCTAGGACAAATGTAGCAAAAATTTCCGAATTAAACATTTCTTCTAATAAAATTTCTTTAAGAAGTTCGCCCTCGGTGTTTGCAAATGCCCTTGTTATGTACCTATCATCACCCTGAAACTCAGCGGAAACCAAGAAATACTCTTGGCATTGCTCCATAATTTCTTCGTGTGCTACATCTACTCTATTTATTTCCATAATACGCAATTATTAGGTTAGCTTTTGATTTATTTGTAGTTTCTAACTTTAAGATTTCTGATACATCTTTTCGTTCTTTTACTTCTGTCAAGTGAGCAACCTCACCCTTCATTATTCGCCTCAACGCTCTAAAATTTTCTTCGTACTCACAGTATTGCTCAAACGCTTTACGTGAATGTATAACAGATGTATGGTCACCGTTAGTTAATGTGCCAATTTCACACAGATTTAAATCATTTCCCATACATAAGTAATATCTTACAGAGTGCCTAGCGTTCATTATATGCCTTGACCTAGATGTTGTTAATATCAACTCTTTAGGCACGTTCCAATATTCTGCGCACAAAGTTAATCCCTTACTTAATCTATCTTTCCCATATTGGGTTACAAATTTGCTTTTCATAATTCTTCGTTTATTATGTGGTTATTCGCTTTCTCAAAAGTATCACAATACCTTTGTCTTTTCTCTAATAATTCAATGTACTCTTGCCTACCTTGCTCTAAGAATAGTTCGCCACATCTAAAGATTCCTACCTGATATGGCGAGTTTGTTTCTATTACAATAAATACAAACTCTTTTGCCCCAAACCCATCCATATAGAATGCAGCTTGACGATGATAAGCGTACCTGTAAGCACTTTTCTTGAAGTCGGCAACATCTTTACCCGTAGTCTTAATATCTACTAGCATATCACCCCCCGACACCACCATATCAGCTTTACCTTTACACTTTGACATAGTGTTGAAGTCTATCCAAGTCTTAGCAACTTCCTTTTCTGAGTTATCTAAGATGTTTTTAATCTCAGGATATGATTCCAACTTACGTTTCAAAGATAAAGCTAATTCGTAATCCTTCAAAGCCATAAGGTACTTTTTCCCTTCCTTACAATCTTTCTCTAAAGCTATCTTCCACTCCTTATTTACTTTAGCTGTCATACCCTTATCTTTATCAGGTCTTTTATCAGGATCAAACACAAAGAATAATTCAGAAAACTTTTCAGGTTCTAATATCAATGTGTGTACCAATGCCCCAAACCTTAAAGCAGGTGTATCTAACTTACCACCGTTCCGCATCTTCCAATAGTAAGCAGGTGACTTCTTTACATATCCTAACTGAGAGTTAGTAGTGTATTCCCAATCACCGTAGTATTCTTCATCTGATTTAAACTGCTCCATAACTTATTGTTTTTTAACTTCTTCTAACTTTTTTACAACCAAAGCTAAAAATGATATAAACAGGGGTACATAATTATATATTACGTGAACCCAAAGTAACATTATAAGATACCAAGGTGCTTGTGCCTTACTTAATATCCAAAATAAAATAACTTCTATCATTTTTTCTTCTTCTTAAATATTAACCCCTCTAAAGACCCTTGTTGTTCTTTAGTCATATAATACTTTGACATAGCGTTTTCTACCTGAACGTGCTTACCTATACCAATAGCGTGTTCCATCTGCTTAAAGATTTCTTCATCCATCTTTACTTTACTAGGCTTCTTATCTCTAATCCTTAAAGCATCTACAACATCACCGAAAGCCTTAACACCCTTCTCTACATATAGGGTAACCTGTGTGCCTTGCCAATCCTGAACCAATCCACTACCTGCTACCTTTTCAATGGCTTTAGAATTAGTCCTGTTCAAAATCATTGGCTTGTCAAACTCCTTAAAGTGTACCACAAAGCAATCTTCTTCTCTACCTTTCTGACCTATTACCTTGTCGTTATCTAGCTTAGTGATAGTCACTACAGCTTCTTTCTTACCATCTAAAGAGTAAGACCCTAGATAATCGTAGTTAAATTGTTTTTTCCAATGTCCTTTCATAATTTATTTTGATTTACTTGTTAAAGGGTGGGGTGGTATGTTTTCCTAATACCTAGACCGCCCAAAATGGAACTTTCACTATTGATGTCTATATATTAGCTGATAACGCTTTTAAATATAGTTGTTCTGTTATACAATCTACCATTTCTACAAATGGTTTACTGCAATTTAAACGATTCTGAATCCTGCCATTCCAAAAGATTAATTCAAACCTTACTCTTGGCGGTGTTTCTTTTTTAAATTCTTTAGGGAAATATGCAAACGATACATTAGCATCTATACATTTTTCATCGTTGTTTAAATTCCAACCACTAATTATAAATGGCTTTACTGATTTAGCTAAATGTTCTTCCATAACTGTTTTGAGATTTAATTACTTTATTTATTTTCACTTTCAACAAATGTATAAAACTTTTACTATATACCAAAAAAAAGTCGTGGGATTTTTGATTATTAATGTAAATAGAGAGTTTTACCTCTCCCCCATCGGTGAAATCGGAGAGTGGGGGAGGGGATACATCTATATATGTATATATTACATACGTACAATAATGTAAGTATTTATATGTTTGTTAGGGTGGGGGTTTCGGTTCTAATTATTTGATATTCCAAATTTTAAACCTGTTTTTTAAAAACTATTTTTATTTTATTATTGTATCAAACATTAAAAAAACGAAATTATGAAAACAAAAAACAAAATATCTAAACAGTTAGATACATTAATTACCGAAGTGAACGAATTATTGCCACAGGTAAATAATTGTAATAGTTATGCAACTACATATGCAGGTTCAACGATGTGTTATTACATTATTTTAGACGAGCCAATAATGGTGAAAGGTAAATATGTATATATAAAAACATCTAAATTTTCAAATAACTACAATTTTGAAAAACGATACAACGCGAACAATACAGGAGACTTTTCCGACAATGGAGAAAAAGCCCTTTTATACGATTTACGTTTGATAAAAAAAGCGTTCATTAAATTACTTAAAAACTAACTTACTAACTTAAACAACTAAACTATGTTACAACAAGTGAAAACAGAGCGAAGTTTTACAAAGTATTTTAAAAAATACACGATCACCTTTGTAGGTGTTTTCTACGGTGGAGAGTTTGAGTGTATTGAAGAAGCTATATATACAGATATTGAAACAGGTAACTGGATAGATATATCAGAATTTATATATGACTTCCTTCCTTACGATGCAGTCAGCGAAATTGAAACAGAGATAATAAACAGCTAAAAATAAACACTATTATGAATGAATTCGAATCACAATGGAGTAGGTCTACAATAAAAATTTTTTTAGACAATACTAACGAAGCCAAAGCATCTGAGGCTTTTAACCACAAAGAATATTTAGAGCAACTAGTTAATGACTTGTTAGCTGATCGTAAAATGATGCTAGAGGACTTTGGCGAAGAGGACAAAACAGTAAAAAAATACTTTATTGCCATAAAAGAAATTAAAGCTTTTATTCAAGAGCGTTTTAACCAACTAACTTAAAAAACTGAATTATGAAATTCACTACAAAAGACTTGCAAGAACTTAAACACACGCAAATTTTAACGCAAAACGACAAAATGAAAAAAACAAGCAAAGAAACAGGAACACGGATATTTAACTTTGGTATTACAGCCTATAAAAGCCATTCAACCGGTAAAATTACGTGCCCATTTGCCGATTCTTGTGTTTCGGTTTGCTATGCTGCCAAAGGTGCGTATGTTTGGACCAATACTAAAGCAGCGTATGAGCGTCGTTACTTGCTAACAAAAGAAACACATTTATTTAAATCTAAAATAACAGATGCAATTAAAAGACGTAAAGCGACACACATACGCATTCACGACAGCGGTGATTTTTATAGTAAAAGTTACATATATAATTGGTTCGATATAATGAAGCGTTTTCCACAAATTACATTTTATGCTTACACTAAAAGCAAAGTTATTTTTGACACGTTCAAAGATAAACCTACGAACTTTGTTTTAATTTATTCACTAGGTTCTAAACGGGACGACTTAATAAATGTAAATAAGCACCGCCACGCTAAAATTTTCAAAAATGAATCCGAACTTTTAAACGCAGGATATATAAACGCTTCAGAAAATGATTTAATAGCCATAAACAAGACGAATAAAAAAATAGGTCTAGTGATCCACTAAAAGCCTACTTACTAACTTAAACACAAAACAAAATGAAAACAGACGAAATTGAGAAGGCTCTAAGATTACACATTAATTATAAAGGAACGCCGAGTAATGGCAAGTATTTAAAATTAATGGATGTACAAGCAGCAAAATACATTGGCGCACCTGCAATAAAAGTATCTAAGTTGTTAGCGGATTATTACAAAATAGTTGGTGTTACAAATTTAAATGAAGCCCTAAACAGACTAAGAAAAAAAGATAATTTAAACCACTAAGCACAAAACAAAATGAAAGAGAATACACTTAAACAGAGAATTATCGAAGAGTTAGAATCGTTATTATACCAACAGACTCAAACTAAAGTAATACATAGCAGTATTATAAAAGACAGGATCAAACAACTAAAAAGTAAAACATTATGAAAACAGAAAACGAATTTAAAAAGCAATTCCCCGAATTATCTATAAAGCAAAACAAACGTGCTGCATTGCCTGACGAACTTTTAAGGCTATTGGATAAACTAACGTACTTTAATCACATAACCTTATCAACTATCAACAAAGAGCGCATTAAAATAGCTAAACAGGGTAAACAGGAAATTACCAACGAATTAACAGAATATTACTTAAACAATTACTAACTTAAATACTTAGATATGTACCTAGTTAAACAAAAGAGAATAAAAGAAAGGTTTTTACTACCTAATAAAACAGTAATAGACACATATAAGTTTGTAGATTATTTGGATGCGTTACGCTTCGCAGTAAATGAACAAATAAAAGTAATTTATTCGCAGCCTCACGAAGATAGTAAACTCATAAAAAAGAAAGTATTTGAGTTACTGTATACGTTACCACAGTTTAAAAAAGTGGCGAAGGCGAACCCGTTATTTTACATTGGAACACATAAACACGAACGCATAAACCTAGATATGTACTATTATTACTTAGTGAATAGTACAAACCTACTAAGTAGCAGCAACAAACTAAGAAAGTTTATGTAATAACATATATAAATAACGCTATTAGAAGCCCTATTAACTTAGGGCTTTTTTTTGTACCCTATACGATCGTAGTACAATAGTACATTAAGCGAATAACAACAACAACATAATTAAGCCTATTTAAGCCTGTTTAACGGGCTTTTTTTATGCTTTGTATATTCGTACATACCCGCACCAATTTAAAGCGATTAAAACAGCTTTAAAATAAGTCGTACACACATAAGCACATATAACTTTATATATGTGTAGCACCTACCTGAATACAACTTTAACTTATCACTAACTATATATTTATGTTTATATATATGGTGTGTTTATACATTAATATTATTAAGAATAAAAATAAATAAGACTATCACAGATCAATATACATTGTTATATACTTAATCTTTTTTGGCGCACACCACACATATATATATACCTCTATAGAATAGCAACGAACAGGCTATAGATACATATGTAGATAGGGGTATATGTATCACTGAAATTTTTAGACAGGAAAC
>Ga0080013_1001537_pt1 | contig 30191 bp, 27 predicted proteins | sample ETNvirenome_6_85_FD_69236 | JGI IMG/M metagenome (GOLD analysis project Ga0080013, IMG submission 69236) | Marine viral communities from the Pacific Ocean - ETNP_6_85 (SPADES assembly) (version 2) | ecosystem: Environmental > Aquatic > Marine > Oceanic | place: Pacific Ocean | collected 2013-06-19 | reverse complement strand
GAAGTTCGACGTTATTGTCGATCCTTACTTCCTCCGCAACGTCGTCCTTGTTGGTCGTCGTGGTGGCTCATTCCTTGAGTCTGGTTATGTATACGCACCTTATGTGCCACTACAAACTACACCCACCATCTTTGGCCCAGAAGACTTCGTGCCTCGCAAGGGCGTGATGACTCGCTATGCCAAGCAGATGGTTCGTCCTGATATGTACGGCCTTGTCGTCATTCGCGGACTCATAGGTGAAGCGGGTGCCACTAGCTAATCTATCGTAGTTTAGTAAAGTACCAAAAAAATGTAAAGCCCCTCTTCTTCGGAAGGGGGGCTTTCGTTTATGTGAACTACTTATAGGTGAATCAAAAGATTCATCCCATGTTTAATGACATGATTATAAAAGGAGGGTTATAAAAATGGGAACTAAAAGAGTAGGCTTGGCGAGAACCCAAGCGTTAATTGAGAATTTAAAGAGAGAGCTAAGCATGGCTGGCTCAACGTGGAAAGGCGCTAGACGGCCAGTTGTGACGCTTGCAGATGCGGGAGCCGCTACCGCTATTCGAACAGCAATAACGGCCGCTGAGTCGGGAACTGTTTTTACAGTACCTGCGCTGACAAGCGGGACGCAGACAATCACGCTTCCGGCCCTGGCGACCTCTACTATAGGATGCACATACACTTTTGTTATGGTTGCTACCGCTGGACAAGATTTTAACGTACTCGGAGCTGATTCCGACAAGATTCTAGCTGTAACTTCAAAGGGTGATGGCGACAACACCGCCATTTCTCAGGGGTACGATTCAATTGGGTTTGATTCGAACGCTGTTTTGGGCACTACCTTCACGGTTACGTGTATAACTTCTACAGCAGGTACTGGATGGTTAGCCACCGAGGTAGTCGATGGACTTGCAGCGAATACTGGAGCCATAAATCTCGCCTAATTCTTTGGTCAGCTAATTTATAAAATATTTTATGTTTTCCCCCCCTCTTCGGAGGGGGTTTTCTTTTAAAACCACGATCTACTCAATTTTTTTCGCCTCCAATTTTTTGAGATTTTCGGTTTCGCGAGAATAGTACTATTTACTATATTATAAAGGAGATTGTTCATGAACCCCAGAAAGAGACTATCATTTAAGAATAAAGCGCGCCAAGCGGCCGCCACTCAAGCTATTATATCCATAGTAGAGGAGGAAGTCATTCCCGTGATTGATGTGGCCCCCGTTGTGGTCCCAGAGGAGCCTGCGCCGATTGTCGACGTCGTGCCCGTGCGGCCCAAAACGGTTACTAAAACTATTCGACCCAGAAAGAAGACTAAAAAGACCTCTTCCACTAAAAGTTCTTCTTAACACTTCTTCGTGCTTCAGCCCCTAGATTCCTAGGGGTTTTGTGGCCCCGCCCACTAATTACAGGGGGAGACGTGTATAGATGCCAACTAACTTACAACCCAGGTCGCAAACGAGCGCCATAGTTTTAACTCAAACGGGCTCAGCCGCCTCTGTAGCTGCAGCCGTACCCTTTGGGATGTATACAGGCTCGCAAGAGTTTTTAACTGGCGCTAGCACCCAGGTGGCTTACATATATAAGAAATTGGGTGGCGATGTAGTCGATATCGAGCTAACGCCGTCGAATGTATATGCGGCTTATGAGGAAGCAGTCCTCGAATATTCTTATATCATTAATTTACACCAAAGCAAGAATATGCTTTCGGATGTCCTCGGTAATGCGACGGGAACTTTTAATCATCTCGGAGAAATAGAAGGGGGAGATTTATCATCGAGCCTAGACGGAGGTAAAGTTGCCCTTAAGTATCCCCGCTTCCAATTTGAGTATGCCCGCAATATTTCCGACGGCATGATATCAGTGGGAGGCCTGGGAGGGACTGTCCCCCAATATTCAGCTTCCTTTCAGCCCCAGGGAGACACCCAAGACTATGATTTGCAGGCTATTATCTCTGCTTCTTCCGCTACGGGGGAAAACGATGTTGGAGGGGCTGTATCTTTTCAAGGCAAAGTTGGAGACAAGCGCATTATTGTAACACAGGTGTTTTATAAGTCTCCGCGCGCCATGTGGCGCTTTTATGGGTATTATGGGGGTATAGGCGTCGTAGGCAATTATTCAACTTATGGTCAATTCGCCGATGATTCAACTTGGGAGATTATCCCCACTTGGCAAAATAAATTACAAGCTATTATGTATGAGGACTCCTTATACACCAGAACGTCGCACTATTCTTATGAAATCATCAACAATAAATTGAGACTCTTCCCAAACCCGAGTTATTGGGACTTTGGAGCCCTTGACCGCATTTGGCTGAAATTTTATGTTGATGACAATGCTTGGGACGAGGAAGATGATTATAAATCGGGCGTAAATGGAATTAATAACGCGAATACACTTCCCTTTGACAATATTCCTTATCAAAATATAAACGCCATTGGAAAACAATGGATTCGAAAATATTGTTTGGCCTTATGCAAAGAGATGTTAGGCCAGATTAGAGGGAAGTTTGCTCAAATTCCGATTCCTGGTGAAAGCGTGACCCTCAATCACGCGGAATTATTAAGTCAAGCCAAAGAAGAGCAAACAACTCTGAGGGATAAATTGAGAGAACTATTAAAAGAGATGGAGTATACGGAACTCGTTAAACTTGATGCTGAAAAGGCTAATGCTGCAGTTGAAGTGTTGAAGAATTCACCATTGCCAATCTTTGTGGGGTAAAAAATGATGTCGGATGAATGGAAGAAACCTACAGCCCCACCCCCTCCATTGTTTATTGGAAAGAAAGAAAGAGATCTGGTCAAACAGGTTAATGATGAGTTAATTGAAAAAGTAATTGGTCAGCAGCTTCTTTATTACCCAGTTGATTTAGAAAGCACCAATTTTCATGAACTATATGGAGAGGCCATTAAAAAAACCTTTTTGCCTCCGGTTCGGGTGTTTGCTTTGGTTGAATTTACAACGTTTGAAACAACATATATGCCTAATGTAGGAGTAGATAAGGTTTGGGAAATTAATGTCCATTTTCACCGGCGCCGTTTGGAAGACGATCAAAATATGTACATTCGGGAGGGTGATTTTGTGTTGTATGGAGAAAGTTATTATGAAATTGTAAAACTGGTCGAGAACAAACAACTGTTTGGGCAAGTCAATCACATGTTTGAGATATCGGCTGTTTGTAAACGCGCCAGAAAGGGGTTATTCGATGCTACCTAAGAATTTTGATTTTGCAATGCTCCCTGTGGGCAAAAACACAGCCACCCTTAAAGAATTGGGAATGCTGGCCTCTACTATTGAAAATATAGATTATGCTATCACCTCTTGGTTAAAGGAGGATTTAGATTTGCGAGCTAACAGCAACGAGGGGTTTGTGCGCGTACCCGTGCTGTGGCAGGTGCCTGAACGATCATATCAAATTAAACATAAAAAAGAATTACGCGATGAGGGAGGCGCCATCAAACTTCCAGTGATTAGTATTGAGAGGACGGCAATAATTAAGGATCCGGCTCGCAAAGGGGGTTTTCAAGCCAATTTGTATTCCGATAAAAAAGATGGGCGAACTGGGAGGGTGGTGATCGCAAAGAGAATAGTCGAAGATAAGACCCGGAACTTTGCGGTTGCGGCGGCCACCCGGGATCACAAAACTGGTGGTACCGAGCAACTTCATTACCCGAGAATCAATAAGAAGGTGGTTATTAAGAGTCTCTCTATTCCCATTCCTATATACGTAAATATAGATTATAAAATTGTAATCAAATCTGAATATCAACAGCAAATGAATGAAATGCTAGCCCCCTTTATCGCTCGTACAGGTCAAATTAATGCTTTCACGATGACAAGAAATGGCCATTTATATGAAGCATTTATTGATCAAGGTTTTACACATTCGAATAACGTAAGCGATCTTGGAGAAGACATGAGAATGTACACTTCAGAGGTTACAATTAAAGTTTTGGGCTATTTGATAGGAGAAGGAGATAATGATGATCGCCCGATTGTCATCATTCACGAGAATGCGGTAGAAGTAACCTTTCCTAATGAAGGGATAGTTCCTGAAGGTAACGACGATTTTTTTCTTTAGTTCAGGAACTCCTTTTGGGATTAAAAATACTATTTAATTAATGATTGCACCAGCATTTGTGCCTATTTTAACAAGAGGAACGCAACAATGTCAGTTAAAAGTTTTAAATTTGTATCTCCTGGAGTGTTTATCAACGAAATTGATAACTCCTTCATCCCAAAAAGTCCACAGGCCATCGGGCCCGTTGTTATAGGACGAGCACGCCGCGGCTTGGCTATGCAGCCCGTAACTGTCGAATCTTATTCCGATTTTGTTGAAATGTTCGGTGATACCGTTCCGGGTTTTGGCGGAGGAGACATCTCTCGATATGGAAACCTTCAGTCTCCCATGTATGGAACTTACGCCGCAAAGGCGTTCCTGAGGCCAGGTGTTGCCCCTCTTACTTATATTAGATTACTTGGGCAGCAAACTTCCCAGGGAAGCTCGACGGGCGGCGATGCAGGCGCCGGCTGGAAAACTTTAAAAGGCCCCGCTGCAGCAGTCGCTAGTAACGGGGGCGCATATGGCCTCTGGCTATTCACATCCGCTTCAACTCCTGCGGCAAACTTGGGGACTGGTAGTCTCGCAGCTGTATGGTACCTCAGTCAGGGTGATATTTACATAAGTGGGTCCGTGTATGGAGGTTCGGTTCCTATTCGAGCCGCCGCCGTAGAAGGAACTGGAGTAGGATTTGCTGGAACTACCGGGTCTAACAATGTCGTCATTGGAACGGATAGTGAGAATCTTTTTACGCTTGTGATTAGCGGGGGCGTCGGCGCCAGCGAAAAAATACGATTTGGTTTTGACGACTCAAAGGGCACCTTTGTTCGTAAAGTATTTAATACTAATCCCCAATTGGTTAGTTCTTCGACCTTTTATGCTGATACTACTGAAACAGCCAAAAGCTATTGGCTCGGTGAAACTTATGAACAAGAATTGCGTGATCGCGGTTTAACCACGGCTAGCATCGGCGTTATGATGGCAATTTCTAATGGAGCCAGCGTGGGTCCATGGGATATGGAATCTCAAGCATCGATTGAAGCAGCTGCCGGCTGGTTTGTTGGCCAAGATTTGGGACAGGGTGCCTCTTATGTACCCTTTAGAGCACAGAAGCTTTTCCGCTTAGTGGGTCGGGGACACGGAGAGTGGTTGCAGAAAAACTGCAAAGTTTCAATCTCGAACATTCGTCAATCCACCACTACTGTTAGCGAATATGGAACTTTCTCCGTTGTTATTCGCAGCCTTACAGATACGGATAACAATGTTCAAGTTATGGAGAGATACGATAATCTTAATTTAGATCCCACATCTCCCCATTATGTGGCCCGCGTAATTGGCGATAAATATGGAAAATGGAGCACGAGCGACAAGAGGCTCAAGACTTACGGAGAATATAACAATAATTCTAAGTTTGTTTATGTAGAAATGAATGCGGATGTAGATGCTGGCGCTACTGATCCTACCCTTTTACCTTTTGGTTATTTTGGACCCCCACGCTTTAGAGCAATTTACGACCTCACCACAACAGGGGCTGCCAATGCGGCCCCAGGTAATAACCCAATTGCGTTATCTAATACTTTTGTTACTGGCGGCGCCGGTATCCCAGCCCATTCAGGCTCTTGGGATGGCACCACCCCGGGTGGTGTACTTTATCTCTCCGGAGGCGCTGCGCTGGGAGATGGCCGTAGTGCCAATGGCATCCTCGGTTCCTGCACTGGCTCGCTGATTTTTCCCAAGGTGAGATTACGTAATTCCGCATCAGACGGTGGCTTAAGTGATCCCACTAACGCCTACTTTGGAATGCAAACCACCCGTACGGCAACCAGCACAACTCCGGATGCAAGCATTTCGGATTATCACAAAGCCCTATACTCGGGATATGCCACCACAACGGCCGGTGGCGGCGGGGCTAACCCCACCAATCCACATGGGACGACAGGCGTAGAAGATTATGCATATGTGTTTTCGCTGGATGACCTGACCACCGGTAGTTCCGGGGTATATTACTATTCGTCCGGATCTCGCACAAACGGCACAGCCATTAACAGTTCTTCCAATAACACTTTGGACGCTGGATATGATAAGTTTACCGCGCCCTTCTTTGGCGGTTTTGACGGATTTAATATTAACAAACCCGATCCTCTTTATAATAACGGGATGGGAACTACCGCGACTGAAGATAACAGCTACGAATATCATACCTATAAGCGCGCCATCGATACTGTCGCTGACCCGGAGTTTATAGATATGAATCTCTTGAGCGTTCCGGGCCTTACAAATGATTCTTTAACCACACATTCGATTCGGGTGTGCGAAAATCGTGCTGACTCATTGGCCTTGGTTGATTTGCCAAATGTTTATATTCCTTCTCACGAGGTTTATAAGTCTTCTAAGCCCGATAGAATCGGCACTACTCCCACCACTGCTGCGAATTCTTTGCGAGACCGCATAATTGATTCAAGCTACGGTTGTACTTTCTACCCATGGGTTCAGACCCGGGATGAAAATACGGGAGCCCTATTGTGGATTCCACCGAGTGTGGCCATGATGGGTGTGTTGGCCAGTTCCGAGGCTGCAGCCGAACTTTGGTTTGCTCCGGCAGGCTTTAACCGCGGCGGTCTCTCCGAGGGAGCAGCAGGAATTCCGGTCACAGGAGTTTCACAACGACTCACCTCTAAAGAGCGCGACACTCTTTACGAGAGTAACATTAACCCCATCGCCTCTTTCCCCTCCAGTGGAATAGTTGTCTTCGGTCAGAAGACACTTCAAGAGCGTCAATCTGCTCTTGATAGAATTAACGTGAGAAGGCTTGTTATCTTCTTGAAGAAGCAGATTTCAATTCTTTCCACCAAGATTCTCTTTGAACAAAATGTCCAGGCAACGTGGAACCGGTTTATCTCTATGGTTGAACCTTTCCTCGCCAATGTGAAGACACGATTTGGCATCACAGATTATAAGCTCATTCTCGACGAGAGCACTACGACGCCAGATCTTATCGATCAGAACATTTTGTACGCTAAGATTATGATTAAGCCTGCGCGCGCCATTGAGTACATTGCCATCGACTTTGTTATCATGTCAACGGGGGCTTCTTTCGAAGATTAAAGATGTGGGGATTTTTCCCCCACCACACTACTTAAAAATAGATTATAGGAGTTTCAAACATGCCATTCTGGTCAACAAATTTCGGTGAAGATACCACTTTAAAAGATCCAAAGAGAAAGTTTAGATTTTATGTAGAATTTCAGGGCATTGCGGCTCCTGTCGGAGGCGCCACTCTCTGGTATGCTAAGACTGCAGCCAAGCCTAGTTTTGCGATTGAAACGACTGCACACGCTTATTTGAACCATACTTTCAAGTATCCCGGCAAAGTTACGTGGGATGACTTGGACGTTACTCTAGTTGACCCTGTTGACCCCGATGTAGCCGCAACACTTTCAGATATTGTGGTTAAATCTGGTTATTCTCCTCCCACTGACGCCACCACTGATAGTATGGGCACGATGTCAAAGGCGAAGGCTGCTGGCGCACTTGGAACAGTTATTATTACACAAATCGATTCAAATGGTGCAGAATTAGAGAAGTGGACACTTTGGAACTCATTCATTACTGCTGTAAAGTACGGGGACCTGGCCTATGGGGAAGACGACTTGACCGAGTTGACGGTTTCTCTAGCATATGATTGGGCTAGGATTCAAACGTTCGCTAACGGCTCTGTGGCCGTCGCTGGTGAGGGCGACACCTCATTCTTTAACGTATAGACATAAAATAAACGAGGTGTATATTGTCACGAAATAAGGAGCGCGCTGGAGGCGCTCAACAAAAAGATTCACAACCACCCCCGCAGATGATGCAAGAAGAAGGGGGAGGCGGCTTTTCCTTTGTTGTTCCAACAGAATTTGTAGAACTTCCTTCACAAGGTAGGTTTTATCCTGAGGGACACCCCCTTGAGGGGCAAGAAAGTATTGAAATCCGTCAAATGACTGCAAAAGAAGAAGATCTGCTTACTTCTCGAACGCTCCTTAAGAAGGGTATCGCCCTGGATAGGCTAATTAAAAATCTCATTGTAGATAAAAAGATTAAGCCTGACCTTCTTTTAACTGGCGATAGGAATGCTATTTTAATTGCTACTCGCGTCTCCGGATATGGAAATGTCTACACGACTAAGGTTACGTGCCCCAATTGTAGCGCTCAGCAAGAATATTCATTTGATCTAAATGAAGCTAACGTATATGATGGCAACAATGTAGAGGCGGGTTCCGCAGTTGATCATGAAGATGGAACCTTTACAACTACGCTTCCTCAAACCAAAGTAGAAATAACTTTTCGATTGCTCACTGGGCAAGATGAGAAAAATCTTCTTAATCAAATAGAGCATGCTCGCAAGAAGAGATTGGAAGAGAATGCGGTCACACGGCAGCTTAAACAAATTATCGTGGCCGTTAATGGCGATGAAAGCCAAGACCTTATCAACTATGCCATTGAAAATATTCCTTCAGGTGATTCCCGGCATTTACGATTGGTCTATAAACGAGTAACTCCCGATATAGATCTCACTCAATTTTTTGAATGCAACGAGTGTGATCACTCGCAGCAACTGGAGGTTCCGCTCACGGCGGACTTTTTTTGGCCTGACCGATGAATACATGGAGAACGTGTATGAGCAGTTCTTCTTTCTAAAGTATTCAGGTGGTTGGTCATTCTCCGAAGCCTATAATTTACCGCTTGGACTACGTAAGTGGTTTGTGGAGAGATTAGTTAAACAAATAGAAACGGAAAACGAAGCCGTTGAAAAAGCTTCTAAAGGAAGCACGAGTCATCAAACTTTATCGTCTCATAATCAACCGGCTCCCCCTCCTCAAATGGCGGGAAAGAACAGACAGGGTTAAGCCCTGTCTTTTTTTGTGGATAACTAATTATTGTGTAACCCACAGAGGTAATGTGTTTTGGCTGTAACCCCAAAAGATTTGGAGCTCCTTCGTGAAAAAGCAACCACTCAAGAAGAGATTGCTGAAATAAAAAGAAGAATTCTAGACATGACCCAGGAGGAGCGCGCCCTCCTCGAAGAGCAAATAAAAGATCGAACCGCATTGCAGACGATCTTGAAGGTCGAGCTAACGACTGCTCACGAACTGGCTGAGACTCTTCTAAAACAACGAAATCACCTCAAAGCGATAGTAGATTTTGAATCGGATAGCGTCATTCAACGAGAAATACGCCTACAATTGGCTGAAACGGAGAATGAGCTAGCTCTTCGCGATTTGGCCACTTTGCGCAGGAAGATGAAAGAAGGCAAAGCGTATGATGAAGAGAAATTACAGCAGCTTATTGAGCAGGAAAAATACTTAAACCTTGAAAAGAAAGGGCGCGGAGTCATCCGGGGTGATTTAGCTGCCACATTCGGTATCCAAGCTAAGCTTGAGGCAAAAATGTTTGAGTGGGTCGCAGCCATCAACGACGGCACCGCCGGCGCCTTGGCACTGAAAAGAGCCCATATGTTAGTTGATGCGGTGGTGGAAGAATCTTTTTCGAGACTCTACGAAAACGCCAAAAAACTCATGGTGGAGTTTGATGAGATAACATCTAGTTTTGAAAAACAGATGCAGTTAGTACCCGAATATACCGCCGCCATTGAAGGCCAATACACAGCTTTGAATGAATTTGGTGTATCCATTGCGGGGGCCGCGGAAGCTCAAACGGATCTCATTAAAACAACCACTGATTATACCCTAATGAGTCGCGAACAGCAAGCTCAATTGATGACACACAGTGCCGTCGCCGCACAACTGGGGGTGGCCACTAGCGATTATGCCCAGGGAGTTCAAAACTCGATGAAAATGATGGGCCAGTCTGTGGATGGCGCCATAGAATCTCAAGGGGAATTGGCTGCAACCGCACGTCAGCTAGGTTTAGATCAAGGGGAATTTGCGGCTAAGTTTGCGGCCTCTGGTGGTGCATTGGCGAAGTTTGGAGATCAAGGAGTTCAAGCGTTTAAAGACTTGGCCCACATTTCTAAGATTACCGGCATGGAACTAGAGAAAGTTCTTCAATTAACCAATAAGTTTGACACCTTCGAAGATGCTGCCACCATGACAGGCAAGTTAAATGCAGCGTTGGGTGGGAATTTTGTAAACGCGATGGACATGATGATGACGACGGATCCTGCCGAAAGATTTGGGATGATTCGCGATTCGATATTGGATGCGGGGTTATCATTCGATGATATGTCCTATTATCAAAAGCAATTTTATACCGAGTCTTTGGGGCTATCGGATGTGGGTGATTTGGCAATGATGTTATCTGGGAATATGGATGATTTGAGTGATTCCACAGATCAAAGCGCAGAGAGCTTAATTGAACAAAAGCAAAGAGCCCAGGCTGTCATGACTATTCAAGAAAAATTTCAGGCTGTTATTGCTGACAATTCTGAAGCTCTTATTCAATTCGCAGACATTCTATCAGTCGTCGTGGGATGGTTTTTGGAATCCAAGGTAGCGGTGGGGCTTCTACTTGGTGCCATGATTGCTTATAAAGCTCTTATTATAACCACGACCGCGGTCGAAGCGGCCCTAGCTTTTGCAACTCAAGCAGGCACAGCAGCGACGATGGCTAAAACAGCAGTTACGGCCGTGAGCAATAATATTCAATTGGTACGTTACTTGCTTCAGCAAAAAATCCTTCTTTCAACCATCGCATCCACTGTCGCCACACTCAGTCTCGGAGCATCGATTGTGATAGCAACGGGAGGTTTAATTCTGATGATTCCCCTTCTTATTGGTCTTGCTTTGGGTCTTAAAAAAATGTGGGAACATGGAGGCGCTGCAAAGGGCATCGTTATCGCCCTGGGAATTGCAGTGGCCGCATTTCTAATCCAGGCCACTGGTGGTCTTATCCTTCTAGTGCCGCTTATCATAGGAATTGTAATGGGGCTTAAAAAGGTGTGGAACGCTTTCCAGGAGGGCGCCACATGGGCCAAGGTTTTCGTTGGTGTCCTGGCTGCAATGTTTTGGCCCATCACCGCGCTGATTGGCGGCTTAAAGTTGCTTGGAATGGGGCTATCTGCGCTGGGTGACCATTGGGATACAGTGGTCGATGGTGTTGTTGCCGGAGCCACATTCTTGTTTAATATGTTGACGTGGCCATGGCGGATGGCTTTTGAAACGATTACGAACATATGGGAGTTTTTCTTCGGGAAGTCGCTGTCGCCATTCATGGAATCTATTGTGACGGGCATTCAAGCGGGAGTTGACATTATCCTCAAACTTCTTACCGCACCTTTTGAAATGGCGATGACTCTTATCACTGCCATTATGGATCCCAAGAAAATACTGGCTCTGGGGTTATTGTTAGGAGGTATTATTTTGGCCGCCCCCTTCTTGCCTATAGCCGCCGTTGGGTTGGCCGCATTCGCAGTGGGGTTGGGATCTTTGGGATTGGCGTTGGCGATGATCAAGACAGAAGATTTACAAGCGATTGCTTTGTTTACGTCATCGATGGCCGAAGTGGAAATAGAAAAGATGAATGCTCTAGCTGAATCAATTGTGCGAATCGCAGAAGCTATAAAAGAGATTCCCACCTCTACGGCCTTGGCAATGTCAGCGACGATGACAGCCGCAAGCGTGGTAGGCCCCGATATTGCCGCAGCAGTACTGGGCGCCACAGGAGGCGGTACCGGTGGTGGCGGGGGTGAAAGACCTTACAATGTTACAATTCAGTTAGAATTAGACGGAGATGTACTGGCAAAGACCCAGAAAGAATTCCTGGGCGGGAGGGTGCGTGATGCTCTGTTTGGTCAATAAAGGAGGCTCAAATGTCTGATATTTTTGATGCTTCTAAACTTAAAAGAACCGCTGCAGACGCGTTAACGTTGGATGTGGACGATTGGTTTGTTGATGGGTCTGATGCGTATGCTAACCATCGACAGATGCATATTTCTTTTTTACATGTGCCGAGTGGGACCGAAGTATTCTTTAAGGCATTTATCACCGCCTTTAACGAGGCTTATAATTCTGATTGGGCAACAGAGTCGGTGTATGGTCGACCCGATCCTATTTATTTGTTCAAGAGCACGACAAGAAAAATAACGCTGGCTTTTAATGTGCCCGCCGCCTCAGAAAGTGAAGCCTTTGAAAATCTGGGGAGAGTCCAGAAACTAACTCAGTTTCTTTATCCCAATTATAGCACCGTAGAGGGCGATATATTTGCTCAAACGATTTCCCAATCTCCTCTGGTAAGACTAAAGGTAATGAATTTGCTTGAAGACCAAAGCACTCCGACCGATGATAGAACATATGAAGGCCTTGTTGTTAATAAACTGGGGACAGATAGTGGCGCCCAATTTGGTTTGTTGGGGGTTATCGATAATATCGCTGTTAACCACAACATGAGCGAACAAGGTGGATTTAATGAAGGATCTGGTGTTATTCTTCCTAAATTACTGGACCTTAATCTAAGTTTTTCACCCATTCACGAACACCCCCTCGGGTGGAATGAGGAAAATGAATTTTCTAACACCTTATTTCCTTATGGGATCAACTTAAAAGATAGCCTGCCGGCAGATCCTTCGGCAGTCGATACAGAACAAAATGTTTCAAGTGCCACCAGTGACGAAACCGCCAATAGTGAGGCTATAGAAGAGGATGCATTAAATCCAGATACCACTTCGGCAGTCGAAGAAGTGCCGGGAGGCACAGCAGCTGAGGCGGAGAACCAGGCGGAAGAAGAAGCGATTTTGGGGATATAGATTATGGGACGATATAATAAAGACCGCATTTTAACGAACGCTAGTGAGTACTATAAGTCTTTGCGAGAAGAACGAGGCTTGAAAATGATTCGCCAGTATGGAACACCTATTTTAAAAAATCCCACGGTAGACCAACGAAAGCGGCTAAAGACCACAAAACATATATGGAAATATGGAGACCGATTATATAAACTGGCGGATCAGTATTATAATGATTCGAGGTTCTGGTGGGTGATTGCGTGGTATAATGGCTATGGATGTGAGGCAGACATTTATAACGGCGCTGTCATACGTATTCCCTTAAATCTGGGAGACACGCTTAAAATTTTAGGAGTGGCCTAGATGGGGTGGTTCGGCAGCGATAGTAGTTTATCTGATTGTGGCGTCTCCGTTGATGGGGTCTCGGAAGATCTCCAAAAGTGGTATGATGCCAATGGCTGTGAGATGGTCATTAGCGCCGAAGATGCCGCGGAAAAAATAGGCGATTATAATGCATATGTAACTGCTTTTGCGGATTACATGAAGACCTCTAGTCTGACGGGAACAACACCCACTCCTATTACAATTACCTACAACCTAGAGAATTTTACAGAGACTGCAAATAGCCTCATTGGTACCGTACTTGCCCCAGAGGGCAGTAATGTTGCGGCAGCCTTTGCCACTACTTACGCCTCCTGGGAAAATCTGGCAGCCACAGATCCCACAGGCGATGGCGCTGCGCGATTAGTATTTGAGAAGTGGATAATTCCTCAGCAAGACGTGCTCAGCCAAGCTGTCACTTCAGTGGAAAAATTAAAAGAACTTTGGGATGATTTGCAAATTCAAGCTGATTTCTCCGGGGAAGCACTTGCCCTCGACGCCGATGAAGACAAATTGGCTGATGCTGTAGATCAAATACAAGACGGTGCAGAAATCGATGATTTGGCGGAAGGAGAAGATGCCAAGGAAGAAGCTGAAGATGAAGCTGCGGAGGATGAAGACAAAACCGATGAAGAGAAAGCCTCTGAAGCATTTTCGCGCTCTCTTTTCAAGGAGCAGTGTTTCTTGCTAGCTAAAATTTTTGAGATTGTAGATCATAAGAAGAGTTTAGATGGGAACAAAAAACTGCCCTACATTGGGGATGAAGCTAATGCATCGTTGTTGGCCGAAGGCGATCCTTTTAATTTTATGAACTTTTTAACTCAAAATACAGCACAAAGTGCTTTTTTTGACATGGAGACAAAAGAAATTTCTAGTCTTCAACCCATGATACGACTTTTTAAAGTGGGAGAAAATGACGATGGTACGGAATTTCAACAAGAAATTTTATTTGATGCCTACGCATCGTCAGCTGACGTCGAGAGTATCTTCGCAGATAAAAACCGAAGAGGGTTTGGGGTAGGCATAAAAAAGTTTTCTTTCACTTATGATGGCAACAATCCATTTGCAGCCAAGAAAAGTATTAAAGCCAAGCTTCAAATATTCTCTAACAGTTTTAGCGAACTATTAAGAGATAGAACCAGCGGCACTATTGCGGAAAATGGAGAAGAAGTGCCCCGCACTTATAAATATGCAGACCTAGCATTGAAAACTTCGGGCGGAGAAGCCAATACGGATGCATGTCCCGCTTCTGAAGAAGATGCCATAGATCAAGCGAGTGCCGCAAATTTAGCTAAGCTGAATTTTAGACTTAAAGCGGTAGTGGGGTGGGCGCCCCCTATAGCTGACACCAGCTTATTTACAACGATGAGTGAGGATAAGAAAATTAGTATATTGGAAGCCCTGAATGAATCTTACGTCACTCTCAATTTGACCCCTACCGTGCATGACTTTGATATTGATGATATGGGGCGTGTTAACTTCACCATTAATTATTTGGCCTATGTTGATGACTTTTTTGATCAAACCCAGTTTAATATTTTTTATGATGCCAATTCTGGGCTCTCGATTACGGAAAGGCAGCTGCTCTATAAATCTTTAAGTAAAAAATGTGGCTCCGATCAAGCTACTGAGATTAAAAAAGCCGATGCGGCGACGGGAGCCGTTAAAGCCGACAAGGATGAATCCATGCGCTCCTTGTTACGTCGCTTGCGTCAAGGAGGGCACATCAGATACATTCCTCTGTCTTACGAGGAACTTAGCAAATTTCAAACCGAAGGGCCTTTTTTTGAAGCTTCAAGTTCGGCCGTCCCCCTCCCAATTGCCGACGGCAGTACCAGCGCTCCCACTGCAGATGAACTTACTCCTTCTATTGAGCCTGCGGAAGATGATGAAACAGCTACTAAGATTATGGATATTGCTAGTGAAGCCGGCACCGCAGGGGTGAATCATTTAGGGTTCTTTTATGTGAGTGACTTGGTAGACGTTGTACTGGAGGGGGTAGGGGAATATTTGAGAGATTTTTCTAAAGATGGAGCACATTGGAATGCTATGACAGAAACCCTCATTGATGAATGCGAGAAGGAAAACGAAAAAATTGCTATTTCCAAGTTTCAAGATAACTTTAAGAAATTTAGGGTAGTTTTGGGGCCGATTGAAATCGTAAATCAACAAACGACCGACGAAGTCAAATTTATTAGCTTCGGAGACATCCCCATCTCAGTGAAATATTTTGTAGAGTGGCTGAATGAAAAAATGACAAAACAAGAACAGGTAACATACAATTTAAGTAAATTTTTAAGTGACTTATTTAATAATCTCATTCGTAATTTTTTGAATGATGATAGTTGTTTTACTTTCAACATTAAGCAAAAGGTGAGCTTAAATCAAGCTTGCGTTACTTCGTATAAAAACTCGGATGAAAATATTGATGAGATAACAGAGCACATGTTGCCTGGGACGCGTCTTGATATTGCTAAGATAAAAAGCTCAGGCGCGATGCCTTTGTTAAACATTTCGGGCCCCAAAGGCTTACCCGTCGTGGAAACAGGCCTGGGCAATGAGATAAATTATCTTCTTTACTCAGCGGGTCGCACACGACCTACGGGAAAGATGATGGGGGTGCGCGCACAAGATGAGGAGGATGGTGTATTTCATTATTTATTGGGGCGCCCACGGGGCATCGTCAAAAAGATTGGCCTTTCTAAAACTGAGTCACCTGGGCTCACGGAGGTGAGGTTTGAGCAAGAAGGGTATGATGGCCTTGAACAATTACGTTTCGTCTATGATGTAAATGTGGAGTGTTATGCCAATCCTAAAACTTTCCCGGGAACATATATTTACGTCGATCCGCGAGGCTTCGATCCGGGCGCCTCTACTTATGAAGAGTCAGAGTTAAATTTAACGAAGTATGGAATTGGAGGATATTGCATGATAATTCGTTCGGAAAACACATTTGGCCCCGGAGAAGCAAATACTACTTTAACTGCCAAGTGGGTAGCAGAAATCAACCCCGCAGAGGATGATGATGACGACAATGTCGCCCCCACCCCCACTACGTCCGGCGACGGTTCAGCATCCGCCTGTGACACTCTTCTTACCAATCGAGAGGAAGCGGCCGAAGCGGCCGCCGAAGAAGATGACGTGGGTATTATGGATACTGTTTCGAGTTGGTTTGGAGGTTAATAAATGTCGATTTTATATGCAGATTCAAACAAGGGAGGAGCCAGAGAGCTTTTTAATAAAAGAAAAATTTATAGAAGCGACGTCGGCCAAAGTTTAGAAGGATATAAGAACTTAGTAAATTTCAACTTTGGTGAAAAGTTTTTATACGGAAGAGTGAACAAATTATTTGTACCCATTGAGCTTAACACCGATTCTCTAAGTACACGCAATTTTAAATCCACCCAAGACCTATCTGCTGTTAATTTTGTAGTAGACGCGTTTGAAGGACTCGCGCGCCAATTCAACAAGTGCACGATGAACGGTAAAATCGCTGCAGATGATACCTATTTAAGTGGCTTAAAAGTATATAAGGCACGCACCGACACGACAGCTCTGTATGGGAAACATTTATTAGCGTACTCTACGTCAATTGTGGGAGCTTTGAGAAATCAAAATATCCGAGTTAGAAATTTCGATGAATTTATTCTTGAATTAGAACAAATGATTAACACCCAGGGCCACACTTTTCCTTTTACTAAGCCTGCGTTTGTCAAAAGTCGCTTTTGTCCCATAAATTGTTCTGGGCTGGCTGTAGAGATTGCGGATTTGGATCCAGCTAACGATGAAGATAAGGTTAATGAATTCGTCAACAGCAAGAACTGGCAATTCTATGTGGATACATGTCAAGCTTATGGATTTATGGTAGATCGTTTTGTGCCATGGCGCTTGGTGGCTGATATAGGATCATCACCCATGCTTGAATACGCCGCGAAGTATAACTTCAATACCACTAACCAAATTTTAAACTTGGGTTATACTTTGGTGTCTACGCAATACTTCACTAATTTTAAATTTCATCTCTTAAACATATATAATAAAGCGAAGTTGGATAGTTTTTTGGAAGTAGAAGAATGCGCCGGAGATAGCATTACACGGCGCATCATTCCTCAGACGTATTCCACAGCGCGCTTCACCGATTTGTATTCCGACTCATATTTTTTGAACCTTTATTTTAAAATGCGATTCATAGAAGAGGAGTCTGTTTTCGAAGATTTTCAAAAAGAACTACTAATAAATGATTGCTTGGAGTTATATGAAGCCCGGGGAATTGGTGCATCGCTCGAAGCGTTCGAAAGAATTCTCAATAAACCATTTGACTATCGGGGCTCGGTGAGCTATACTAAAGCATATCTAGAAGCTAAAGCAGCGGAGGGCTCTTGATATTCCAAACGCTGGATGATAAATCTCAGTGCGTGGGTGTTTATGCTGATGGACAGCTGTTTTTTGACGACTTTCCAACTGACCTTACCAAGACCTGGAAATATACAGGCTCTCTACGGGACACAGACGTCCAGTATGGGTGGTTAATGGCTCAGGGCTCACCCCTCGATGAAGTCGCTCCAGAGCACCTTAGAGAGCCACTAGAGAAGTCCCAACGACGGCTCCGAGCCTACGTGCGGTCGTTTAGGCTAGCCAAGATAAGCCTACGAGATCATTGCATTTTCGATTTGGTACCCGAAGACTTTTTGAAAGAATTCTGCGAGATTAAAAACCAGATAACTGCACATGTTTTCGAAACTTGTGAAAAGCCGGCCTGTTATGATCATCTATCGCAAGTTTATAAGTTGCTCTATAAGCTAAAGTATCAGAATTTAAATTTGAATACAATCGATTGCAAACCACTCTTTATGAGTTCAATCGTACATGCTCATGCCAAGAAACTCATTGAGGGTCCTCATTATATTGACTATAATTTATTTGGAACAGTCACAGGTCGATTGTCGACTTACCCAGGCTCTTTTCCAATGCTCACATTACAGCGGGGGCTGCGTAAGCTTATGAAGCCCCATAACGATTGGTTTATCTCTCTGGACTATAATGGCGCCGAACTGCGCACATTGATGGCGCTTTCTGGACAAGAACAACCGACGGATGATATTCATGAATGGAACATGAAAAACATTTTTGAATTGTCTTTAACGAGAGAGGAGGCGAAGACTACCATTTTCAGTTGGTTATATAACCCAGATTCTACGAGGATTACAACTGATATTTATAACCGGGACAGCCTCCTTAAAGAGTATTATAGTGAGGGATACATCACTACTCCCTTTGGACGTCATCTCCCAGTAGATCCTCGAAGAGCCTTTAACTATCTTATTCAAAGTACTACGGCCGATATTGTTTTAGATCGGGCGGTTGCCATCGATAAAGCTCTAGAGGGCACCAATTCTTGGGTCTCCCACATTGTACATGATGAAATCGTACTGGACATGACAGATGAAGACAGAGTGCTCATTCCGCAAATTAAAGAGCTTTTTGCTGCCAATACACTTGACACCTTTGTTGTTAATTTAAAAGCAGGCCGCGATTACTTAGACCTTCAAGAATTAAACCTATGATATCAATAATCGGTGTAGGAAACGGTGGTTCGGCTATCGCAGAAAAGTTCTCTGCGGTACCCCAGTATAATGTTTACTTAATGAATAACAAAATTACGCGTAATTCTAAATATAAGTTTAAACTAGCGTCTTACGAGGCGCCTGAAGAATACGAAGCTAATATTCCCGATGTAACTAAGTTTTTTGAAAATCTTGATGAGACTATTCAAATATTCGTGGTGGGGTCAGCTTCCACTACCAATTATATTTTAGGGATTTTAGAACAGATCCGACAGAGAAGAATAGAAATCTTTTATATTCAGCCCGATGTCGAATTATTGACAGGAGTCCCTAAACTCCAAGAGGCTACCGCTTTTGGAATTCTTCAAGAATATGCTCGCTCTGGGTTGTTTGATTCTATTACGTTAATGTCTAATTTAAACATTGAACAAATGACTGGAGATGTTCCTATTAAAACTTATTTTGATGTGTTGAATGACTCTATCTTTTCGACCACCCATTACATTAATTTTTTTAATCACACCGAGCCGGAAATCGGGAACGTTTCAAGACCTTCGTCGATCAATCGCATCCGCGCTGCAGCCCGACTGAATATGAAAACTTTAGAAGAAAATTGGCTTTTTGACCTTGACAACCCTCGAGAATTATGCTATTATCTTTGTATTAACGATAAAAAATTAGCAACCGAGGGCGGCTTGCACAAGAAGATAGTGGATATGTTAAAAGAGAAGCCAAAGAACGCTTTTAGGAAGATTTCGTATGCTATTTATGAAACTGAACACGAACAAGATTTTGGGTTCTGCGTTGCCCACACAAACGTAGTACAACAGAAGAAAACTCTTGACATGCTAGATCAAGAGTGATATAGTAAGACAATAAGGAACGCTTATTGTTACCCATCATAAAGGAGAAAAAACATGGGAATTGATATGGAGCTTATGCGCCGCAAGCTCGCAACTTTGCGCGGTGACAACGATGGAAACTCGGTCTGGTTCAAGCCAGACGAGGGAGACACGGATATTCGAATTGTTCCGATGAACGATGGTGATCCGTTGAAGGAAATGTTCTTCCACTATAATGTGGGCGAGCATCGTGGGGGCATTATGTGCCCGAAGCGCAATTTCGGGGAACATTGTCCGATTTGCGAGTTCGCTTCCCAGCTATGGCGTGAAGGAAGCGACAACAACGACGAGGAAAGTAAGAAGCTAGCGAAGTCATTATTCGTTCGCACTCGGTATTTTTCGCCAGTCGTTGTGAGGAGCCGAGAAGACGAAGGCATTAAGGTCTATGGCTATGGAAAAATGGCTTATGAACTGCTGCTAGGGTATATTCTCGATCCAGAGTATGGTGATGTCACTGATATTCAAGAGGGTACTGACATTACTTTAACCTACACCAAGCCCACTAAGCCTGGTGCGTACCCTCAAACAAACCTGAAGATGCGTCGTAATACTTCGCCACTGCTCGAGGACCAGGATGCTATCCCTGCCCTCCTTGATGGTATGCCTGACTTTAATAGCCTATTTGAGCGCTATAGTCCCGAGCAAATCGACGCGATTCTCGATGAGCAATTGGCTGGCGACGGCTCTGCTGAGAGCAGATCATCTGAGACGACCAAGTATGGCACCAACGAGAAGAATGACGTAGAACGTGCTTTCGATGAGTTGATGACTGGTTAGGATTCAGGTTTGACCCGCAGGGAGGCATGGGGAACAGATGCCTCACATTTTTAGCAAGGAGAGCAAATGGCAAGAAAAGCCAAAGAAACAAAAGCAGGGCGCGTATCGATGCAAGATCTAATGAGTCTTGTGAATAAGAAGGCCGGCAGAAACGTCGCCCATGATTTAACGGGCGAGAACCCAACAGAAGTTAAGGAGTGGATCCCCACAGGATCGCGCTGGCTTGATAGTATAGTATGTAAGGGTCGAGTAGCAGGGATCCCTGTTGGTAAAGTCACAGAAATCGCTGGGCTTGAAAGCACAGGAAAGTCTTACATGGCTGCGCAAGTTGCGGCCAACGCCCAGAAGACAGGTAAACTGGTTGTATACTTTGATTCGGAGTCTGCCATCGACCCAGACTTTTTATCTCGAGCGGGTTGTGATCTTGAACAACTAATGTATATTCAAGCATCCTCAGTTGAGTTTGTATTAGAGACTATTGAGGAGTTGCTGGGAGCCACCGATGATCAGCTAGTTTTCATTTGGGACTCTCTGGCGTTTACACCATCAGTATCAGACGTTGAAGGAGACTTCAATCCACAGTCTTCCATGGCAGTGAAGGCGCGCATTCTCGCAAAGGGAATGTCAAAGCTCGTGCTTCCTATTGCTGACAAGCAAGCAACGCTCATCGTGCTTAACCAGCTAAAGACCAACATTCCGCAAGGGCCGAACGCACGTATTGTGGCGATGACTACACCGTATACCACCCCTGGTGGTAAAGCGATGCATTATTCATACTCGTTGCGGATCTGGCTTACGGGGCGAAAGGCGAAAAGTTCTTTCATCGAAGATGATAAGGGCTTCCGTATCGGCTCAGAAGTTAAGGTAAAGCTTGAAAAGTCGCGCTTTGGCACACAGGGCAGATCTTGTACTTTTCGCATCCTCTGGGGTACCGAGAGTATTGGCATTCAATGCGACGAGAGTTTGTTTAATGCTATTAAGACATCCGAACACTTGACAAGCGCTGGTGCTTGGTATACGCTCAAGATGGCAGATGGATCAGCTATCAAGTTTCAACCGTCTAAGTGGGTTGAGAAAATGGAAGATGAAACGTTTAGAGGTCGCGTTTATGATTTAATGGATGAAGAAGTCGTGCAAAAGTTCGATAAAAGAATTGGAAACGCAAAGGATTTTTACGAAGCAGTTGAATAATTACATTATTCACCCGTCTAATAAAGGAGGAAAAAATGACACATTTGTTTATGCTAATGTTTTTAGCAAGTATGCAAACTGCAGATGCACACCACAAACACCGGAAGGCTAAGCCAGCCCCGCCGGCGAAGCACCTCCATGTGCGACCGGCCCCACGCCACATCAGCCATAAGACCTATCGTCAAAATGGTCATAAATACTATGACGATCATAATGGCATCATGTGGGTTTGGAGAAAGGGTCACTGGACAGCCGGATTCTACATGCGTGGCTACTGGGAAGTCTATGTGCCTCTCTAAAAAATAAACTTAACGCTTGACTTAAGCCTCCCACTTGGTTATAATATAACTAACTAGGAGGCTTTTGTATGTCTGATCGACTGCATGGATATAAAGGCAAAATCCATCGTTACATGCAAACAGCCAAGAAAGCAGCAGTTTGCTCAGAGTTTCGGGATTCCCGCCATGGCGCTGTGTTGGTGCGTGGTGGATCTATTATCAACACTTCCTATAACAAGGACAGTTTTTGTTCCTTTGGTAAGCGTTTTCAAAAAACCCACCAAGGAAGAACAACAGTGCATGCAGAATTAGGAGCCATCCTAGGGTTGGATAGATCTATCACAACCGGCGCGACAGTTTATGTGGCGAGAATAGGAAGAAACGATGAAAACTTCAGGCTCTCCAAACCATGCTCCATGTGTGAAGCAGCGCTGCGTCACGTTGGTGTTAAACGTGTGGTATACACAGTTGACAATGATATAGTAGGAAGTTATAAACTATGAAATTGGAGATAGGAGATTTGGTGTCGGTGCGTTATCTCGCTAGCCAACTCGATGAACTTGGACCCGAACAAAAAACGTTTTTGGGTTGCATCATTGAAATCGGTGAAGACGATCCCTTGAACATGGACAGGATGTGGTGCTTTGAAACTGAGTCTGTTCACATTTTAAACCCCCACCGAGATAAGATCGAGGTATTAAACAGATGAAAAGAGTATTAATTTTAGACGCACTGAATGCATATTTGAGGGCGTACATCGTAGATCCGAGTCTATCGGTTCACGGTCAGCCCATCGGGGGTTTAAGAGGGTTTTTAAAGATTCTTCAAAAACTTGTGCGAGAGATGCGTCCGGACCAAGTGGTCGTTATATGGGACGGCCCAAACGGCTCTAAGAAACGCAAGTTGATGGATAAGAACTATAAGGCAGGCAGAAAGCCCATTCGCCTAAACCGCGCTTATCACAACCTCACAGATGATGAAGAACTTAAGAACAAAATCTGGCAGCAAAGCCGCATTATTGAGTATCTCAATCAAATGCCGATCATCCAATCAATGATCGCAGAGGTGGAAGCAGACGATATTATTGCATACGTTTCACAGATGTCCTATTATAAGGGATGGCAAAAGATTATCGTGTCTAACGACAAGGACTTTATGCAATTGTGCGACGGCGAGACTGTTTTGTGGCGCCCCACGCAAAGCGAGATGTTAAACAAGAACCGCATCGTGGAACAGTTTGGGATTCATCCCACAAACATGGCGATGGCCCGGGCTATTATAGGAGACGCATCAGACAACCTGCCGGGTATTAAGGGCGCCGGGTTTGCGACAGTCAAGAAACGTCTTGACTTTTTAGCTGAGGAGAAGTATTATAATATTGACGAGATAATTGAGTACTGCGATAATGTCCCCAGCAACCTGAGCTTTTTTAAGAAAGTGGTAGAGGATAAGGCTCTTATTGAAAAGAACTACAAGATGATGCAGCTTTATTCACCTCAACTTTCTGTACAAGGAAAAGATCACGTTAAGTATGCGGTAGAAAACTTTGAATGTGAGTTTAATAAAACCAAGATCATCGGGATGATGAAGAATGATGGCTTAGGTGAACTAAATTGGGAAGATCTAAAAGAACATCTAAACAAAATTAGCAGGGAATGTGTTGGCAATAACAACACTTAATTTATAAAATAATATGGACTTTACACAGAGAGTTGTGATAGTTATTAACACGCCAACAAGAGGGCTGCTATGCTGACAGAGAGCGTTAATTTTGGAAGGTATGGGAAGGCCTTCCAAGAAGGGCTAGTTCAATTAATTTTCGAGGATAGACCTTTCGCAGATCAGATCACGGAAGTCTTAGATATTAACTTTTTGGAGCTAGAATATTTGCGAGTATTCGTTCAAAAAATCATCGATTTTAGAACAAAGTATCAAAAACATCCCTCTATTGATGCCCTTATTGCAATCATCCGTACCGATCTTCAAGAAGAAGACGAAGTTGTGCAAAAGCAAGTACGTGAATATTTTGCGAGAATGCACACCAAGGAAGTAACAGACATTGAATACATCAAAGAGCAATCATTAGACTTTTGCAAGAAGCAGAACCTAAAAGAAGCAATGCTCAAGTCTGTCAATCTGCTCCAGAATTGCTCTTTTGATGAGATTTCGAATGTTATTAATGAGGCTTTAAAGCTTGGGTCTGACAACAACTTTGGTTATGACTACATGACCGACTTTGAAAAACGCTTTGAGCCTAAGCATCGTAATCCCGTCACGACTGGGTGGAGCGATATTGATGTGATTTGCGGGGGCGGTTTAGGTAAAGGCGAACTGGGTGTTGTTATTGCGCCCACTGGCGCTGGTAAGTCGATGGTTCTTGTGCATTTAGGTACCGAGGCCCTCAAAGAAGGGAAGACTGTTATTCAATATACTTTGGAACTTCAAGACACTGTCATCGCCAATCGATATGATAGCTGCCTAACCGGCTATCCGTTAACCGATATAATCACATTTAAAGAAGAAATTTATGAACAGATTAGTGAACTTGATGGTAAACTAATCATCAAAGAATATCCCACCAAGTCAGCTTCAACCAATACTATCCACACTCACTTGTCTCGGCTCGTTAAAAGAGGGATTAAACCGGGTTTAGTAATTGTAGATTATGCCGATCTTTTAAGGCCAGTCGTTGTCCGTAAGGAGAAAAGAAGCGAACTAGAATCAATTTATGAAGAACTAAGAGCCATTTCAGCAGAGTTTCAATGTCCGATATGGACCGCGTCCCAAACTAATCGCTCTGGTTTAAGCGCCGAAGTTATCACTATGGAGCAAATTTCCGAAGCGTTTAACAAGTGCTTTGTCGCTGACTTCATTTTTTCGGTTTCTCGGACCGTTGAAGACAAACAAAACAACCAAGGCAAGATGTATATCGCCAAAAATAGAAATGGCCCAGATGGAATAATATACAATGTATTTATGGATACATCCAACGTCAGTATTAAGATTTTACCACAAGCAAGTGTTGCCGCGGCAGGCGCACAAGCACAGGCCAATCCATTACCGCTTAGCGCTTCGGGTCAAAAGCAACTCTTGCAAACAAGATATGAGAAATATAGAAAAAAAGGAGTCTTTAAATAATGAGAACATTAGAAAACATTCGCCGATTCAGGCTATCAGATACTTTCATCGAACCCTATAAGGATACAGAGGTACCATGGGGCCCCCTAGGATATGTAACTTTCAAGCGCACATACGCCAGACGTTTAAGTGAGTTTGAAGAGGGCGCTACTGGCTCTGAAGAATGGTGGCAGACATGTCGACGCGTCGTCGAAGGAATGTTTAACATGCAGAAAGAACATGTGGTTCTCCTCGGGCTGGAGTGGAATGACGCCAAGGCTCAACGCACCGCCAAGGATGCATATGATCGTTTATTTAATCTTAAGTGGACTCCTCCGGGCCGCGGCCTGTGGATGATGGGCACAAAGTTCGTTGAGGAGCGCACTGCCGCCGGTCTTTTTAATTGTGCATTCCGGTCCACGCGTGACTTAGCTACTAAAGGTGGTTATTTGTTTGCGTGGATGATGGATGCGTTAATGGTTGGCGTTGGCGTTGGTTTTGATACCGCCGGCGAAGGCACTGTTACACTTAAAGAACCTCAATATACTAATGACGTGCATATTATCGATGACTCCCGCGAGGGATGGGTCAACTCAGTACACATGCTTTTAGATGGATTCTTTTTTGGCGACAGCGTTCCTAAATTTGATTATTCAGCCATCCGCGCCGAAGGAGCCATCATTCACGGCTTTGGAGGTACCTCTAGTGGATATAAGCCCTTGAAAGAACTTCATGACGATCTAACTGAATTATTTTCCAGGAAAATTGGAGAAGATATTACGTCTGTTGATATCGTGGACACAGAGAACCTTATTGGTCGATGCGTCGTAGCCGGCAACGTTCGGCGCTCGGCAGCGTTAGCCATGGGCAGCCATACTGATATGCATTATTTACAAATGAAGAACGATCAAGAAAAGCTTTATCACCACCGGTGGGGCTCAAACAATTCTATGCTCGCTGAGGTGGGAATGGACTATACTTGGGCCGCTAACCAGTGTCAAAAGAATGGTGAGCCGGGTACTATTTGGTTGAACAATGCTCGTACTCGCGGCCGCTTTAAAGATGGGCCCCGAGATGACGATCTACATGTGATGGGGTTTAACCCTTGCGTGGAGCAACAACTAGAAGACGCCGAGTTGTGTTGCTTGGTCGAGACCTTCCCAGCAAAACATGATGATCTTGAAGATTATTTGAGAACCCTTAAGATTGCTTACTTGTATGGAAAAACTATTACTTTGTCGAATACACACTGGCCCGAGACCAACGCCAAGATGTTGAAAAACCGACGCATAGGCCTTTCACAGTCGGGTGTTGTACAAGCGTTTAATAAGTTTGGCCGTCGCACGATGTACGAGTGGTGTGATAAAGCATATGACTTCGTTGCAGAGTTAGACGCGGAGTTTTCCAATTGGTTGTGTATCCCACGCTCGGTGCGCACCACCTCTATTAAACCGTCTGGTACCGTTTCGTTACTGAACGGTTCAACTCCCGGCATTCATTTCCCCGAGAGTGAGTACTACATTCGGCGTATTCGTTTCTCTAGCGATTCTAATATGATTGAACCCCTCAAGAAAGCGGGTTATCGTGTGGAGGATGATGAATACTCTCCCAATACGCTGGTGGTGGAATTCCCAGTACATGAGCCTTATTTTTTGAAAGGAAAGTGCGACGTGAGTATGTGGGAACAGCTTGAAATAGCCGCCCAGTATCAGCATTATTGGGCAGACAACTCTGTATCTGTCACTGTGACCTTCCAACCCTCCGAGGCGCCTCAGATAAAGAACGCTTTGGAAATGTATGAAACTCGTTTGAAGGCGGTTTCCTTTTTGAAATATGAAGAAACAGGTTATAAACAGGCGCCCTATGAGCCCATCTCCAAAGAAGAATATGAAAAAACTATTAAAAAGATCAAACCACTTCAGAGGATTGAAGGTGGAGAGGGCGGCACCGGAACAAAATTCTGTACAAATGACACTTGCACAATTTAGGAGGATAAGTGACACCAGTTAATCGCCACATTGTTATTGATATTATAGAACCCAAGAACCCAGAGATAGAAAGCGGCATTGTTTTGCCGGCAGACTTTAAGCCAACCGAAGAACAATATATAAGCGCAAAAGTAATAGGATGGGCCACCGATGTGAGGTTTGCAGAAGAACTTCAAGCGGGCGCAACGATTTTAATTAATCGTACGATGGCTGAGAAAATAAAATTGGAGGGTGCGGATGTACACTTCATCTTAGACAATTATGTAATTGGTATTCTCAGTTAAAAGCTATTTAATGTATGGATAAAGACTTCTATAATCAAGCATCCGGCATTAAATTAGGATGGGATCCGGCGTGGTTCGGAGAAAAGTATTTTGACGACAAACTTGTCAGAGCCATTAAAAAATGGCAGCGTTTTCGTCAACTCACCGCTGATGGCTTATGTGGACCTATGACGTTCCGGCGCCTATGGACTGAAAGGCAAGCGAAGCTAGCCGAAAGCGCAACGGGGCAACCTTTTTATTCACACCATATCGTAAACAATGGTGTGCTCGTCCCTATTGCATGGGATAAGGTGGTGTTATGGACAGACGATGGAGGGCTTGCGGCGCGCGAAGGCACCTATTATAGTTATGCCGGCAGATCTCAACGGAAGATTCGTTATTTTGTGAATCACTGGGATGTATGTTTATCATCGCAGATGTGCGCCACCGTCTTAGATAAGCGCGGCATCTCGGTGCACTTTCTCATTGACAACGACGGGACCATTTATCAAACTTTAGATATGCAACACGCAGCGTGGCATGCCGGCAGTTCACGAACCAATCGCGCCTCGGTGGGAGTAGAAATAACAAATGCCTATTATCTTAAATATCAAGATACTTACGTTGAGAGAGGCTTTGGAAAGCGGCCGGTAGTAGAGGACGCATGGGTTCACGGAGGCAAGCTAGACCCTTTTCTAGGCTTTTATCCCAAGCAAATGGAGGCTTTGAAGGCTTTGTGGGAGGCTATTCACGCCACGACTGGAATTCCTTATGAAACTCCGTTAAATCAGTTCGGTAAAACGTCTAGCGTCTATGAACAGAATGTGGCCTATGGGGATTTTAGCGGCTTTGTAAGTCACTATCACGTTAGCAAAAGAAAGATTGATTGTGCTGGCTTAGACCTTAAGAAACTTTTAAAAGAGGTGAAAGATGATTAGCTATGTAGGCGTCATAATGTGTATGTTATATTTGGCAGGTAGCATGAGTATGAATGATAATAAAAAATGATGAAATAGTCATCGGCAGTTCGCTCAACGCAGTTTTATATGCCTTTAATAATGAGTTACCTATCTATTTCGCAGAGGAACGAAGACCTTTCAGATTTGATTATCTCGATCCCGAGTTGGACTTATCATTTCTTAAGCTGTCAGCTCAGACAAAAAGTTTAACGACATTCGGAGAAGATAAGTTAGTAGGCACACAGAAGGTTCTGTTATGGGAGCGTCTCTTGTTCTTGCTGGGGCTCTCCGGCAAAGCGCCGTTAAGTGATCGTTGCACTGGTATCCGACTAAATAAACGATCACTTATTTGTTCTAATGAGTATGCTAAAATCGCCGAGGTAGAGTTTAAGACGGCATATTTCTTTGGCGACGATAACTGCTCGGGACTAATGACAGAAAAAGAGGTTGCAAATGATGGTATGATATGTTATGATTGGATAGCATTTCACAGAGGAGGCAAGCACGAGATCGATTACATCGAGACAGATGATTCATTTGTTAAACAAATATGGTTTTATTCATCAGATAGAATTGATGGCGCCACTAAAGTAAAGGATGCTTGTCTAGTATCTTTTCTTAGTAAAGAGGACTTGAGTAACTTTGACTATTCTGAAACGATGGCTCGATTTAAAGCTGTTTCCGAAATGGAACACAGGGGAATGAAAGGAGTTTTTAATGGATATTCACCGACCGGAAGACCAAAATATTATAAGTTCAGAACGTCTAACATCGCTCGCGAGAAACGTGCGCAGTTTGATACACCATGGGAAGACCAAGTTGATGTCAAAGCACCATCGATTACGGGACAAACTTTACTCGAGGATTTGCAAGAAACACATGTATCGTACCATCGACTTTTGAGGAATTTGTGAGTGGTCACACACACTTGGCTGGTATCATTCCAGTCGCCAACTTAGATACGGACTTTGATTTAGATGTGCCGCCTTTTTTATTGCCAATAGAGCGAGGCTTCACAGCTATTCAAAAGTCCGTGTTTGAATGTGCGATGGCCGGCTGTCAAACCATATGGATTGCAGCGAATGATGACCTTGCGCCCATCGTGCGCAAGCATATTGGCGAGTGGGTGTACGATCCGGTGCATTATAAACGCGATTTAACTAAGTTTTATCGAGAAGTAAGAAAAGAAATACCTATTTACTATGCGCCCATCCACCCGAAGGATCGTGATAAACGTGATTCGTATGGATGGTCAGTATTATATGGGATGTATTCCGCTTGGTTAGTATCATACAAAATTTCCAAATGGGTGGTCCCCGATAAATATTTCATTTCATTTCCGATGGGAATGTATGATATTTATAATTTAAGAGGACATAGAAAAGAGATATTAAGCCAGAAAAGTAATTTCTTCTTGACGCACGATGGAAAGAGTGTTAAGAATAATGAGCATCTGGCTTTTACTATGTTCGGAGAGGATTTTAAAAAGTGCCGAAGAGCAGTAAACAGAAAAACAACAAGGGAGTATTTACCCCCTGGACCCGACGAAGAAATACCTTCAAGAAAACGCCCCATCGAAGAAAGGTGGTCGGCCCGTTTTTTTGGTTTTAATGATATTTTTGAAGAAATAGACGAAACTAATGCTTCAAAAGTTGAAGTAGAATGGTACCACAATATCTCTACTTGGGAGGGATATCGCACCTATTTAGGGTCAGAACATGTTATCGAAAAGCCATATAAAAGGTTGACAGGGCCCCATCAACATGCTAAGATGTGTATGGAGGTTGAGGAAGAATGAGTCGCAAGACATCTGCAATTAAATTCGTGGGACTGCATGCCCACAGTGTAGCGGGATCTATTTTTGATGCTATCGGTTATCCACAGGATCATATGGATTTTGCCTATGAGAATGGTATGGGCGCATTGGCGCTCACGGACCATGGCAACATGAATGGCTTGCCCTATCAAGTGCTACATGCTAAGCGCATGAAAGAGGAGGGCAAG
>Ga0080013_1001536_pt1 | contig 30211 bp, 10 predicted proteins | sample ETNvirenome_6_85_FD_69236 | JGI IMG/M metagenome (GOLD analysis project Ga0080013, IMG submission 69236) | Marine viral communities from the Pacific Ocean - ETNP_6_85 (SPADES assembly) (version 2) | ecosystem: Environmental > Aquatic > Marine > Oceanic | place: Pacific Ocean | collected 2013-06-19 | reverse complement strand
AAGTCTGCTTCGTTTGCGACAAGATATTCGATTACGACTTTCTTGGCTTTCATTCCTTTGGGAACTTTGATGCCGCAAGACTTTCTAGCGGAAGTTGCTGAAAGGTATTCGGGCTCTCCCCAAATCTCCCAACAAATCCAACTTACTATTCCATTGAAGGATGCGAGAGTTGAGAGTGTCTTGGCTGACGAGAAGCCAGAGCGGAATGTCTGGAGGCTCTTCTCGATGTAGATGTGCTGGATGTCATATTTGCTATCGATGTTGAGGAGATGATCTTTTACTCTCTGGGCTTTGTCGAATAGAGTTGGGAAATGATTTTTATTTCTCGTATCTATTGCTTCGCAGAGAAGGATCTCGCCTTCGTTGTTGATTACTGTGACACCAGTTATGCTGGTGGAAATGTCTAAGCCGAGGATCATACTATACTATAACACGATAAAGTTTAGATGTCAAGCTTTAATTTGAATGTCAAGTCCCTATCTTCAGTTTTCTTGACTGGCTTGGCGAGAGAGGCGATGCCTACGAGCTTTTTGTTTTCATCGTAGATGCCGACTTTTGTGATGTAAGTGGTTTTCTTAAGGCTTCCAGATGGATCTGCGTAGGATGCGCTGTGAATGTTTTTGATTTCAAGCTCTTGTTCTCTATAAAGACCTGAGCCCGTGATGGGTGTTTGGAGATTTGTTTGGTCTGATTTAAAGTAGGTTGGGTTATTAGAGAAGTTTAGTTCGCCTTTGTTTGCGTGGGCCATCATTGTCATTGTTGGGACCTTGTGTGTTCCGGCGAAGTCTATCGAGAAGGATGCGGATGCATTGTCAGCGTATGCCGAGTTTGTTACATTATCATTAGCGCCAAAGCCAAAATGGATCCAATTGGCTTGCGCCGAGTATGTGTAGGTAGTTGAGGACGTATCACTGCCCCAATCCCTAAATGTTTGATCAGCTAATCTGTTGTCGTTTCCGGAGCCTGTTAGAATGATAAATCCTTCCTTATATAAGACAACTCCAACAGTTTGGCCATCGGTGGTATCCCTCATGCCATCAGACTGGATAAGGGCACCATTCTGCCTTGTATCCCTAGCGCGGCCGACGAGGGTGCCTGCAATATAAAACTTCAAATCCACTGTTCCTTTTTTTATTTCTGATCCATAAAAAATTGAAGGAATCTGAATTATATTTACTCCACCGGTGTCATCAACATCGTAGTGACTTCCGAGCCTAGCAGCATAGCTCAAAGAGTTCTTAATGCCAGAACCATATTCGGCTGTGGAGAGGTAGTTATCCGAGCCACCATATCTCTGCCTGGTAATACTTGATGACATCTTGTAAGAGCCGGTTAGTATGTCGCCATTGCTCATATGAGTAGTAAAAGTTTCGCGTGTCATATCACGGAATCCAACTTGCTGGACTCCTTTTACGACGAACGGATAGATATAGCCGGTGTCTTTTACGTTCGCAGGGGCAACAGAACCAGAGGCCCCGATGACTGCCGTAACGTCTGCGTTTGCCGCTCTATCGACATTCAGTTCAAACATTGATATGTGGCCAACAGGAACATCATTTACATTTGCAACATTCTGTCCGGGCTCAACAGCATTGTTGTTATAGTAGATACTAGAATCATAAATAAAGAACGAACTGCTTGGGTGCGTCTTTATTTGATTATGTAGTATGTCGCTTTTGCCGAACTTATGAAGGGGCATCTAGTCGCCTCCGAGTTTAGTAATCGAGGCGGACGCGAAGAGTAAGCTCTGTGTCTGAAGACTTACGGAGTGGCTCTGAAAGTTTTGCGACAGCCAGTAGTTCGTTGTCTGCGGAGTAAAGACCAACGGTTGTGATGTAAGACACGGGAGCGTCGGAGGCCATTGTCTTGACACGCAACTTGGATCCACTTAAGTAGGTCGGGTTGCTTGAGTAGTTGAAGTCATTATGGTTGACGCGACAGAAGTAAATGGTTGAATTTAATTCTGTCGTGTTGTTAAACGAAATGGTGTCCAGTTTGTTTCGGAAACCGTCAGAGATTTCGTTGATGACCGAACCTGTTGATAGCGATTGAAATGTTTGGGTGCCATCAGCAGTAGTATCTGCTGCTCCAAAAACAGTATCATATACAAGACCGCCCGATAGGATGGCGATGCCGGCTTGGTAGTATAGGTTACCCTTCTCTACGCCTGATGCGTCGTAGAGGTAGCCGTATTCGCCGGCTGGTGAGTCAACGCGATAGCCAGTTGCTCCGGAGGTGTCTGTTATGGTCATCATGCCTTTCGGCAACGCGGCGGTACCGCCAGTGACAGTCATGAGAGAGAACGATCCCTTCTTGATTTCGTCTTTGGTCAAAAGACGAGCAAAATTAACAAACAGGGCATCTTCGATAACGGTGCCGGCGGAGTTCGTGAACTTCTTAATGGAGCCGGTGGCGTCGTAGCCGACAAGAGTTTGCGCCATTTGGTTGTAGATGTTTTGCTTCTTTGAGTCTTGTGAGTTCGCTGCTGCCTGTAAACCAGAATCAGCGTGATACCCAAAAGTCACGTCAAAGATGTGATTAGCAGAAGAACTCAAATGAGGATAATCATAAACGCTTTGAAACATACCATGACCATATTCTTTAATATTATTGTCGCTGTAAGTTCCGGAGGCAATAGTTCCCGTAACAGGAATAGCTTCATGGAGAAGTGTCCGTGTGTTCCCAAGATCGTTGGGGAGAAAGTTTTTAAATGTAGTTGCCATATTTGTCTATCCTTTTGTTTATGCTTTCTTGACGAACCGAACTGGAATGTCTATACGGTATCCCGTATTGACTTCAGTGACACGGATGGTTGAGTAGATTTGTTTGAAGGAGACAGTCCCAGTGGAACAGTTTGCAATATCCTCTGTCTCTCCGAGCGTGTTAAAGAAGTAGTCGCTTGTGTTGAGTTCCAGAGAAGACTGGACTTTGAAGACGCACTTAGTGCCTCTTGGGCCCTTGATACACATGCTTGTGTCTGCCGAAGTGTTCGTAATCTCGTTGATAAACTCAGTGTCTGTCCCTAGAGATAAGAAGTAGGTCGCGATATTATCATCATCAACGAAAGATACGGATGCTCTCGTGCCGTCCTTTGACACGATATTTCCTAAGCGGTTATCCAGCTCAATCATATATTGTGTCCCGACCAACATAGGGTCAAGGGTGCGGGCAGGAGAGATCTCAGATGTGTCCAGACCTTGGTCAATGCGGATACGATTGCCGTTTCCGGTTGGAGTCTCACCAAAGAGTGCGCCACCAAATGAGGCGCCAGTATCTGTGGTCGCCAACTCAGTCTCAGAAGCTGTATTAACAGCAATCAAAAAAGATTCCGTAGCTGAGTGTCTCGCTGTGGAACTGTCATATACTTCATTCAACTTTAGCACCGGAAGATAAAGAAGATTAGTCCTAGGAATAGAAACCAATCTGGACTTCATAGAGGCTGCATTATCAGTAAAGGCTTCAAGTACAGGAGTCTGTAAAACTTCCAAATCATAGTAAGCGGAACCGCTTGCGTGATCTTTGTTATAAAGTTCATAGTTAATTTCGTCATCGCCTAAAGCGAACTTGACGATCTTAAAACTTCCGTTTCCTTTCGCCATTCGCATGCGACCTGTATCTGTTAGGACGGCATCTAAAATGATGTCGCCGCTGTTATCTAAAAAGGCCATATCTTTTTATCTCTCCTTGGGGTGCTAGTAATAAATAGTGTGTTGCAATAGAAATCTCTATGTTTATTGTGTTAGTATCCATCGACGCCATCACCGCCGCCTGGCGTAATCACATCAGGGTCTGGCTCTGTCTCAAGTACGCCAAGTTGATCTAATATTTTGAAACCACTTGGCTCGGTTATATCTGGTTTTATGACGTCAGGTTGTGGAACATATTGTGTTGGCGCCGGACTTACTATTGTTTTTACTACATCTGTTGTGAATGTAATGTTTAGATCCATCTTCTTTCCAGTCTTTTTTGACGTTATACGAATCTTAAATTTCTTGCCAAATAGTATTTTATCCTCTAGTCCAAGAACAATGTCACCTAACGATGGCGCCAGAGCGTTCCCGTTTTCATCGAGGAGCCCAGATGCCTGCTCGTTTATCATAGCTTGCGCTATTGCTGGTGTGATCCTCAAAAGACTCTTCATTGATTTCGTAGGAGTCTTGCTTGACTCTAACCCAAACTCGTAAAGACGAGTGATTGGGTATGCCACTCCACCGTCACTGTATAGTTCAACCTGATATACTGGGCTTGGATTGGACGTTTCTCCGTGAGGACCCAGTGCTCGGAACATATAGTAGAACTTTTCATTTGGCGGCTGTTTTAAGATCTTCGCGACGGATCCCGCTGTAAGGTCTGACGCGAGATCGGCATCTGTGCTTAATGTCCTGAACAGATTTCCCTTAAAGTCCTCATAGTCGCTTGGAGGCGTAGGCATCCGATAGACTTGAACTCCTGACATTGCGGCAGTTGAACGATAGAGTATCTCGCCGTCAATGGATCTCATTTCATCCGACAACAACTGCGTGTTGGACTCTAGTTCTTTATCCGTCAAAGATAGTGGAACTGCATATGTCTCTCCAACTTGTGTATCAAAAGAGAAGAGCATTGCTTTTGTTACACCCTTGATCTGTTCGATATGAGATTGTGGGTAATAAGGCGGAGGCATAACTATTCTTCCAATTGAGGAGAATAGCGGTATCTCATAAAGACGGATTGACGGTCTAACAGTGGCCACCACTCCTCTCTCCTCTGATACTTCTGAATATTCATATATGCTGCCGACAACTGCACAGTAAGCACTTATATCATATAAGTATTCTTCATCATATTTTACTTGCGTGTCGATGAATGCCTGAACTCCTGACGTCTCATCTCCTGCATTATAGAAATAGAACTCTTGAACTGTTGCGCTTGGACTAGCAGCCAGTGATTTTTTAATCTTAAACATGAGGAATTGCGAGTGTGCCGGCTTTCCGCTTATTATTTCCTCATAGGTTCTTCCATATTTTTGCACAAGACCATCAAGCGCGCCGCGGAGGACATCAACAAATGGAGCAATAGAGACTGTATAGTCTCCGTCTTGATCTGCTAGTGCTTCCTGAGTTCCTCCTAGGAACTCCGCATGTGATGCGTTGCTGATAAACATAGCATTAGATGGAAGGGGCCTTGGGAACTCCCAAGCACCTAGGTCTAGACTCCAATAATCTAGAAGATCTATCGAGTCTGTAGACAAGGAGTAGCTTTCTACAAAGTTATCGGTTTGCAGATACGCGCTCAGTGCTACCTGCTCTCTAGATTCTAGAGGGCCCATATTTGTCTCATTACTGACATTATCGTTGTCGACTATATCTCTCATTAGGATCGCTGCTAGTTGCGTATCTTGTATTTCATTGGCGATGTCGCGGTCTGCATTGTACGGGACATGTAGTTCGACAAACATAGGAAAATTATTCTTATCTTCTTCCCATGTCCCAATAGTTAGCGCTGGGTCTCCTATTACCATTTGTTTTTTATATTTTTCGGACGTGCCATATTCTTCATTTTGTTCCTTGTTGTATACCAACGAATCGACAGTTGGGGAACTGAGCCAATCTGCGACTGTTCCATTTTGGTTTGCTTCCGAGGCTAATCCGTAAATGCTTAATATCTCCACAATATCTGTGTCTGTCTCCATCAACTCTTCTTCGTATCGTTTGTCGTAGTAGTTGTATTCATATTTTGCCTTTGCCTGTAGATCTTCTCCGGTTGTCACAGGGACTTGAATCTCTGTTGCAAAGTCTTCGTAAAGGGTTCCTACTTTAATCTTGCTTCTCAGTGTTTCGGCCGCTTGAGATGGGTCCGAAAGATCGACATAAGAGGAGACATCAATGGTGGCCTCGGACTTGTAAAAAGATTCTTCACCATAATCGAAAAATAACGCATCTGTGAATTTTAAATCTGAAAGCCTGTTGACATATCTAGCATACACTGGCGAAGCCCCTGCCTCTGTTTTCCAGAAGCCGAATAAGTTACGGAACTCATCCTTGCTATTTAGGGAACCGTCATCCAATAATGTTAGTTTTTTCGTGCTCATCTATTTTACCGTAGTGTTTTAAGCACTTCACTTACTGAAGAGCCTGTTTTTGATTTTGTTTTTGTTCGAGTTGCGCCAAATCGAGTTCCAAACTTCGTTGGGCCGTCTGGCTGTTGGACTGTTGCCGTTGTGATATAGTCAGATACTGCTGTATCCTCTAATATACTAGTCTCTACTACTGTTCTTAAGGTTGAAACTCCTAGGCTGTTTAAATCTCCCGATTCAGCCAATCTTGATACAAAAAGATTTGATTCGGAGACCACCTCTTCATCATCAATGTTTGTGGCATTTTTTGCTGACATTGTAAAGTGTCTATCGAAAACAGGAAGACTCAAGCGCTTTTTGTGGGAGAACCCAAGCATAGCATTATCATATGGCATCATACGACATAATAAAGTTTTTCCTGTTCTTGTCGCGTCCTCAATAATCTCTTTTGTCATTAGGGCAAATCTTGGACTATTCATCAGCCTTTCGCCAGTTACTTTACTTTTTTTATACCCGACAAACACTTCTATTCTGTTTAACATTTGATAGTTGAAGTAGATCATCGCTAAAGAACGCGGATCCGCGAAAACGTCAACTCCGGTCTTCTTCTTAGCTGCTATCCAGTTCTTATTTGTGTTGGAACTTTTCTGAGAGTATAGTGACTTAATCTGGTTTGGAAACTTTGATATCATTTTGGCTCTTGTTTTGCCGCGGCGCTTTCTAATTTCTTTATTCACTATACTCCATGGTTTGGACCGGTCGAATGCGTCAATCGACTTTACTTTCACACCCCTTGAGAAAAGGTTGCTATTGGCGCCAGAGAACTGAGCCAATACTGCGGAAGCTACAGGGGAAAGATCTTCCCTCTGGGAGACATCTACTGTTTCAAGCTCTTCGTCTGCCGTATTGGCTGGCTCAACTGAATCTGTTGTCATATTTATGGTGGACCCAAAAAGTGTTGATGACGAAACTTTAAGCTTATCAACATCGCCAATCAGAACCGAAGGGGCTGTGAAGGCGCGGCTCCTTTTATATTCCTCAGAGTCTATAAATGATACGCCCATCTTTGCAAGGGTTACTGAATCCATTAAATTCGAAATAACTTCTTCTCGCGTGATGTCATTCTCTTTTCCGTCGTCAAATGCAGCGGCGAATGATACATTTGGATTAAGTTTTGATTTTCCTTTACCGCCCACATCTGGCTTGAGAGAGAGGATCGCAGATAGTGCTGTTTGATGGAGTTTTCGGCTGAATGTTTCTGTCAACAAGTCAAACTCCATGTCTCCTCCAGTGACTACGACTGCCGGTGCAATATAGGAAAGCTTAAGTTTTTCTAGTTCTGGCGCGTCATCGCCGGCGCCGGCGGCAAAATGTCGATTGTTTTCAGAAACCATCCTGTTTCCAAACTGTTCGAGAGACAAGTGTCTAACTCCTATGTTTCCTGAGCGTGTTCCCGACAGGAAATCATAGCCGACACCTTTTAATATGTCACTATCAAAGATCTTTTTAAACCTGTGTGTTAACGCTATTCCTGATCTAAATGTTTTTGATCCCCGAACTTTTGATCCCTGTACAGTTCCCAAGACAGAGTGGTTTAGTTCGTCCATCGATCTATGTTTTTCGCCCAACACATTCTTTATCTTTCCTTCAAGGCTTTCAATCATCCTAAGAGCCGTTAAGGTTCCTGTTGGGTTTCCATTATAAGGATTAGACATCTCATACAAAAGTGACCCGATCTGTGATGCCTTGTCCTTACTTACAGTTGTTAAGTTAAATAATACATCTGCATAAACGGCAGGAGTTCGAACCCACGGAGCAGATGATATGCTTTTGCCGATCAGCGCGGCACGGTCGATCTTTCTTCCCTTCATTATGCTTGAACGTTTTGGGACAGGATATTTTTTCTTCATCCTGTTTTCAAACAAACGAGTGGCCCTGTTTTGGGACGCGTCAAAGTTTCCATGCCGGATTGATTCATTATAAAACTTTCGTAGAGCGATTCTTGATTTCTTTAGTTTTCGAAGCTGCTCCCCTGCGAAAGAAGCAGTTCCATCCTCAATATCAAACTGAGCGCTGTATTGGTATAGGCCGTCAGTTCTTCTGGTCATATCAAAGTCTGATACTGCGAAGGTTCTTATTTGGGACCTATCAAGTATTGATACTTCCTTTATTGCTCCAATCAGTTTTGGATCGGCCTCAGTAGTAGTGGCATCAGGGTGACTTCTTCTTACTGACTTAGGGAGAGAGCCGGCTTTGTGCTCTGAAGACGTGGCTATCAATTCTGTCCTTTGTTCAAAAGGTGCGTCGATTACTTCTCCTTTTCGAATGCCTTTTTTGACTCTATGGCGATAGATTCGAACACTCCTTATCTTACTTTTTGAGAGAATGTTTGCTTTTGCTTTCTCATCGACGACATCCAGAAGATTTCCATATTGTCCTTGGAATCTTATCAGCTTATCAATATCAAAATGAAATACAAAGTTTGCCTCATTCGTTGGGGATCTGGAGTGGTATATTTTTGACAAGAACGATTCTTTATTCGAAGTCTTATTTCCGCCAGCAGTTTTGTCTCTTTTGCCAGACTTTCTTTTTGTTTGTCTTTGCTCTGGATTGTCCGGGAATAGCTGTAGTTCTGCCACTTCTACGTCTTCTAGCAACCTATAGTCACTGACTGTAACATTTGGAACCTTTTCCTCCTTGAGCGTATCGTGAGGACTAGAAGAGTGAAAGGCTCCTGCCATATATTTTCCCTCATGATAGTGTACAGGGCCGGCCCAAATCTTTCCGGCTGATGTCTTCAGGACAGATGCCTTTCTTTTGATTGAACCATTTTGAATCAAAATCTCTGCTGTGGTATTGCCTTGAACCTCTGATAGTGATCTGCTGTTGGCGACGGACTTTTCAGCATCAATTTGGCCGGTCTCTAAAACTGTCATGGCAAATAAGGCTAAGTATTTTGGATTGCGCTGGTCAACTGTAAATGCTGCGGTATATGGAATAGAATATGCTACTCTTCCATCGATGTTCTCAGGACGGAACTCTCGAAGGCTTTTGTTATTTTGCTCAAATAGGTCAATAGTTTGTTCTATTACTTCACCCTGCACAATCATTCTCTGGATTTCTTTTCTTTTCACCTGTCCAGATTGCAATCTGCGGCCTAGTTTTTCATTTAGACATAAAAAGACACGGATCTTAAGGTTGCTGCGCATCGTATCATTATCGAACCAAGTGCCTGTACCTCTTTTAGTGAAACCATCTTTAAGGGCAAGCTCTACTTCAACAGTTAGACTTTTGCCGGCATTGAGAAATACTTCTCTCTTCTTTGCTGAAGTCATCTTTGTGTTGCCAAAGATGTTTTTCTCGGATCTGATTGGTTGTGGTTTTTCGTCAGTGCTTAGTTTGGAACTCGACAGTTCGCCGTCCATTAGGGAAACGTTCCTAATAAATGCTATTGGAAGTGCGTTGGCGAATACACCAGAAAAATCTACTTTTACAGCCATGTTGTTTGTTTCCCTCTTCTCAAATAAATAGTATCACGGACAACATTAAGGGCAATCCTCTTGGTCCGCATCAGAAGCATAAATATCCGAACTGATAACACCCTCAAGATCTGGACAATCAACATCAACACCACAAGGAGAGTATATTGTTCCTCCCTCGTTTTTAATCTTGGAGATAGCTGCGCAAACTGATGCTTTGTTTATTTCGTTGTCTACCTTAATATCCATAAAATACTCGACACAGGAAGAATCCAGTTCCACTACTTCGCCTTTCTTGTGGCCGGCCAGCATCCTTGCTTCGTCCAAATCAAGAAGTAAATTATTTTGAACCATCTCAACCTTTTTCTGGAATAGTTTTGGGATCATCACTTCTTCCCCTAATGCTCCTGTCAAGCCAGTCATCTCAAAAACCTCAATGTCAAAGTTTTCTTTTTCACAGATAGTGTTTCCTTCTTCTAGTAGGATCATAATATCATCTGTTCCAATGGCAACGGCCAGCCCATCACCATAGGTTCTATTAGAGGACAAGACAAGATCCCTCTCAAAACTAATATCTAGATTGTTTGGATCTACAACTGCAATATTATATTTCACATCGATTTCGATTTGCGGTATTCTGAGTTCTTGCTGAGAATAAAAAGTCTCAGCTCCCGCTGGAATATTTGTCGTTCTTATTGATCCGGTTTCCGTGGTTTTAACACTATCTATTTCTCCGTCCAACATTGTCATAGTGAAGAAAGGCATTTTTGTTGAGCCGAGTTCAGTTGTGCCAAGCGGGTCGGTTAGAGTATGGAGTCGCTCATATATGGCCACTTCCGCCCTGTCTTCATCTTCATCAAGCAGCCCTTCTTCTCCAACACTATTAAACAAGAACTCATCGCGGCCCGTAAAGCAGTGTTGAGTTTTCATTGTTGTTGTTTCATCTTGGATTCTTGTTTCGGCAGAGCTTTTAGTTTCTGTTATGCCGGCAGAGGCAGCATCATAGAGGACACCTTCATCAAAAAATGCGTAATAGACTGGTTTCATCTTTCCTTTAGATAAAAGATGACGGCCGTATTGTGTAAGTTTTATGTCTAAAACTTCTTCTTTTGGGTTAAAAAATGTCACGAAATAATGCCTCCATATTAATCTAGTTGTCCTCGTAAGAAGGTGGTGGCGATGTTCCCACGGTTCCGCCGGCTTGTTCTGCTTCGGCCGCGGCATCTTCCGCCGCGCCTTGGGCCATTTGCTCATCAAACGTCAGGCCGACCCACTCCTCTTTGGAGTATCTGCCATCTTCTCTGGTCGACTCAGCGGCAGCGCTGGCGGCACCAGCATCAGTAGAGATAATTGTGCCTTTCGCCCTTTCGCCGCGGAGCGCTAGCCTAGCCTCTGTTGCGCTGATCTCTTTTTCGCCAAACTCAACCTCAACATCCATTTTTGCCAATTCTACGATTGAACAAAAGTCGTAAGGCCAGTTGTTTGTGTATTTGTCTTTATTTGCATCAAGAGCATTGGCTTCGGCTTCTTTACCTTCTAGGACGTCATAGTAGTTGCTCAATGCTTTTTGTTTGACCTTGAAAACCATCCACTTGACTTTTCCTAACGGAGTATATGACATCTCTCCGCCCGGAGTTTCCGATGTCTGAGTTGCTGCAAGTGAGTTCCAGTCGCCCATTAACTCATTCGCCAACAGAGCATGAGTGATAGTCGAAGTTGCTTCGACAGGCTCGGTGCCTATTTTGGGAGGTAGATTTTGCCACATATGTGAGAGTTCTTGTTTGTTGAACCTGTGCTTAAATTCGAATATATACATCGAAACCGGAGTGACTTCTGGATTTTCTAGGAAATCCAACGAAGGAGGGAACACATATTTTTGCATGAGGTTGACTTGATCGCTCATAGAGCGTCCTGCGAGAGACGAAAACTGAGCGCTCTTTGGCGACGGTATAGTAAAGAACTCTCGCGTTGCCCCTTTTTCCATGAACGGGACAGCGACAATTGCCTCGGAGATCTCCGAAGAGTGTGCTATGTCACCTATTCTCACTGGATCAGTGTTGAATCCGCAGATATGTGCCAAAGAACCTATCTCAAGTGGTATGGGGGACTCTAGATCTCCCGCGGGACCCAGTTGAGTAATAGGTACGCTATACCCAGAATAGAGGGTGCTAGCTTCTGCGGCTACTGACAAATCACCTTTGCCTAATCGAGGCGACCGGTTTGCGGCCGAATGGCCTCCTGCTATGTCCCATTTCAAGGTTGCGCTGGGGTGTGTGCTCAACCAGTTTGTCGGAATATCTGTTACTTGTAGATATACTCCTTCGTCCTCTTTTGGTAGCTTACCAAATTGGTGCCACATGCCGCGTGGAATTGCAGAGTTCGCATTTGAATCAGATGTCACTGTCAAGGTGCCGGCATCAACAGATACATCTTTAAAGTTCAACATTGGTGTTTCAAATTTTGTTTGAATCCTCCATTTATGTTCGCTGTCAGATTCTCCTGCAACGACATCAAATAAATTAAGAGTTGCATCGGCTTGCATTGCCCAGCGATTAACCCATGGTCCGGCAGCAGGGCCATAGTTTGCACCTGTCTTATTATATGTACTAGTTGAGTCTCTGGCCAATTCTTCTTGATCAAATCTCCATTTTCTCATGAATGAGCCGACAAGTGGCACACTAGAGTTGGCTGATTCGAATACTAATGGGCTTGGAGTTGCGAATATTTCTCTAATTTTCGGCTGATATGATGACAAACTATCCAAATCTGTTCTCATTTGGAAGAACGATTCGGCACCCGCGGCATCTACGTCGTCGCCGTTCATTGCCTCAAGACCTTCCGGGAAGTAAATTAAATCTATCCAAGCCGCGCCGTCGGTATACGGAGGAGTATAAGGGCCGTATATGCCATTTTGAGCGGAAAAGTCGAACACCGATCCAGATAGAGTGGCATTGGTGCTCTTTTCAAGACCTAGGGCCGGTCCGAAGGCGGATGGACGAGAATACATAGTGAATGTTTCGGTTGAAGCTTGTGCGGAGCCTAGGCCTAGGCCTGCAACTGCTACCGTTTGGCCTAAATTGTTGGTAATTGTTGAGTTAGTGCCTGCTTTTATTTCATCTCTAGTATTTTGTGGAAGCCTGAAGTCTCCCCACGAACCGCTGTGCACTTTGGCTCTGTCCATACTTCTCCACAACTTTACTCTCATTCCATATGCTTTTCCGGGAGTCACATACTTAAACTGATCTTCCGGTAGTGATGAAATTCCTGTTGTCTTTCCGTCTTTTATGAAGAAATTAACTGACTCTGCCAAGAAATTGTTCATCATATGCCGATAAATAGAGTCCCCTTCTCCTGTCCAGTTCACAGTGCTGTCAACCCTACAAAAATCACTAGGCTCATCATCATTGATTGAAAAGTTTGCTATATATTTTTCTGGACTGATTAATGCCTCAAATGGAATTCTTTTATCGAAGCCGGCTGAATGATCGTGGCCGGTCGAACTTGTTGGCGACGAATTACTGAATATAGAGAACGATGCTGTTTGGGCAGCTGGATAGTCTGCGACTACTACTGCCTTGTCTCTGTTGAATGAAGATGTCATAATAGGATAATCAACAGCTAATCCCGATTTGATAGTGTTGAATAATATGCCTGGAGCAAAAAGTGGCTTAATAAAGTTTCTCATGTTTTGATCAAAATTGTTTAGATCATCGGATCCAGACACAAAAGAAACGTTTTCTCCATATGACAACATAAACTGTTTAACCAACTCAGTTGTTCTCTCTGCCGGATAGAATCCATCATAAGGTACGAATTTCTTCATCGCTTTGCACTTGAGGGATATTGCGTGTGGATTAATGAGATCGCTATGATCGTCTCGAATTACTTCAAAATACTTTAGGAAATCTGAGTTTGTGTAAATCTTAAAGAAATCGTCCTCGGTGCTGTTTTGAGGAACCCCTGAAGAAGAAGAAGCTTGCGGTATGAGCAACATATTCTTGTTTTCCGTCAAATAGTCTCCTCCATTGGCACGGTAGAAAGATAAGTGATCTTCAACTCTAAATTCTGGAATTATCGAATAATCCTTGACTGCACCTTTTATGTTTGCAAAATAGGCATCATAAGAATCATAAAACGGGTTAACCGACTGGGTTGAGAATTGGGCATCGATGTCATCTATATAACCGGCGTGATCTCCTGCTTCCCAGAGAGCCTCTCCTCTAAATAAAGATGCCGAGTGCAAATATTTCGCGTCAGCTGGATCTTTGGCATATGTAATGTTCATTCCCCAGCTAGGAGTTATCGAGGCTGTGCCGGGAAAGATGTGTTTTCGTGCATACAGAGCGCCGGCGAAAGAGGCCTCTGGATTACCGGCATGATAGTGAACATATTCATTCTGAAGCTCTCCTGCTTTGTGGCCGGTAGTCGCGGCGGATGCTGTTCCGCCGGTGTTTAGTATGTCTCCGCCTACGGTGGCAACACGCGTAAGCATGTCCTCCGGAGCATCTAATGACCAAGCGCTTTGTGCGATTTCTAGGCCGGCTGTGTTTTCAGGCTTTTTAGTTGCTGCCAGCGTTGTTCTGTCTGTTCTGCTATCTCGCCAGAAATTGTTAGTAAACTCGGTTCTTCCGCGGATTTTATTTGTATATGCATTTTTTAAGGACGGCCAGACAGTCTCTGTGTATAGGACTCTATTGACTCCGACAACAGGGCTGGAGAGGTTCTCAAGTGCCCCATCAAGATATAGGTTCTTTATCTGGTTGTAGGCGCTGAACCCTTTCTTAATCTTGACACCCATCTTGTTTGCGAAATCTGGGTCGTCAAAGTAGACGACATTATTGCCGTAAGAAGACATTATCATTAATGGCCGAACGACTGCTTTTCCTCTGCCTTCCCCTGTTACTACCAAGAGTTCTTGCTTGATTGGGTGGTATTTTGATGTAACGACCGACTGAGACACTATTAGAGTATTACCTCTTCTGGTTGGTATTGTTTGGACGGCATTTGCAAAGTTTGTTTTTAACTCGTCTCCGCCGAAAGGTGTATGAGTGTAGAGGTTGTTTTTTCGGTAGTGGCGGCCTAATGCTCCCTGTCCGACGCGGATTTGTTTCCAAGTTGGGTGTCCGTATGGTCCATTGCGATGGAGGAGAGAGGCATTGAGCAGCGCCGAGGTTCCGGCAGCATTTGTGGAAACAACCAATCCTCCGTTATCAGTTGGTGCACCCAAGAGGCGATCATCTGGAGTGATTTCTTCATATAAGTTCGCATTTATTCCGGCGAAATCCGTGTAAATTCTATCTTGTATGGTCGCGCCAATTATTGGCGAACCGAATACTCTACTGCCGGCGCCGCTAAACTTGTAGGAAAGAAAGTCACTAGCGTCAACGAAACTCATTGCCGAAACAAGGCCAGCGGAAGTTGAAACCATTCCGGTTGCTGGCCAATAGCCGTAAGTGTTTGTTTCCGAAGAGACATAAGATGCCGTAATCCAAGTGTATTGGTAATCCGACTGTGGAATAACGTGCTGGACATAGTAGTTGTCGTAAGATGATGCTGTCACGACATTAACATTGAAAGCAGTCTCATATTTTAATCGCTTGATAGCATTCTTGTTTGTTTTGTAGATCGCGCCGATTGTAGATGAGCCGGAACGATAACCGAACTGCTCGTTATGTTCGGTCAATAGATCTTGAAGAGGTTTCCGGACCGTCAAGTTTCTTGAGTTCATCTCGTTGTATGGAGAGAACTCTGCACTTTCTAGGTCAAGGAATGGTCCACCGTTGGCATCGCCAGCAGTCTCAGGGCCACCGGGAGCAGAGAATCTGTTGACGAAAACGTGAGATCGTTTTGTTCTGGTTGGTTTTGCGTAATCATTTGCGGAATCAATGAATGAAGATACTGTCGATGAGGATCCAAACCCTTCGTTCTTGACAAATTCACTATTGTTTGCTCTACGGCCCGATGTCTGGACTACTTCGTAGATGTTGTGGTAGTTGCCGAGAATAGCTGTGCCTGTCACACTCTGTATGTTTTTTAGATTGACCGGTCTTTTTGCTCTCTCATCTCTCTGGTAACTTGAGTATGCAGGTGGGTGGTGCATAGAACTTCTTGTAGTAAAAGTATTTCCACCAAAGACTTCCCAAGCCTCTTGCCTGTTTGTTACAGCATCTGCTCCTGTATTTAGCGCTGTATGCCTATGTTGGTATCCGCCAACGTGCTCTTGAGTAAACGGGCCCTGCATCGGTGTTTCGTAGGTGTCTCCATAGGCATCTGTGTGTAGACCTGCAAACTCTGTTGTTCCAAGTGATGAACTAAACTGTCCAACGGGAGAAGGTATTTTTGAGTTATCACTGGTCTCTGTGACGAATGGGCGCTTGACTGTCAAGATTGGATCGCCAGTTTCCTCAACATCGATGTCGCGGAATGTTGCCGTGGTGACCTGTAGTGTGTCGGTTGATCCTGGCTTGATGATGGTTGTAATGCTTTCTGGTTTCTGCGTTCTCGGGAAGTTGTATCCTGAACGGACTTCTTTGTCTATCCCAACGGTTAGTTTTGCGGGGGATGAGAAGCGGCGGAGAGCATAAGTCGAGCCGTTATAGAATGTTCCACCGACGGTAGAGAACTTGCCCTTGTAGGAGGCAGAGTTGAAGCTCAAAATGATGTCGCTTATAGACTGTCTGGCGGCGTCTATTGTCGCAGATGTACCAAATGTCGTCTTGTCTCTTTCTGCCCTCTCACGCCACCACAGAGCGTTCGTGCTCTGTGCGTCTGAGATTGGAGCATGGCCATGTTTCCAGTCATAAGCGAGTTCGTTTGCGCCAAAAGCTCTTGCTTCCAGAAGGAGTTCGTCACCGCCCCATCTTGCGTTGCCCTTATAATCAAGGAGAGGCATTTTGTGACGATATTTGCTTCTTTCGAAAATGTGGCTCTCGACAATAGTTCTGATCTCATCTGCGACATCTGCTGATGCTGGGACGAGTTGTTGAATCATTACGGACAGTGAGTTGTCGATCCACTTGTAATAGTCGATGAACTTATCTAAGTCTGGATCGTTCTGGATCTGCTCGAAGAACAACAGACGAAGACGGTCAAAGTCTTTGTAGTCTCCACGGTATTTGTTGGTCATTTCGCCGACAAGGTTGTTGAACTCTATGATTGTTGCCATAGTGTTTATCATTTCTTGCGAGATGACGCCGAACATAGATTTTTCGAAGGCGAAGAAAGTTTGCGATACAGCTGGATCGCTTGGGTAAAGATCGTCGTCTTGTGTTAGAACATTTACCGCATCATTGCTGTTTACTACTTCTGGTAGCCTGTGGACAGATGCGGGGACATAGTTTTTGTCGACAATAGAAATAGAGGAAAGGGCACTTGGGAAATATCCGCGGCCTGCGTATTGGTTGGCGACGATGAAAGAGAAGTTTCCGTCCGGTGGGCCCGCCGAGTAGCGAGTCTGAAGCGAGACAGAGCCAGATGAAGCATCGTTAACCTCAAATGCGCCGGCTGCGTCGGATCCCGTTATTTGCGAGAAGTCCCAGTGGAACGCGAGAGATGCGTATTCTGGAAGATCAATGTTGTCGATCCCGATTCCTGCGTCGTTCGCGGAGAAGATGATATTCTTGTTGGCTCGACCAACACCAAAGTTTGTTGGGTCTTTTGCGTGAGCAAGCAGAACAGAGTCTTCGAGGTAGTGAGCGTAGTGGCGGACAGAAGAAACACGGACATCTGTCTTAGTTACAACGGAACCAGAATAATTCGTCCTATCTGCTCCTGCATAATATCGAACGCCTTGGGTAATGTTCATATCGTTCAGGGATGACGTAGAAACGGAAAAACTATTTCTAACTACTCCCAGTTCGACATTGTGTCCGACAAATTCAACTGTTATGTTATTACTATCATCAGAACCCGTAACGCCTGAAGCATATGGATATTTTCCATCTTTTACTCTAACTGCAAGGTTCCATTTTTGATTGTCATAGACATCGGTGAAGACACTACTGGTAAGATTTATATCCCCCTTTCTGGACTTTAACAAGAAGTGTCCATCTTTTGATTCTTGTGCAGTCTTTATGAAATAGGCCGAGAACCCATAATCCTCGTCTGCTGGTCTCCAATCATGTCCTAAAGGATCTACCCTAGCAACACGGTGTCGGCCGAAAAGAGAGGCGGAAACAAACGGAGTCAGGAAGTATTGTTTATTTGAGAACTCCATCTTTTTCGGAAAAATGATTTCTGCCTCTGCTGTGTTTGCAAAGTTTGCATTTGTGCCAGAGATATAGGTAATGCCAGCAGTCTCCGAAACACTTGATGAGTTTTGATACACTGTTCCGTCGAAACGGTCTGGATGGTTGAAGTCGATGTAGTTCTTGCGGACAGTCGCATCACTGTATGTGTCTTCAAACTTAAAGGTAGAGTTGTTTCCGTAAGCGTTTAGTTTAATAACTTCTTCGTCAACGCCGTAGCAGCGGATAAGGTTACGGAATGACTTCTCTGTGCCCTTGGACTTGTAAATGAAGTTGAGGTTGTTATAGATGTTTTGGTAGACTTGATTCTTCACATCGTTGATGTCTAATGAATATTCCCTATCATCTCTTCTGTTTGCGAACTTTTCAAGAATACTGGCTTCTACGAATGTCTCTGGTGCGTGTAGACCAAAAGAAGACAGTAGGCGTTCAGAGAACGGAACAGGCTTGGCGCTGGCTGTTTGGTATCCAACTTCTGCTATCTTAGGTAGGTGTTCAACTTGTAGATGAAGCGTATCGAAGTAAGATCCAATGATCTGTGTTAGTTTCTTTAGATCTCCAGAGCCTTTAGCCTCGTCTTCTTCTACAACCCAAGCAGGGAGAGAATCAAGAATGCTGGAAACATTTGAGTGATCGTGGGAACTTCCAGAATCACTATAAGTATTATAGAGAGAAACAACGTCAGCGTGTTCAGAGTAGATAATAGGATCTTTAAACTCTGTGGTTCCTGTTACGGTTGCCGTGGAGTCGTCAATAGCGGATCCGGTGTTTCTCGCGTTTGAGGATGGATATCCAGTCCAGACGCCATTGGAGATGCGTCCGGAATAGTCCAAGACAGTGCTGTCGGTTTCGTCAGTCCCAGTGATGCCTTCGTTAAATTTAAAGTAGAAGCCGAGATCTGCATTAGATATATCTGTGTTTGTTCCGCCTCGAACTTGAGTCCACCAGTTTCTCTGGATGTCTCTTTGTGTGCGCTTGCTCTTCCAAAAACGGAACTCATCAATAGATCCGGAAAGCTTTCCATAACCAGCCATTGTTGTACCATGGTAGGCATTTCCTGACGGCGAAGTCTGAAGTGCTCCGATGTGAGCCTTGAGAGATCCCGTGACTTCTCCAAAAGTACCCATGCCACTGGCGCGATCATCCACGTGGAGGGCGCCATCCACATATGTCTTAAATTCAATCCCGGCCGTGGCAGAACTAGACTGAAGGCATACAGCATAATGGTGCCAATTTCCATCACCTAGGGAGGCCGTGGTGGAACCCTCTTTTAAAACAGAAAACTCGACAACGGTAGAGCCGGATGAGAAATGTGCTTGCATTGGCTTTAAGCCGGCATCAGCTACTCCAGATGCTGTAAGGTAGAGCAGGAAGCGACCATAACCAGCAGAAGAAGAAGCTTCCCCATTCCATAAATCAAAAATAGTTTCTTTTTGAGTAAGAGAGGGTACCCAAGAATCTTTCTTCAGCCAAAACTCAATTGACAAGCCGTTCGACAGATCGTATTGTAAGTTCGATTCGCGGGAACCAACACGGTCGAGTGTGTCGACCTCTGCTGTTCCATAGATGTCATTGTCATAAATGTTCGCATTGGGGCTTGTTCTATATTCTGGCTCGCCGAATGCCTTGCGTAGTTCTCCAGTTGGAATTCCTCCCGAAGAAGTATGTGGGCCGCCGATGACTGAAATATATTCTTCCGCAGAAGAAGAGCCCCAGCCTTCCGTCATCGACCCGACTAGAGAGCCCCAGCCATCAGCAGAGAAGATCGCGTAACCTGTTGTGCGTGGGTATTTGTCTTCGTAAATGTGGAGATCGACGTAGTTAGATTCGTTTAGGAACTCTTGGATCTCTCGTTCGGATCCGTCGTAGGGATACTGATTATAGATGCGGCTGATGGCATCTTGATAGTAGGACTCTGCCGAGCCATAGCGAGCAAAGTTGCTTGGATCACTGAAGTCTAATGGCGGAATGTAGCGCTCTATTCTTTCGCGCTGCTCCCTTATGTTCTCAACAGATTCAAGTTCCGGAGTATTCCTTACAACTTCTTCTTCGATGCTTGTTGTTGGAACTACGCCAGTTGAGTTTTTGCTAAATAAATCTTTTATACCCATTATTCACTCTGCCTTGATTCGACCCGAAATTTGAATGTTTCTGGTTGTTCGACCCAAGATCCGACAGAGTTGTTGTAGAAAGCAAGTTTTATTCCGTACATATATCCCTTCTCCAACATTTTCATATCTAGGTCGAAATAGGATCCGGAAGCATCAAAAGACATTTGCGTGTGAAGCGTACTGCCGGTGCCATATGGAACAACTTTTAAATCATCAACTACTCTATAAATCTCGTATGAGCCGCTCTCCACTATGTTAACTTCCGCTTGTGCGGTCGCTTTAGTATAAATAGTTGGGCTCCAATCTTTTTGGCGAGTATAAACCCTGAACCTAGCCACCTCATCGTCTCGATAGACGCTTTTTAGGTTCGTAATATTTGAAGCGTATGTAGTGTCTGGTGCGATGGCAGATCCACCTAGAACCTTTGGTTTTATTGTGCCTGTGTGGAATTGTGTGGCGCCGTTGTTGTGCCAGACATCATAGAGGGTGGTTAGAGTGCCTGTGGCCGCAAACGAGGCACTGTAGATGCCTGTAGAGACATAGCCGCCAGTGACCACTGTTGGAGCAATAGAGGTGACATGTGTTCCGTCTTCGACCAGAGTAAGCGCTGAACCATATGGTGCGGTGTTTGCAAGGGATCCTGAATAGATAGATAGGTAAATGTTTCCTGTTCCAACTGCGGGAATGTTGCGAAGTTGGCCGCGGAAATAGTTGTAGAAATAGAGGGTGTTTAGATTCTCGGCTGCTGTTGCGAGCGAAGACGAGAAATAGAAGGTTCCCCTGTCATCCTTGATTGCCGAGTCCCAGCGAGCTTCGATATATGGTTTTTTGAAAAAGAACTCTGTTCCTCTGCCAAAGAACTTTTTAGTGTAGTAAGATCTTGACTCTCCAGAATAAGTTGATGATAAGAACACCCCAACGCCTTCGTCATTTTTTGAACCGAGGACATTGCCGGCTGAGTTAACCCATTGTTCGACGAGAGTGGTGATGTCGAGGTCGATATCTTCTGTTCCGTTATCGAAAGATGCCGAGAAAGAAGATGATGCGTCTGTGTAATAGTCTCCGCCGGCTGTGGACCATGGGCCGCTGCCACCGGTGAAAGTCGTTATAAGAAGGAGGGATCCCTCTTCGAATCCGGTGGTGGCCGAGAGGACATTAGCCACGTTTCCAGCTTGGCCGTTGTCGTCCATTGTTAGGGTAATCTTAGTAGTTTCGCCGGCTGTGATGGCCGCTGTGAGGCCTATCGTTCCAGCCGCTAGGTAGGAACCTGCGCCTAGATTTGCGGCGCCGTATTTGTATTTATTGTCGGTTTCTCCGTTTATGGCTTTAACCAGCACGGCGGCGCAGTCGGCATCGTCAGAGACGGAAGTGAGGCTGATACCGAAAGTGTTGGCGTCTTCATCGGCCTCGACATCAGTACCACTATCAAACAAAAATGTGTAGGTGACGCCATCGCCCCCAGCAGAGGTTGGGACGGTCATTGTAAACTTATCATTCTGCGCTGCGCCTGCGACATCAATCGCATCGACCAATGTGGCTTTTGCAAGGGTCCCTTGAGCATTAACCCAGTTGGAGGCGCCTTTATCTTTGTATGTCTCCATATCCAAGCCTGTGCCCTCATCCCAAGAGCCAGTGATGGCTGAAACGTCCATCGTGAAGTCTTTTGGTAGAGTCTGCCCATGTTTCGCATTGAACATTCGGAGGTAAAATGATACAGAACCGGAAGCAGGAATAGTTCCCGCTGCGCGATCTGCACTGATCGAGCCGGCTGATGCTGTTGCATTGAATTTGAGCAGTGCTCTTGACTCTTCTGCTGAACTACTGTTTGCCTGAGCGAAGATAGAGAACACTTCGAGTATATCCGATGCTCCCATGTTTGAACCTGTTCCTCTTGTGGTCAGGTTCTCCTCAAAAGCGTTGGTTATCGTATTGTCGGACTTTGCGTAATATCTTTTGACAGCCATTATTTAACGCTCCCTCTGATGTCTGTTGCGGGGAATTTGATCTCAAGTGCCACATTGTCTGGAACTGCTATATATCTTCCGTCTGGAGATGTGTGATTGTCGACATTGAATCCTGTCTGGGCGTATCTTCCTCCGCTCTTGTTTACGATCTTGACTTTAGTCGTGTCAGAAACTCCGCGAGCAGAGTTCAGGGCAGTATAGATATCTGTTATTTTTAGTCTTTCGCCGATAAAGAAGTCTCGGTTGAACTTTGCCTGAAGTGTTCTGGTTGCTTCTTCGAGAACATCAAATCTGTTTGTCCCATCGGAAACAACTTCAAACTCAATGCCGATATTTACGACCTTTGCGTCTAGAATATCGATAGTGTCGTTTATCATTCTGTATCTGTTTAGCCAAGTCTTCAAGTTATCTTTTAGTGCGCTGTTGGCTGTTTCGAGTCGGCCTGTTGTGCTTTCGGCCAGAACATACATATTTAGATTTCTTTTTAAAGAATCTTGGTCTCTGACGATATGACACTTCTTGATTGAACCAAACTCAGAAGGCATGGCATAAGCCAGCGCCTCGTAATCAGATGCGGTGACCGCCCTGTTTTGAGTAGGGAAATAATCTAATGTTCTTCTGCGAATCTCTTCGACATTGGGAAGGCGGACTGAACCGTTGATAGATTCTTCGTTGGAAGATTCCAGAGACGCAACAACCTCATTTGCCTTGATTGTTCCTGCAATGGTTGGCTCGATAAAATCAACAAGAGGGCGAACCACACGAGTAACACTGTTTGCCGCGGCATTAGAGCTGCTAGCTGTATTAGAGCGATAAGTGATCGTAAGCGTTGTATTTGCCGGCCCTACTCCAAGTTTGTCGGTACCTAGGAGATCAGAAGGATCAAATGCCGAGTCTGTGATGTAGTCCTTAGAGAATCGCTGGAGGACAACGTTTGACGGATCAGCGAGAGTTGGGGCGGCTATTTCGGAATCAGAACCGTAACCAAACTGAAGAGTTATTGTCGACATGTCTTTCTCGGTGGTAAAGCGGCGGGGAGCAGAGAAAGGACGGACTAGCGATGGTGCGTTGTCTTTGGTGTTTACATCTCTATTTGGAACAGATTTGTAAACGACGTCGTGAGATAAATATTCTACCTCAAAGTATTCGTGGCCTTCTGAGTCCATAACACTGATAATTTCTACGATGTTTGAGTCCGAGATTGTGATTTTGCGGAACTTCTCAAAGTTTCCGACTTTAACTGTTTTTTGTCCGAAGGTGCCAGAGATGACCTTGCCGGAAGACTTGATGGCATAATGCGTTGGAATACCGGTAGTTTCATTTACTCTCGCAGCTACTACAAAGTTTGCTGGGTGGTCGAAGCGGACATCATCAATAAGAATAAATGATGCGCCCGAAGTTGAAGCGACGATTGAGTTCTTCTTTAGTATTGGTACATAGTCAGTATCAACGCCTAGGCCTGTAGCATTGGCGGGGACGATTACATAAAATGTGACGTGGCCAGTTGTTGTATCCGATCCATTAAACTTGTAGCCTCTTTGTTTGGCGAGGCGCAAGATATTATCGTATTCTGTCGCGGTGTCGAGGAAGGATTCGTTTACCTGATAGTCAAGGTAGAAAGAGAGGACGTCTCCAACATAAGCAACGGTATCGATAGTGAGAGCACCAAAAGAGGCTTTTGTAAAGTCCTTATAGGTGTCTGGGTAATACCTCTTCGCATAGTTAATCAGGTCTTCTCGGATTGCAGAGAAGTCCCGACTAGTGTATTTTATTGGAACCTTCTTGTCGGACATCTTGTTTGGTCTCCCTCGTTAAATAAATAGTTCGTTAAGCAGAAACCGGAATCGTTAAATCTGAAACTATTCCGGCGGCTGGGACGGCATATTTAATCTCAACAGATAGAAACCCATTATCAGAGTCAATGTTTATATTTAGTTGCCTTATTTTTACAAAAGGAGCATATCTCTCAACTTGGTCACCTATTCTTTTTTTTATTTTCTTAACCAACAAAGGTGTCTCTTGTTCGAACAAATAACCTGTAATACCAACCCCAAAGTCTGGCTCCATAACTCTCTCGCCGGGATTGGTGAGAACAATCATTTTTAAGTTCTGTTTCGCAACTTGATTTAAAGTTACATTGCTTTTATATGGTCCGCTCTTTTCGTCTAAACTTAAAGGCAGCGCTATTGATAATCCTTCAGCCATTTATTTATTCCCCTCTAACACAGATCGTCTGGTTTATTTTTGATTCTTCTTCCTCTCTGCCACCAATATAGGCCATCATCAAAGTTGATAAGTGGCCGCATCATTTCCAAGAAAGAGGTGGCCGGCATATCGAATAGCTCCTTATCAGGGCTATATCCGGGTTGCATAGTTTGATACACAGACCTAAATGCTTTTCTAGCCTCTTTTTTAGATTTCGCAAACGTTACGCTCCTATCCCATCGGCCGAAGGCCTTTGTCCAAGATATTTTATCACCTTTTTCCTCCCACATATCTCCACCATCTTCCGGTAGTCCCGTATTTCCAAGAGAATCCATAAAACAAGTATCATTATAAATAGCTAGTATTGTAACGAATCTCGGTAATGGGAAGACATAACGGAACCAAGTTTTGTAAGTTGGCGTATCAATAAGATCTTGAATCAAACAATATACATCATAACTCTCTGGATCAAACAGGGAGAAATCTTGATCTGGAATGTTTATTTCCGCTGATGCGATGGGGATCATTACTCTCTCCCCATCTGGGCTTTGGACCTTGAATGCTTTCTCTTGCATAACTGTCGATGCCGAGACTTCTTTTATAGCGTCAGTGAATATTCCCGTCTTATCTTTCTCTGGCATATAGCAGATACGAAGACCGAATCTCCAAGCCGGCATATCTAGTTCGTGAACGTGCTCTTGTGCCTCTTGCATTTCAAAGTTTACGATCTCGTGGTAATGAACATCCCCTGTTTCTGAGATGTGCACCTTTGTACGGCCGTTGCCTTGTTCGTTAACTTTATAAGCGTGGATGTGTTCGTCTGCCATTGATGTCTCAGAGCTTAGTTCGTATTCTCCCCAGAAATCTGAAATGTTTCCTGAGTTGTTTTGAGAAGCGTTTGCTACGAAAGTATCCCAATCATTAATATTTACGACACCATATAGATTCTCGGCTCTCCCTAGATCGTTTGGTGTGTCTTTTTCCATAATACGGATATATTTTTCGAGAACAAACGGCCACTCATCCATATCCGCAAAAGCAGAACTAAGTGACTCTGAGAAAGATGCAAACTTCTCTGCAAGTCCTCCTGTGGTTCCGGGTAATCCGGATGGTATTTCGTATTTGTTTGGATCTGTTGGATCGGAAATGACATCGATTGGGCCGTCGCCATTAAGACCTCCGCGGATCCAAGTCGTAGATAATAGGAATAAGTGATCGATGTTTTGGACTGGCTGCAAAAGTCTTTCGTTAAATATCTTACCCATATCATCCATTTCTTCTCTAATCATTCTTTTGAGGAAAACCATCGCCTGATCTTTAGTTTCATATATCATCAAATCAAACGCCTGTTCTTTGGCTTTTTCCGCGGCGCCTTGATTAAAGGACGCACTGCCGGCACCTAGGCCTGCTATAGAATCTGCCGCCTTATTAGAGAGCGCTCTTCTTATTAGAGTTTGCTGGGCTATTGCTGTGGTAGACAGAGCTGCGAGATCTCCTTCATTATTTTCATAGAAAGATAAAACTTTGTCTGCTATAATATTATATGCTTCTTTTTCTTCCTCATTGAAGTCAGTTTCTGGATCAATCATTCCTGATTGAACTTTTCTAGCTGTGACATTGACAATTTGCTCCAAGAATCTATAGTAATATTCATTGGATGATTTGCCATACCATCTTCTGCCGGACTCTTTGAGGCCATATTTCATATCTTGCGCGATATATTCAAACAATCCCTCATCATAGTTTTCAGTATTTAATGCAAACTGGGAAACCACCGGAATGGACTTCAAGAACATGCTTGAAAGATATATTCTTGTCGTTGCCCTCATTATCATTTCCAAGCTGCCAATAGTCATATTTGGATAGATCTTGTCATATGGCGCCTCTTGCGAACAGAGAGGATCGTAACTTAGTCGTGGATCTTCTATCAGACCATTTGCAACTTGACTTGGAAGTGATTGCAGATCAGATAAATCAAAAAACAATGATCCAACCGGCTCACAACCATCAGGTGCTGGCATTAGCGCATCTACGAGGTCGAACCAGCCTGTGTAGGTTGGTGGCTGAACATAAAACGGTTGAGGGAAGGTGTCCGGGAATAGTTGCGCAAGAGGTCCGCCGTAAGTTTCGTTATCAAGCCTGATGATCTCTGGCTGCTTGCCTGGATCATAACCAAACTTGAATGCTGGTGCAAGAAAGTCAAGCACACTAGGCTCTTCTTCCACTACTTCTCCTTCTGGTGGTGCTAAGAAATCATCTGCGGTGGCCTCTTCGAGAGTGACGTTTGGTTCTGGATAAGATTTTCCAACCGCTATTCTGTTTGCTATTCTTTTGATAAATCCAGAAGAAATAGAATCATATTTTTTCTCAGAGTCTCCATCGGATCCTGCGAAGTATGCACGGAAAGCAGATGAGTTGGTGGCGGCTTTAGCGTCCTCAGTAGATGTAGAGTTGTCTATGATTACTTCGGATATTAGGCGATAGAAAGTTTCCATTTGCCACGAGTCATTAACAGTTTCGGATAGTGGTAAACTATCAAGAACCGTTTGAACTTCTGGCAGTATGCCAGATTCCACTAAAAGATTATGAGTGTCTAAAAGCATTCCGGGTTCATCTAGGTGTGCGCTAAACGGAGTTTCTTTTGTTATTTTTATCCGATAGTCTCCGCCTTTCTTAATTGACTCGCCATCTTCAAATAGGTTATAGTCGTATCCAACAGTGAGCCTAAGAGGCTCTTCTTCTGTAGCATGGCCAGCATATGGTATGTAGAGATCTGAAGTTGTCGCACTTGGAATCTCTTCTGGGACAGTGTTGCCGAACTCAGATATAGCCCAGTCTGCCCAAGCTAGTCCGTTAGTTCCGGCCTGCTCTTGTGCACCGTGAGGCCACTCTTTTGGGTGAGTTCCTTCTCCATCATAAATTTCGACACCATCAGTTAGGCCAAAATCGACATTAGATAGAGATATATCAACACCCTCCATGTCGCTACAGCACCTGATTCCTTTTTTCGTCTCAAAAAAACCTTCATCAGTTCCTTTGCCCAACAGAACCTGTCGAGTCACTTTTTCTTCTGCCGATAAGCCTGATGGTTCTTCGTCTTTATTTAAAATTCCCGGAACAAACAGATCGCCAAACGATCTTTGAACTGTCTTTCTTAGTATATTGGCAAGCGTTGTCGCATCTTCATGCTGGTTAGTTTCATTAAGATTATTAGCTACAATAAATGCTTCCACATATTTTGCTCTAGATTCTAGGTTTGCGGCGCGAGCAAGGGTTTTTTCTCTTATATCGTCCTCTGCCTCTTGTTTCGATGAATAACCGGGCGGTATGGTCACAGTCTTGAATGCCGGCTCAAGCTCTCTATAGTGCTTTGCCAGCCACGCTGCTACGGTTGGTGGAAAGCCGCCAGAACTTACGTCAAGGATATTACCCGGATCAACTTTCTGATTATATACATCTACAGGTCGCGGGTTGTATTCTAGTGGAATGGCAAATTTATATCCAGCGTCTTCTTGGCCGGTCAAACTCTTTATCGCATTGTCGGAATAGAACTCAAAAAATCCTTGCTGTTCTGCTAATGGAGCGCCGAAATATTTTACCAAGAAGTTATGACCTTTCCAAGCGCGTCCTTTAGTGTCAGAAAGAACTGCATTGAAAAAACCGCCGTAGTTTTTTTGCGGCCAATATGTGACTCGGCCAAACATATCAGTAATGACTCCCATCTCAATTGGAGAAAGAACCATTCCAGATACGGCGCCAACAACTTCGTCCATTAGGGGATTGTTTCCGGACAAAATTCCCTCTACGCATCCATCGCCGACAAGAGGAGGCATATCGCCATATGGGCCATTTTGCATAAGAGCACCAAGATCCTTTGCGGTGGCCATGGCAGCGTCTTTGAGTTTATCGAGTTCGTCTCTACATTCTTCCGAGGTCAATCCCTGTTCGGAAAGAAGTTGGCACTGCAAATCTTCTATCGCAGATAAAGTATCCGGAGGACAGGGCGTTGCTGGAACTGCGCCTGCACTATCTGCGCAGATCTCATCGGTAGGCATTAGTTTACCAAGGGCAGAAAATAGGCTGGCAATCATATCTTTTGAGGAAAATACTTCTGCGATACACTCAGAAGAGCTAGCTCTTGCTACTTCTGCTGCTAATCTTAGTGTTTCTGCATCTGCTGTTCCTTTTAGTAGGGCGCATATTTGATCTTGAGTTAACATTATAGACAGGTCGTCAATAAATTGACCCATCTCTTCTCCCGTAAGTTCTATGAGACAAGACGCGTCTGGGCCTCCTAACACGGAAAACAGATCTCTCAAAGCCTCACCAACGCTCTCAGGATCTTGACCTGGACACAAGTTATTGGCCAGCAAATCTCTAAGATCATCTGATCCTGCCAGTAGATCGCCCAATGATGCGCCAAGTAGCGCCGTCGCATCACAAGCAGCATTTAAAGTAAAATCAAGCAGAGACTTGATCGCTCTCATCGCCAAAGACACTAAAAGATTATTGATTGCATCCACAGCCGCTTTTCTGATCGCTTGCCACGGATTATTCCAGCCCACAAACCAGCCAGAAAATTTTGGCTTTGTAAGATCATACATCTTGCCGTCAGGAATATTACAGAAGTCAAATTCTAATGTGTTCATAAAGCTATCGAGTCGAGGATCAAATGCCCAAGGAGGCGTTGGCTTGCAAGGAAGAGATGACAAGAAGCTGGCTACGATTGGGGCACCGGGAAGCCTACCTAGCTCATTAAGTAACAAATCCACATCAAGTGATTTAAGTATCTGATTTCTATAAGCATCAAACAATAGTTTCTGGCTATTCCCAATCGCTGTTCCATAAGTTCCGCCGGCGCCCTGTGAGGCCTCACCGAAAGAGAAGTCTTCGCCGTCGAACCCTATGCCGAGGATACCGGTTGATGTGTCTTTGACTCCAGACACAACTGTGCCGGGAAATTGTTCGGCATTGATCTTTACAAGAGCATTATATGCATCTGTGGCCTGAGTATCTCCTTTCGACCTATCAGGCGCGTTGGCATCCGCATATGGCAATGCTTTCTGTATGTCTTCCTCAGAAAGCTTTACAAGCTGATCCAACGTAACAAATAACCTATCAACAACATCGGCGGCTGCTGCAAACTCTTCATTCTTCATTTTCTGAGGGTTTGTGTAGAGCGATTTTTCAGTGAACTCTGGGCCGGGATAGTTGCCTATCTGATATGCCTGAGTATCCCAAGGAGCAGGAAGGTCTTTCCACTCATCATCTATCTCGGCAACGAGCTTTGCCTGTTCTTCTGGCGGCAGGCCAGAACATAGCCATTGCAAAGTAGCATCGCTCATAGCGCCAAGAGCACCCTCTGCCATTGCAGTTTTAAAGTCTTTCTCGCCTAGGCCTTGATAGATACAATCTAGGGCCGCCATCATCAAGGCGATCCAACCACAATGTCCCATTCTGTCCATAAAGCTTTCGGCGGCTACGTCGATCTTTTCTTCAGCAGTGGCTAAACCTAGGCGAACTAAAACTGTTTCAAGGACGATCTTAAAATATTCATTTCCGCCTGTGATTTCGTTTTTTGCCTCTTCACGCACTCGTTCATATGCCCTATCATATTTCTCTCTTAGGGTATCATTTTGCTTCTTAAGTTCGTCCGGCGTAAAACAAAGGTTCTTTGAAAACTCTTCCAAGAACGCATCTGGAGTCGACAACAAATCTTCGAGCGAGCCATTAATAAAGTCCTCCACTGCGCCATCTCCAGTCAATATTGACTCTGCGAGGCAGGCGCCTACACTTGGATCATTAAACAGAGTATCCGACTCTGAGCCGTAATGGACTTGAAGATTTGGATATGTGTATTTTAAAAGGAACTCCAACCAAGGAAGAGGCTCTCTTGCGGTCACGTCGTAATACATCTCCGGCAAAGAACCAACGTAATAGAGAGTGGAAGTTCTACCAAACTCATCGTTTCTCACTAGTCCTTCGAACTTAGCTCTTGTTAATCCGGTTTCTTTGTCGAAGACAACTTCCGGGCATCCAAACTTGTTCATTATGATCTGCTTTAAGCGGATTCGTGGGTTTTCTCCGGGGTCTATCGGCTCGAACTTAAAAGTTATATTTTCAATGTTCTTCATATTTTTGAAGCCGGAGT
>Ga0080013_1001535_pt1 | contig 30258 bp, 14 predicted proteins | sample ETNvirenome_6_85_FD_69236 | JGI IMG/M metagenome (GOLD analysis project Ga0080013, IMG submission 69236) | Marine viral communities from the Pacific Ocean - ETNP_6_85 (SPADES assembly) (version 2) | ecosystem: Environmental > Aquatic > Marine > Oceanic | place: Pacific Ocean | collected 2013-06-19 | reverse complement strand
CCACGCTACACCAGTAGCCGGAACTTCGGGGGAATTTTGTTAACTCGGATTCCCTGAACCGCGATGCTACAGAGCTTGTGATTTGTATACCGCATATCTCTCCGCACTTAGATGTCTGTCGGTCCTTGAGTATCACCTCAAGATTTTCTTTGTAGCCAAGGGACACCAGAGTCAAGGTCGATGAGTAAACTACTCTCATAAATCATAACGATAAGCCATGCTTGCTGGTAAGTTTATTACAACTTATCGTCTGATTGCTGCTCCGCATTGATCCGCCCTAGCTGGGTGCTCACGTTGCTTTGCAACACCTTTACCTCCTAGCAATCCAAGGTATATTCAGTCACAACTGCATACTCAGCGGAGCTACCGCCTTATTGTACACAACTCTGATATCCCTTGGTCACAAAGAATAGGATTGAAGAACTAAAGTACCCCACCCGATAACCGGCTCGCCATGGCACTGCCATTAGGGTATACCGGGCAGGGACTAAAGCGTATTGACCCACTTGTTTATAGGTAGGGCCACACCCGTACTTGATTTTGTTCTCCGGCATTTATGGGAGTAAAACCAAACCAAATCCCAGAGGCTGCCAAGCTATACGCTTCACCTCTAATACGCTGAAAGGTCTACCTGTACGCCATCCATCGGCAACCCGTAGGTTTTCATGAGCCGCCCACATGTTACCATGTAGGTTGTCTTCTTCGGCGGACATAGATTCATGTTGTGGAATCTTTCCGTCTTATGATGAAGACGTTACGTACAAGCAGACCGTCCCTAAGGTACACCCACCTTGGCGGATGTATCTTAGGGACGGGGGTAGCCACGCTATATCGGACATACCCCATCGCCGTGATAGTGGTTGTGCCTATCACAGCACCTTGGATTACTTGCGGTAATCAATCGGAAAGGACCCCTAAGACCGTTGGGTCTTGGGGGTCCGTGTGACAGTGGACGGGAAAACAGCAGGCCGGGGCCTTACTTGACCTCGACCGCGATTCCTAGCCGTTCTGCGTCGTTAACCAGACGCTGGACCGCTGAGCGACCCCACTGGTGCATGGTACCCTGACTGGATACCATCAATTCGTGATCTCGCTCCCAAGTTTCCTTGGTGCGGGGTGCCTTCGCTCCCTTAGGGGGCAAAACAATAGTGCGCTTACCAGCCATATTGCTAGTCCTCATCTTCCTACACCATCATTAGTGCAGGGACTATCAGATAAGATAATCACTCCGCCCGTAGTGGCATAGCGTGCCACCTAGGGCCATAGTTCGTAACCTAGGGTAACCCTAGGGTACTACTATAGAACATAGGAGAATAATATTATAATTATATCTACACCTATATAACTATAGTTATACCCTAGGTTCTACTATATACTCCAACTATAGGTAACCACAACATATAGTAGGTAACACTAGCGGCTGCATGCCGTTCTCTATATAAGTATATAGTCATTTGTGTCAACCCCCCCGGAGGAGGTGTCAAAATTCTACCTCAGGCGGTAGCCCAAGGTAGTAATCCCCCGGCTAGAGGTCAGCCTCCGTAGAGGTCACAGCCCGTCCACTGCTGCCATACGAATCGCTGGATAGCAGCGAAGCATTCGCCACCAAGAGTTTCCTCGTCCCATACGGGATCAAGCTCGAAGGGACATGTGAACTGCTTGGTCATCTTGTTCCACCTCAGGCTGAACGTGAGGGTGTTATCCTCAAACTCAGGGCTGTCCATGAGATAGAACTTACAGGTATCGCTGATCCTGTAGTTGGATGGGATGTTGAGCTGTCCCAACACATGGAGACCCATATGTTCACCCATCTCCTTCACTGTCTTGTCAACAGGGAAGTCATCGGTGGCTCGGACATACAAGCATCCATTCTCCCAGTCCTTGGGGAAGAAGCGGGCAACCCGACTCTTCTTGTCCTGAGATAGGTAGAAGTACAGCCTACCCTCACCCATGGTGGGGTGACCAGCACTGTGACACTCCAACGCATTGGAGTACTTTCGTGAAGAACGAGTAGGAACGATAATACGCTTGATAGCCATGGTGCTATCCTTTCTGTCACTAAGTGACGATCAGAATCCCCAAACGCTGGGGGCTTCGCCTTGCCATACCTTGAAACCTTCGGTTCCTACGGGGAAGCGAGGCTTGCTATGGACATGCAAGAATGTTTGTGATGCTGTAGCCAAGGCCCACTTGAGCTTGCCAATGGGAACCTTGACAGCATCGAGGATCGGACGTACACACACGCCCTCTTCTTCGGCCATGCATCCGAACAGAGCCATCTGCCAGCTGTCCAGCAGATGAGTTGCCTTAGCCATGAGGTCAGTGAAGCTGCTCTCGACCAGAGGATAGACCCCAGTGCTGTGCCTGTAACCTTCGGCATCATAGCCTGTTACACCCACCTTCCGCAGCTTGTCTTCTGCGAACGGATGTATTTGCACCTGCATACCCGCAAGCTCAATCAATCCATTCGGATTAGCCTCACCATGAGCGATGAACTTTCCAAACAGTCCGGGATCTTCCTTACCTCTACCCTTCACGAAGGGGAAGCACTTACGGAAGTACTGGGAATACTTCTTCGTGACTTCCTTGTCGAAGCATGTGAGTCCATCTGCAATGTCCGACAGCACTTGTACCTTCTTGGCTACACCGCCATCATAGACCTTGAGGTCTTCCATGAAGAGCGGCTGGTAGATATCCGGCACGTTCAAAGGACGGGATGGGAATACCCACTCATCCTTACCCGCACTCATCACACCCTTGAAGAACTGTGGTACGATAGCAGTAGACCCACCACCGTACATACTTGGTGACATCACCTTCTTGGCGATTGCCATGAGCTCACTCATGGGTAGATGCCCAGCCCATGGACAGGACATCCTGATCATCCTAGCGATGCGAGTATAGAGCTTCTCCCATCCCTTGCTTCTAGCACAGATGTCCCTGCGGATCCAGAGTCCCACCTGCATCAACATGTGAACCATGCCTGAGGTATGGGCATCGATCTCAACCATATGATGAGATCCACCCTTGGAGATGATGTCTCTCCACGCACAGGCGAGGTTGATTTCCTCGCACTTGTGGTGATCCGACACATCGTACCTATCAAGGACTCTTGATGCCCAGTTCTTGATCTTGCCTGAGACACCGTACTTGAGTCGGATACAGTTCTCGAAGATCTCCAAGTTCTCCTTGTCACAGACCTCAAAGTTTGCATCAAGGAGTAAGGCTCGTGAGATCTTGTTGTTAGCAGAGCCACCACCTCTGAAGTCCTCGATGATACGCCCTGACTCTTGGAGCTGGGAATAATCACCGAAGCATGGCTGTTCCTCTCCATACATCTCAGCAAGAATCTCCAGCACATGCAGTGGCAGATACTTCTCGGCATCATCCGTTGCATCATCTGCTCCACTGTTGAGCAGTTTGTCCCTGTATTGAGACACCGCTTCCAGCATCCGGCCATCGACCAGATGCCCACAAGTACCGAAGTACTTGACGGCTTGGGACCAGTCGGCCCCCACCTCCATGCTCGGATTCCGAGTCACGATAGGCAACTTGCCGCTTGGCTCCAGTGTGTAGAACTGATACTCATCCTCCTTCTTGGGCTTGTACTTGAAGTACGCCTCCAAGATGGACGAGTGTGTCCTACGTGCCAATGGCACGCTGAAGGGCAGTCCTGTGGCATGCAGGACATCCTTCCTCAGACGAGTAACGAACTCATCTGCTTCTCTACCACGCCGGTAGAGATCAGCCACGTACTCCGAGTGAGCCTCGAAGCACAGCTCTGTGGCTGCGTCCGTGGTTTCCTTGAGGGATTCCACGGTCTTGTTGGGAATCTTGATCTTCATGATCATATCCCTTTCTGTCCCTAGTGGGACTTTGTGCTACCGTTGAGGGCCGTAGCTTAGCCCATGGTTCTCAGCAGAGTTGTGCCTCTCGGGCAAGCTTCTGCTGAACGACGAGCGTGAGGTCTAGCCTCGTGCCCGACACTGTAGTACGTGTGTGTGACTGCTGCAATACAGCGGACACGCCTTTGACATCGTTGCCACCTGCGGCAGCAAAGACACCATGGACACGAGAGTATTCTTCTCGTGTCATCTTGAGATACGCCATTGCGGATCTCCTTTCTGTCCCGACGAGGGACTTCATGTCACTGTTGAGGGCCAGTGACGCAGCCCATGAATCTTCATTCACTCCCAGCCCATCCTCTTCTCTGCGTGAGGTAACCAGAAGCTAGGGGATGAGTACATTGCGTGGTGTGTAATGCATCCGTCTGGACCTCTGTGGGCTTTTTTGGAGTCATGTTCGACTACCTCATGGTGCGAGTTTGGATAATGTTTCTGTAGGAGAGCAAATGCTTCTTCTAGTGTCCACGCATAGTTTGCGGTGAAGATTTCAGGGCTCCCGTATTTGTCATCTTCGGGTCCGTATGCTACTCCTTCGAAACGTCCACACACCTTGTAGCCCGGATATCTACCTGCTCCAGTGTATTCTCTTGTAGGTTGCTTCATAGTAGAAGCCTTTCTGTCCCTAATGGGACGTTGTGCCGGTCAGCGAGGAATTACCACTCGCTCGAAGGACGATCTGGAACGTCTTCGAGTGCGGCCATAAATTCCCCGTACTCCTCACGACAGTTCTCGCAAATGAGAACATCGTCGTGAGCAGGACCGGGTAGAGGTTCACACCCACTACTGTCCTTGCGACACATGTCACAAGTACCTTGAGTAGTGTGTTCCTCGGTCTCCTTCAGCCGCCTCTCCGCTTCTTCCACGAAGTCTCTCAGGAGGCCGTGGTACTGATCATAAACATAATAAGCCATAATAGAACCTTTCTGTTGCTCTAAGCAACAAGGGGGTACGGGGGGAATAGCAAACAAGCTATCCTATCCTATGCCCCGTGTAAATTCGTGACCCCCTAGTCGATCCTAGTATATTTATCCGAACTCTTCTGGTATCTCTAGAATCTGCTTTTCTTTGATAGCTTCAATAGGATCTACTGGAGGCCTCTGAGAGCCCGCCTCAGGCCCTCTAGGGATCCCGGAGGGTCTGGAGGGCATCTCTCTTCTCGCAGCCTTCTCGGGGTCTATATGGGTCTCCTGTTCCATCTGCTCCCAATTAGACCTAGTTCCCGGTAATGTCTTGAATTGCCTCTCATAGGCTGGGAAATCTGGCTCTAGCCCCATCTCATTAAACCATTCGCCTGTTACTGCTTCATAAGCCATTGAATCAAATTCTGGGGGTACTCCCATATGTGTATATGTATATTGGTGCTGTGCAGAGGGACTACCATATCCTCGTCCTCTTCGATTCTTCTTAGATATTTGATCTCCCCAAGCAGAATATACACCTAATCTTACTAGTGTATCTCCTATCATGGGAAGAATTCTAGCAGCATTAATTAGGTCTTGTTGAGTATAATCATCAGTCCACGGAGACGCTCCCAGTTTATACAGATTTTGAAGTAGCTGAGCCATTGCTGCGGCAGGAACAAACCCTCCTTCGATTTTGTTATCTCTACTTAAGGCTACGGCAGCAGCAGCAATCCAACCATAATATCTACCCCAAAGAGGTAATCTAGCTCCATACGATAACATAAATGTTCCAATGCCCTTATCTTCTATTTCTTTCATTAGATCCTCATAAGAAGTTCCAGCTGCTAGACGTAAAGACATCATATAGACCATATCCAAAGTTAGCATAGAAAGCATAAAAGTTCCATAAGCTATCAGTGGCATATTATTAGATCTTCTAATCATCATTTGAGAAGCCCATAGTACTGGGAATCTTCTAAAGATTTCTGCTGCTCGTGATCTTCTATCATTACCTGTATAGATATCAAAAGCATTAGGAGAGACAACTACTTCATTTAAGTATTGTCTTTCTACATGTCGCAAAGCTGATAGAACTGACATGTAGTTTCGATAAGAATCAGACTTACCATCAAATCTCGCAGACAATTGTGAAACAACTTTACCTATAGTATAAAACTTATCTTTCACATTCCCGAGTTCTAAAACAACGGCCAAGTTTTCTGTTCTACCGGGATGCAGTAAACCTGCTCGTTGTAGATAAGTTAATATTTTTCCATAACTCCACCAACTAATCTTTGATTTTCTTGCGGCTTTTTCTAGATCGCCCGGCTCTTTTAATGGGTTGTCTTCAATATGCTTAATCATATTTTTTATTTTAGTAGGATTGCTGTGGAGAAGGGAGTAGATACCCTTTCTTAATGTGATAATCCTAGCTGTTGCGGAAGCTCTAAGAACATGCTTTGGAAATCTTAGCATTTGACTAGCCCACTTGTTAGTAAAATCCTGACCAAACACAGCTTCAGCTTCATTTGCTGCTTGTTCATATTCAGGCAAGAAGCCTTGTGTCATTCCTTCTATAGCATCGGCAATATCACTCGCTACTAATTTTGTTTCTTCACTAGATAAACCGTGGAAGATAGGAGAAAACATTGTTCTAAAGCCGTCTAATAATTTCTTTTCTCCTATCATAGTTACAAAAGTATTCATCATATGTTCTACTGTAAGAGAAGCAATACCCAAGTTACCTGCAAAGGCTATCTTAGTAACTGAAGGAGCCATCTCAAAAGCCCAGTCGGCCATCGTACCATAGGATGCTCCTTCTTCTTGGAAGCCCCTTAAGAATGCATATTTTTGTTCTAAGAATTCTACACTTTTAGTCATGGCTTTTTTAACACGGGGGCTAGCTTTATTTCCAGCCATATCATGTAAATCTCCTACCTGATTAAAGTACTTAAACAAAGCAAGGAAATGACCTATGTCTCCACGCATTCCTAAGTGGTATTGGAGAATCATTCTCTCGTGCGTAGTATCCGCCAAACCCTTCTTTAGACTCCTAACAGTTTCAACAGGATGCAGTGTAAGATTGTTTCTAATTATAGGATTTCTAATAGCTTGGCTAACTTTTGGAATCCACCAAGCATCATTAGGTAAGTAGTGTCCCATATATGAGCGATTCATAAAGTTTCGAGTGTGGAGTTGGGTTACATTATAAATTTTTCCAGTAGTCAAAGACCTTGCCTCTAACAAGGGCGTACGTCCTTGCGGCATTTCGAATGCTATAGCTCCTCTAGATTGTTCTAGGAAACTTAAGGAGTCTCTATTAAGGAATAATGATTGTAACCTTCTGTCAACCTTCATATCATGAGTAGCGTCTTTACCACCAGATTCTTTTAAATAATGATGGTATTGATGTTTTAGTTTGTCCACATGGGGTATACTAAAGCCTGACCAAGTAATTTCTCCAGAAGCCATATCTCTCATCAGTTTCTGTATAGTAATTCTAAAACCGGAGAGATACTTTTCTTTTAAAACCCCATCCTCAAATAAGGTCCTAAACTTTCTAACAAAATCATCAACCTTTGTTTGTTTTATAGGATCAAGAGATGCGTTTAATACCTTTTCTTCAGAACTAAAAGTTTCATCCATAGTTTTAGCTACTTGTGAAACTAAAAGAACATATAAGGGTGAGGGTTCTGTTTTATTCCCATACAAACCTTTTGGCCCAAAAAGATCTTCTGTTAAGTTTTCTGATGTATCGAATCGGGGTAAAGCATTCATAGCAAATAAAGTTAGTGGATCCATAAAGTCATGGGTATTATCTAATAACCTATTATGTATTTCTTCATTCATAGCATCAAACATAGTAGAAGAATTAGTCCCTTGTTTGATATCTTGACTTAATTTGTAGCCCATTAAAGAATCAGCTGCACTTGTCCAGTCACCTAAATCTTGACGAGACTTTTGAATATTCTGCATAAGGCCTCTCATAACCTGTGCCATTTCTTTTATTGTAGAGTAGAAGAGTTCTCTTTTTTTCGGGCTAAGATTATCTAATCTAATTTTTGTTTCTTCAGAAAACCCCAGATCTGCTTCTGTTTCATCTTCTACTAATAAAGCAAAAGCAGTACTTACTTCCTTGAGAACCTCTCTGGTTTTTTTACCGGGTGTATTATCTCCTTTTATAAAAGAAGCGAGTGGACTAAGGATCTCATTTTGCAATACACCGTGTAATTTAAATAAAACATTTTCGACATTAACTACTTCTTCTAAAGATTTTCTTAAAGAAGGAAGTCCTTCTAAAGTATCATAGTGTCCTCTGGTATTGGTAATATGCTCATCAATAAGCGTAGTTAACCAAATAGGAATAATATGGGGTGCTGCCCAAGTATATTCATTACCAGTATGCCCACCGATACCGGTAAGTACTAGAGATCGAATAGTATTTTCGTCTACTGTACTATTCTTTCCAAGTCCCATAAATCTTCCGAGTTTACCTAAAGCCTTACTCATACGCATAGCAAATTCACCAGCATTATCTTGAATTTGATTTCCAAACTTATGTCTCATTTGGTTTAAACCATACTGAAAAGCAACTATTCTGTCTATCTGTATTTCAGTAGAGTTTCCTAAAGAAGAATCTAATACAGCCTCTAGGTCTAATACTTGCCAAGTATGATCTCCCATACTAACATCAGTACCAAACTTTGCCATAGTATGTGGAAGCCTATCATAGAATTCAAAAATACTAATTCCGCTTTCTAAACGTCTATCTGTCATATTACGAAGACTATTTAACTTACGTAACTGTTCATCAGTAATAGTACCTTTTTCTTGCATCATTTCTAATATGTTTCTATGATCAACTGCGTCTTCAAATCTAGCATCTATTTCTTCCATAGTACCTCGTTGTCCCTGAGATAGCTGCCAATCATCATCAGTAAATCTATTCATCCAATTAAAGGTAAGGGGGCCAGTATTTTCTACATCTAAAACTTGACTATAATTTGGTGTTGTGATATCTAACCCGAATAATCTATTCATTAAAATATTAACGTCATCATTACTAACAAAGAATCTAGACCAGACATGATCTAGACCTGAGAATACATTTCGGACAAAAGACATAATCCTTCCCACAAACCCTAAAGCATCTTGTAGGGCCTTAGCTTCTGCTGTAGTCATATTCTTAATTGTGGGTAACATGTCTTTTAATAAGAAGAACTGTCCCAATGCTGCTATAAATTCTTCGGGACCTTTGGTTACATAGTTGTTATATTCTTCTTGAGCAGACGAATTCCATCTATTACCATGCCATGCCATTACTAATTTCTTTACAAGACCTTTTCCTCGTCCTCTCAAGAGAGCCTGAAAAGCGTCCCACTCTCCTGAATTGCTTGAGATAAACTTAGCCCTAGCAATATGAGAAACCTCATGGGCAAAGATTTGTACAATATCTAAAGGATCTTTTCCTATTTCCTTTAACCGTTCCCCAAATCTAATATAGTATTTTCCTTCTTCAGTTTTACCAGACTCAATAGAATGGTCTTCTAAATCAAACATGAGGTCTCTAACTATCAAAGGATTCATAGCATAAGCATTTAAGATTAGCTGTCTTAGTAATCGTGTTCCTTTTCCTTTAACTATCCCTCTTTCTTCCATACTCTGTATTTTTTTCAATACTCTTCTTAAATGTGGTCTAGTTATATTATCTCTAGTCTCTGCAAATTTCAGAGCCGTATCATGGTCTTTAGATACATTACCTAAGAATACACTCTTAAGTGTGTCTAACTCTGATTCTTCCGAATCAAGATTAGTCTGATCAAACTCTACCCTTAGATCGTTAGCAGTTTCTTGATGGGATATAGCAGCATCTAAAGACAACAGGATAAGCTGTCTTCTTTTTTCCTCATCAGATAGGCCGGGTTTATAATTTTCTAAGTGTTGATTATAACTATAATAGTGTTTTATATCCTTATCTCGACCAGCCTCAAATTCAAGGAAACTGTCTTTCGCTGGCTGAGTTAAATCAAACTCATCTAATCCTTTTTTCTTAAGCCAGTTTATAAATAACTCTTCGGTACTAGTTTCCATATCAGCAGCAGGATCTAGACTCATTTCAAAAGCAAAGGTTCTCGCAGCGTGATAAACTGGTAAAGTCTTAATAAAGGAATCTGAGTCTTGGAAAATAACTATCTTTCTATATAATGCCTGTGCTTCATTAATTAAGGGATCAATATCAACTTTACCGCTATCGGCTATCCTTCTAGTGTTGTAGATTTGAGGATCAAGGAAGGGTATAATCATACTGTCAGCAGGAACTCTATGAGATCCGTTGATCATTAGAGAGGATAAGGCAATAGAGATCCCCAAAGCATGTTGATAACTTGGGCCAACATCTTCTCTTACTCTTTTTATAAGGGAGGTTAACTCAGCATGGATATCGAAGTAGGGATTAAAAAGATTTTCTTCTTCTATACTATGAAGAAATTCTGTAATTGGCGAGAGAACAGCCTCCCTCCAAACAAGTGTTCTTCCTTCTGGAGGAGCTATTTCTCCTGTCTTATAAGCATGAAGATCTACTACATCTAATCCAAATTGATCTATCGTAACTTGTTTATGGGAAATCATACGAGGACCTTGAGATTTGTCGGCCCGAGATTGCCTAACAATTAGGTTTAAAGCATCGCTAATTCTAGTTGCTTCTTCTATTTGATGTCTAGTAGTAAAACCAATAGCGTCCCTAATTATGTCTTGTAAAGGTTTAGCTCTAAGTGGTTCATTGTTTTGATCGAACTTAATCCCAAAGATTTTATTTGATAGAGCAGCATTTTGTAAGTTGTCTAAGGGTCTTACATTATCTGTAATTCCAAATAACTTCAGAGCCCCTTCGGGAGTTAAGTGGATCTTAAACTTGCCACCAATAAGCTTATATATTTTAGGACTTCTAGTTAAGAAACCAAAGCCTACTTCAGCTGAAGCGTGTCTACTATTGAAAGAGACTTCTGTTTTAGTTTTTCCTTTTTGTACAGTTTGATCAACGGCACTTTCAACCATAAGCTTGACAAGATTAGGACCATCTGGATTATTTTCATCGGCATATTCTACAACCGAGATGTCTAATATTATTGACACACCCTTTGAGCCTCTCGCTATATTTTTTGCCCGCCTAATAATTTCTTTTCTATCTTGTCTTTCTACTACTTCTTCCCACTTTCTAGGATCTTTATGAACATCAGAATCTGCATAAGGCTTAGTACCGTCAGGTCTTTTGTATGTTTTTAAGACTTCGCTAATATAAGATTGGTAAAGTGGAACCATTAAGAAACGATTAAAATCATGGGCTTGGATAATACCAGACCCTATAGTTAATTCGTTTACTATATCCTTCCAATGAGCTTCACCAATATGTTCATCCCAATAAGCTTTATCTTCCGCAGTTTTAAATATAGGTATACCTTCACTTGGCATTAGAGGAGCTTTAAGTTCTGTATGTATTAGTGTGGGTGAAAGAAGCTTACCTTCTGCATGATCTTCGGTAACAGTGCTTGTTAGAATCTCTTTCCAAGTAGCCTTATCATGGATAGGTCGGACCAAAGCTAACAGACTAGCTTTACTTTCTAAAGTTAGACCAGAGTGTTCATACTCAACAATATTACGTGATACCTCATCTATTTTATGAAGAGCAGTTAACCACTCAGATCTTCTGTATATCAGTTCGTCCTCAGACATTTCTGATCTAGCATATTTTACAAATTTCTGATAAGTCTTTTCAATTTCTCTTACCAAGAAGTAATAGGGATAGAATTCAGGTTTATCATGTAATTCATTTAATAAACCTCTCCGACTCGCCCAAGTATCTAAATCTCTTGCTATAGTTCCTGCTAACATTCCTTCTTCGTTTTTCCCATAAAGCTGAAGATACTCGGCTAGTGATGTTCTAGAAGCAGGTAGTGTTTTTTCGCTCCAAGGAGAAGCCCAGCCAAGAGAGTTATCTACGCCGGGAACTGGTGCTATAGCTTCTCGAAGACCCATAACTGGTCCTAATAAACGGTCTACTTTATTCTGTAAAACCCTTCTCTGAAAAGCCAATATTCCTCTATCATGGAAAGGTAGGGAGTGATATAAAGGTTGCGTAGACATAAACCCTTTTGGCTTACTTGATTCTATATATCGGCTATCGTCTACTTCGCTTCTATGATATAATTGAATAGGGTATCCTGTCTTTTTACTAGCTTCGTTACTACGTATCAATGCTGCCTTGCCCTTTAGTTTTAATTCTTGATCACTAGCGTCGTTAACTTCTATCTCCATTTCTCTAGGTAATTCTTTATACATTCTTTCTGAGTGACGAGTCCAATCTTCTTGGAGCTCTTGTAATAAGGCTTCATCAGAAACTTCAGTAGTATAATCAGGGAATACAGAGGCCGGAGGAGCTTCATAACTAGACCACCAAATAAATTGCTGTAAGGTTATTAGATCCTCTACTTTCTTCTTTGCATCTTCTCTGGATAATTTATGGAAAGGATTATCTACGAGATCATATAAACCAAGAGATTCCTCGGCATTCTCTACATCTCTTAAGAATTCTTTAAAGGTCTCTCTAAGTTTAGCTTGATCCCAGACTCCTCCTGTAGCTTCAAAGGCTTCTTGTTTAGCCTTTATAAATTCTTCGAAACTCTTATAAGGAAAAGCAACCATCTTTCCGGTTGTGTTATCTCTAATTCTTAAAGGCCTTACAGCAGCTCTATCTAAAGCTATACCTGTAAGAGTAGACATACTTTGTAAAGCTTGATAGCCTCTATCAGACATAGTTGAAAATCCCACAGGGAAATACAGATTTGTATTCATCATATGAGCAAGTTGAGTCTCTGCATCAAAACCAGCAATTCCCATAGCCTCAGTTACTAACTGAGCTCTTTCGAGATTTACTTGGTGAGTTGCGGCCCCTAACATATTAAGACCTCTAAAGACGGCCATGTCTGTTTGGGGAGTATTGGGATAAGTCATAGCTTTAAGTTCATTAAGTTCTGCTACTGTAAGGACTCTATTCCTTCGTTCTTTTAAGTAAGCTTGAATCTTATCCCAATTTGTATATCTTTCTCTAGTCTTTTCCATCGCCTCTTCGAAATCAACGTCTTCTCCAAAATCATAAATAGCTGCTTTCTTTAAGGCGGCTTCAAGAAGTTTTAAAGCTTCGTCGGCTTTGATAAGACTATTCTTCTTATCAGCTTCTTGAGGTTTGTCAGAAATTTCTGTAATATCTAAAGGAACTCGATGCTCTGCTCCAGTTTCTTCACTAACTACAATAGCCTCAACACCCTTACCAGACTTTGGATCTTCTAGAGACTTAGCTTTAATAATAGCCTTCCAACCTTCAGCAAGTTCTGGAATTGCTGTTATATTAGCATCAGTGGATCTATTCAAAGAGAGGTATTTCATTACCGCAGTTCTCATAGCATGGCTTATTCCAGTTCCTCTTTCAACAAGTGAAACTTGGCTTGGTTTCTTTCTTGTGCCCAAAGAAGCCTCTTGTAAAGCTATAGACATATTATTAACACCAATCTTATAAAGTATTGTCGCTAAGGCTTCTAGTTCTTCGTGGTTTTTCCCATAGAAATCATAACCTAGTAGTTCTCCTAGTTCCAATATAGCCTCTTTAGCCTTACCTTTGTTTGCTAGGATAAACTCCTTTTTAAAGTTTCTCATAGTACCTTCATATATAAAACGCATTGCGGGTACTTTAAAAACTTTTCGTAAAGTTTTAATGATATCGTTTGTTTCGCTTCTTTCTATTAATTCTTCTACAGTTGTTATTCCATCGAGCTGACCAAAAGCTGTAAGCATAGGTCCTAAGGCTTTAACAATTTCATGGTTTGGATGAGAAGTAATAAGCTGGGCTACCTCTAAAGCTAAACCCAAGTAATGGTCTGAAAGATCTTTCTCAGTAAACCCTCGGTGCTTTAAGATAGTGTTAAATAAACCATCTTCTTTTATTTCTTTTGCTATTGTTTTTGTACCATGTGTATCCTTAAGTTCATTGACTAAAGCATCTATAGCTCCGGGATCGGCGGCTAAAGACAGGGCTTTCATTTCCCACCTACCGCTACCTGTTCTATCAACATGTGTTTGTGGAGAGAACAAATCAGTAATACTTAAGTCTGGATTAGCTTCACGCCACTCCTTATATCGAGCAGCTTCATGGTCTAGTAAACCTTCACTTAATCCTTCAAGTGTAGGAGACATTTGTTCATAAGATAAAACTTCACCCCACCAATGGAAAGGTAATATGATATCGTCTCCATGTGAGAAATCTTCTGAGAAGTTTTTTAAATCTCCTCTGAACCGTAAAGGATTATTTTGAGAAACAGAGATTTGATCGTGAATTACACTGTGAGCTAAGTTTGGTAAATCTAACAGAAATGTCAAAGCCCATTCTGTTAGTGTTTCTTTAGAGGGTATTGCTTGATCTAAGAATCCTCCCATAGTATAAGGGTTAACTCTAAAACCAGCCCCAAAGCCTAGAGGATTAGGTGTGCCTTCGCTATTAACTTTTTCTATCCATGCTTCGGCAGCTTCTCTTTGTTCTGGGGTAAATTCATCATGCTGTAAAAGATAGTTAATTCTCTTCATAAAACGATACTGGTTAACTACACTAGCTAAGTGATGCAAAGATATCGGAGCAGATCTATTACTCTCCCCCCGACGAGTTTGTCGAAGTCGAATAGATTCCCCACCGGGATCGTGTTCTTCTTTTCTAATATCTTCATTGTGGAGAACATTACTTTCTATTCCTCTTTGAACGGCAAGGGGCGATCCTGTTAGCAAGTCTACTAAGCCCGCTCCTATTTCTACAGCCGGAGCCCAATCAATTACACCATCACCAAAAGCTTCTATAGACCATTCGGTATGTTCCCCCGCAGGAGTTAGTTTACCTATATGTTTCATGATCAAGCTAGTAGCATTATCTATACTCAAGCTAACACGCTCGCGTAAATCAGCCGTTTGATCTAGGTTTGCTCTATATCCCAGAGCATCTAGAATAGGTTCTAATTTATTTAAGTCTTTATTACCGCTTTCGGATGTAATGTATTCATCAAGCCTAGACTTTATAGCTCTTCTTACTATTTCTGTAAAAGCCTGTACGTCATGTTTATTTGTTAAAAATACTGGCTCGCCTGTCTCCTCTTCAAGGTGACTAATGAAACCATATCTTCCTTTGGCTTCTATGTAGAGTGGTCTAAAGGCTTTCTCTACTCTTGTTATAAACTCCAACGCTACCATATCATTTACAGCATCTCCAGTCTTTTCCCCGCTTCCTATGATATCGTTTGACAAAGCTTCTAAAAGCTCCTGACGAGCGACCCTGTGCCAGCCTTGTAATCTACCTACAGCTCTAGTGTGTTCGTGTTCAGCTATCATTACAACTTTGTCTATATCATAATAATTAAACTCTTCGCCTCTGTGATTTATTACGTCTGGGAAAGAAGTACCTTGTTCTTCTTGATCTAACAAGGCAGGTTTGAAAGTTATATGGGGACCCTTTCGTACATCCCTAAAGAAGCCGGGCATTGTAGCCCAAATACGATAACTTTCTGTATATCGTTTTCCCCCAATCTCTTTAAACTTCTTTGCATTTATAGAGACTGCTCTTAATCCTTCAACCCAAGAAGCCCAAGCTGTAGCTTCATCAATTAGGTGTTGGGTTTCCAGATCTGCGGTTTGCATTAATATAGAAGACTTATTTAAATCAAAGTCTCCGTTATTTGCTATAGCAGATTTAACATGAGAAGGTTTAAAAATTATATAACTATCTGTTGCTTCAGGAATTTCGGACAAGAATTCTTCATCAGTAATAGTACTCAGGTATCGAGTGTCACGACCCTCAGAGAAATCATCATCAGTTTGACTCTCCATTAGTTTAATTCTTTCCATAGCGCTTAATTTAAGCATTTTTAATCTTAAGTTTTCTGGTTCTTTCCCCGTACGTCTATCACGAATTTCTCCTCGGTTTAAATAAACAAGGCTATCATAACCATAGCTTTTTATAATATCCTGTATAACCTCAGTTCTTAGTTCACGTTTTCTTTTGGAACTAAGCGATACATTTGGATCTCTGGGTTGGGCTTCATGGATTCGTTTGCCCCATTCCTTCCTTACCTTTTCTGTAAACTCTTCCTTCGTAATAGTCTCAGAACCTAAAGCATCTTCAATAGCAGCAGCAAGTCCTGCTGGAGATTTAAAATTATCTATATCTCTTATTCTTAGAGGATTTTCTGCTCTTGCGTATAGAGGGTATACTCTACCATATTCACCCCCTGTAAAACTACCAGCTACAAAAGGATTGGTAGTTATATGTAGACCAACTCCTGTAGAAGTGTTAAAGATATCACTAAGGTCCTCGGGACGAGCAGTAGTTCCGTGATAAAAGTAACCCTTTTCTTTTGTTTCTCCCATAAAAGCTATTATTTCAGGAGTAAAGGGTTCAATTCTTAATCCCTGAATTTCCATTGACTGCATCAGGACTTTAGGAGTGGAGAAGTTTAGTGTAGATTCGGGTGATTCCACAAACATCTTTTTTAAAGCAACATAATCGGCCCAATCTTTTTTAGGGATCTTAGTACCTGATCTTTTAATTATCTCCATTCGCCTTATATAGATTAAAGCCATTACGTGTGAGTGGCCTAAAGTACTAACATAACTTCCCAATTCCAGAGCATCCATTACTTTCTCAGGAGAGTCTAGAAGAAGGTCTTTTCCAAATACCGTGGTAGAAAGTTCTCTTATCATAGTAGCTGTATAAATGAAACGTTCTTTTCTAGGCTCAATACTAAAAGTCTTCTTAGCCTCCTTCCAAGTTAAAGGCCTTCCCGTTTTCTCTTGTATATCTCTTAAAGCTTTCTTATCAGAGTGTGCTTCGTTTAATAGGTCTATTATCAACAGAAGATATTGTCTTTTCGCGTGATATAAATAAACTTCCTTATTTATTAAGGCTGCTTCTTGTCTAGAATACTCCCATCGAATGCGGCCACGCCTTTCTCCGCTTTGCGTAGCGGGCTCATCAAGGCGTATTTCATAACCAATAATCGGAAGATTTATAGTCCTGCCTTGTTCTACAGCAGAATCAAAATGATCTGAGTATTTTTTCAGTAAACCTTTTCCAACCTCGGTTTGTGAAAACTTATCTAAAAGTTTTTCAGCCCAAATTTTTCGCAGCAGCGCTCTTTTACTACGATGTTTTGTATCCCATATAAAATGGTAACCTTCATGAGCTGCTATTACAGCATAAGCTTTTAATTTTAGTTTTGCATCAATACCTATTTCAACTCCGGGAACAGTACCCCCTTCGAGCCTAAAACGCCATGGAGCAAAGAGTGCTCTTTCTATACCTTTCTTCTGTCGAAGAGGTGTTAAACCTTCTTCTGTAGTTTCTGTTGTTGATATAATAAGTAGTTTCTCATTATCTATTAACTGTTGTAATACCTCTCTACCACCAACTACTGTTGCCATAGCCTCAAAGATAACTTCATGTCTTTTCTTATAGGTTCCAAGTCTAAGCTTTCTTAGAACGTCTGAAAGCGTCCTTTTAAACACAGAGGGTGTGAAGACTTCCGGAGGTTTTGGAGGCACTTTTTCTGCTAGTTCAGCCTCAGCTTCTTCTAGGTTCTCCAGCATCCGTTCCGCAAACTCTAGTTCACTCATAAGCATTTTTAATTGAAAGTAATTGTCAATATCCTGTATTCTTATTTGCTCTTGGATGTCGACTCCTTCAATCCAGCTTGGAATCCAATCTTCTCCCAATTCACCCCTCTCGCCTAGCTCTTGTTCCGCCATTCTCTCGTACCACTCTTCCCTCAATGCCGTTTGTTCCTCGTCTGATAATTTTGAAACCCAATGATTGTTTAGATATTCCTCTGTATCTATCTCAATCCCAGCTTTTTCTCTTGCTTCGGTTATTTTATCCAGCGTTGCACCTATACCAGTCCGCTGATGGGGGAGCATTTCTGTCTCAGTATCGAGGGTATCCTCTTGTTGAAGGAAAGTAGATACCACTGCTTCACCTTCCTCTTGTAAAGCCAAAGACTTATATAAAAACTCAACATCTCCTTGAGTAGCTTTTTTCCATGTTACGTTACTTTGTTGTAGTCCCAACGCTTCCATAAGTCCTAATACAGCCCCTATCTCTCCTTCTGTCATACCAGTCGCAGCAGCAATAGTCTGGGCATATTGAGAGTTTACATTATAGCTTCCCGTTACATTATTTTTTTGTATTAATCTATCAAACACTTCTTTAACCTCAGAATTTATAGATTCTTTTCCACGAAGTGTTCTATAGATTTTTCCTAAGACCGTAGCAATCTTCTTAAATACAGACCTTAGTTCCTCACTCGCGTTCTCTGGGGCTTTATTTTCAACAAAATATTGTTCAAATAATTCAGCAAATCTTTCCTCATTCTCTGTTGTCCATCTTTTATTTTCAACACCTAAATGGGTTTCAATAGTTGCCAGATCATTTCCCTTTAAGATACGAGTTCTAACTATATGACCTAGTTCATGAACTGCTGTCGATAAATCAGCCTGAAAAGTAATAATAATATCTTTACCAGTTGATTCTAAACCAGCTGGATCTAAATGGACATATCCTTTTACCCTTCTGCCGGATACTATTGGAGTACCGATTACAGAGTGCGTACCCGGACTACTTTGAGCAGTTCTATCGTCTGCTGTAACATCAGCTACTGGGATATATTCTTCGGCTATAGTAGAAGCTTCGGCCCCAGCTTTTTTTCTAGATCGGATTGCTTCTCCTATTATACTCCCCGGCTTTTCTGTAATTAGACGAGCTTCAACTTCTTCTATAGCGTCATTAAGTTCTTGTCTTGCTTCTTTAACAGTAAACTCATGTTTTAAAAACTCACTCCGAGCTTTACCTTGGAGCTTGTTCTTGGTATTAAAATAATTTCGCCTAGCTTGACTAAGTGGACTTATCCAAGCCCCCATGCCTTCTGGTCCTACAGCCTCAAATAATTCTTGTCGAGTAAACCTACCATCCTCACCCCGCAAACGCGCTTCACCCTCAAACTCGCCTCGTCTCTTTTTGTGGATATTTTTAATATGCTTTTGGTGTCGGGCTACACCTTTGGCCGAAGCGATTCTATCAAACCTTCTTGAAGATAGACGAGATACTCTTGCTAAGGATAGGTTATTAATAAGGGCAATTTCCCCAAGCTTTTCTTTTATTCTTTCATTTAACTTAGCATGGGCTATATGAGAATCAGACTCCTTTATAGAAGTAAAAGTCTTATCTAAGTGAGCTCCTATACCGTCTCTTAATGGCCCTGTTAAGCTCGTGTTTAGTTTTTTGGAATCCTTAAGTTTATGTGCTGCTTTAAGAAGTTTCTTATTTTTTGTTTTCTCGGCTTGTTTTATAAGAATAGCTATTGAAATCGTTACTTTCTTTTGCTCCTCTTCTGTTAAACTTTCTCTAGAAATGCCCCCTTTCTTTGCAAAACTTTCTAAACGATCTATGTGTTTATTAAGCTCATATAGATCATCGAGATATTCCTTCAATCGTTTCTGAAAAACAAGGCGATGTTTTAGTTGCTTTGCTTCAAGACCCCTAACGTCAGCACTAAGTTCTTTAAGAGATTTTAGTTCAGCTTTTGTTAAGTTATGAATCCTAGCGTCTAAATCTGATAGTAATTGAGAAATACTATCAAGTGCTTTTCGTAATGTCTCTAAGGTATTTTCAGACTTACTTAGTGTTTCTTTTGCTTGGTCTTCTTTATTCTGTGCGTTTTCAACTGCTTGTTCGTTTTCTTTAGAGGGATCAACTGCTTGCTGTTCGACGGCTGCTTCTCGTTCTGCTGTGCTTTGTTTAACACTTTCTTGATTTTCCCCATGAGTTTTTTCGTGTTCTTCTAAATAACTTCGACCCTGCTCCTCTGCCTTAACAAGCGCGGTTATAGTTTCTCCCGCTGACTGGTTTTGAGGAGGTACACTAACAACAGTAGTTTCTCCAGTTGGGTCTACAGCGTCGTTTATATCCTCGACCAGTTGTCTTCCTCCACTTAAATCCTCTTGTATACTGGCTTCATTTTGATTCTGTTCTTCAGCGAGTATTTCTTGAGCCTTCTTCCATTTTTGCGCATCATTAAGGTCTTCTCCCTGAATTGCCTCTTCTACCTTAGCTTTTGTTTCATCATCTACTAAGACCTCATAATAATTTTCATCTTTTAACAGACGTTCGTGAGCCTCAACCAAGGTTATTCCCTCTTCAGCAGCGTGATTAGCTAATTGGGAAATTAAATAAACGTGGCTTTTAACTCTATTTATTGCTAACCTACCTTCGGGCGTAGTTGCGTATTTTGCAATACTCTGTTCATTACTTCCCAAATCATCTGCTACAGCTAACATCAAATCTGTCGGGCTTCCGTATGTTTTTTCCCCCATAACTACCTTAAGTCTTTGTAAAGATCTCTTTAGTATTTCCATTCTTCTTTGAGGAGGTACCCCATATTCATCAAATAAGGTTTCAAGCATTAATACAGGATGTTCCAATAATCCCGTTGCTGGATCAGGTTCCCCGAATGTAGTAATGCCTTGTTCGTTTCCTAGTAATGTATCCAAGTCTCCACTTAGTTCTTCTAATATTTCCATATGAGTTAACCATGCTTCGGCATAGTTTGGATTAGCAAATTTAGCGGATTTCTTTAAGGTTTTCTTAGCAAAGGTAACAAAGGCTCCATAACCTTCCCTACTTCTTCCTCCCCCCAGACCTCCTTGTCCTCCTAACCAATGTGGAGCTGCCCAGTTTACTCCAAAGCCTATCCCTTGCCCAGATAAACCAATTCCTGTATAAACACGACCTATTACAGGATTAATAGCCGGTGAGAGAGCTCCCTCAAAAACTGTTTCCCAACCTACTCTTGTCATATCAAATTCTTTTTGATATCTTAGGTGTACTCTTCTATGCTGATTGCTCATTTCTGCGGCAAATCCCGTTATCAAACCCTCTCCAATATTACCCGGAATATTTCTCCACGATCTTCCCCAAAAACCTGCATCTTTATATGTATTCTTCCATACAAATTTTCGAAGTAGATGTGGACCTATGGTTTCAGGTAAATAGTTTTGTGCGTTTCTAGTCCACCTTGTAAATTTAAAAGCTCTTCTAGCAAGTTTAATACTTCTGAAACCTGTCCATGCAGCAGTGCCAACCAAAGTAGAGCCTCCGGTAAGTATACCTAAAGCCAAAGATATTCCTGTAGAAGAGGCTAAATCCGGATCGTTTATAATACCATTTACTATTAGTGTCTTAGTCCAATTAGCCACCCAAGGAATAACAGCAGTATTTTCATTATAGTGTTGAATAGATTGGGATATTTGTATCTTATGAGCTGCGTTTGAAAGTCTATAAAAGAAATCTATGGGATTCTTAGCTTCCTCAACAATATTTAATAATTGTCTTTTGTCCCTAAATAATGTGATATAATTTCCATATCTCCTAGGGTCTCGTTCTTCAAATATATCCAAAGCTTCTTCTGGAGACCAGCCATCTGGGGCATCCATGTTTAGTAAGTCTGTAATATCAAGCCCTATCATACCCCCAGATAATTGATCTGGAGCATTCCAACCAGATAAGGCAACACCTTCTTGGATAATGCGCTCTGTATCTGGGTCTATATCTAAAGTAGTACCAGAATAATCTGTACCACCATATAAGGATTGAATATTTCTAGCCACATATCGAACATGATTAGAGTTATCAGCCAAGTATCCTTGGGTATAGTCTTCTGCCATTGAGTCATCAGTAGCAACTGAATGATCCAAAAGACCCCTATAGGCCTGTTGGTTATTATTAATATCAAACCACAGAGCTCCCGAGGCAGCAATATCTCTATTCCACTCGCCTCTTATAGGTAAATCAAAGTAGTTCTGTCTTTGTTTTTGTCGTTCTTCATCCCAATATCTTTGGAGCATAAGCTCTGTAGGTTGAAACTCTACTGGATTATCATACCACTGCTGTGTCATTTACGTTTACTCCAATCTGAACCGCCAATATTATCCAAATCCAAAAGAATAGCTTTGGGATTGTCTAGATATTCCTTGGATCTAAATCTAAACCTGAGGTAAGGTACATCCTTTCCATTTAACTGTATTATTATTGGATCTCCATTAGTTGGTAAGTACTTTACGTCTAATCGTACGGGATTCTCCCCGCCCCCATAAACGTGTATAGGTTGGTCGGCGACATTCTGTAGCCACCGGGCTGTCCCCGGTGGTATGCTGGACAAAAGACGTTTTTCCGTCTTTGATTCCATTGCTGGTATGACTTGCATTCCCATATCTCCTCTAGTAAATCCTAGTGGAAGCGGAACAGGTTTTCCATCTGCACCCTTCGCGCCAGCATCTTCTGGAGACAAGCGGTAAATTGTTTCCATTACTAAGTCTCTTATTTTTAGGTCCAGCTGTGATTTAATGACTCGCTCGTCATCAGAGGATCCTGCCGAACCTCCAAAATATCCTATATAACGAGTAGTTTTCATCGCTTGGGGGTCTCCTGCGGAGGCATCATCAAGTACCTTCTCCAGCTCCTTTATAACAAATGCATGCTTTCTTGCACTCCTTATAACCCCCTTTACTACTTCCTCTACTTTAAGATCCTTCAGAGCAGGGTGATTTAAATCAAAATGACTAAGTACTATCTCCGTTAGTTGATTATAATGAAGTTGTGGTGGTTGATCGGGCATCGAACCGTATTCCGTGCCTGCGGGCCGACCGGACCTAGCAAGAATATTAATTACGCCTGTTGATGGTGGCGGCTGTGGACGAGTTAAATCATGAACCGACATATTCCAATAATTTTCTTCGTTTAAGATATAAGGAAAAAGTCCTCCTGCCTCATCGATCTCGGCCTGTTTAGGCGGCGGCAGTTTATCTATTATACTATGCCAGTCGGGCGGAACTGTGAAGTGCTGTCCATGACGAATCGATGACCGCACTGGTGTACCACCTGTGCCTGTATTATGAGTACTGTAAACGAGCGATGTAAATTCGTCTATCTTCCATGGGTCTAAAGACCCTGTTTTGTTAGGTCCTATTGTGTTAGGTCCTGCCAGTACTAGATTAGCTAGAGGCCCTAAAGGTAGTTCATTACTAGATCCTCTTTCAAATAATAGTATCTGTGCTATGTTTTGATATACCCCAGCTTCTAGTAGGCCTTCATCCCTTGAATCGTAAACTTCCTTATGTAGCCCTTTATCCAGCGTTGCACCTATAGGTGCGGTGTCCTTATACGCCTTCTGCCAACCTAACGTATCCTCTGGAAAACTCCATGATAGATCCGAAAAGATATCTCTTAATGCATCTGCTTGTGTTTTCTTACCTGTAAGTTCTATGGTCTGCCTCATCGCAGCCCTCAACTCTCCTATAGTATTAGCACGAGCGAATACTCTTAGAATTGCCATATTAGGACCTGTTATTGGCGAAGGCTGAGGCTGCCCTCTATTCGCAACAAGCAGATCAACACCCCGTCTTCCCATCTCCGCCAGATTTACGAAAGCAGCCTGAATTTCTTTTGGAGTTGTTGTACTCGTAAAGTTTGTAATACCAGCCGCATTGCTTAGGTTTATTAATAAACGAACAGCCGAAAAGTCAGCTCTGTGGATATCCAATACTCCCTTAACATTATCCACACTTGTTCTTCCTCTTCCTTCTCTTATTAAGTAGTCAACTAGTGCTAGTGTATTGATTATTTGTCTACCCGTCTCTAAATCTGCCTCATCAACCTCGCCTGCTGTTATCCTGTCCATAAAGTCTACATTTAATGCATCTATATTTTCTGCTACATATTCTTGAACCTGTGCTACTATTGGATGATTAATTAGTCCGCTATCGCTTTTATATTTTTCTTGAACATTTACAATTGTTTTAATAACGGCTATTCTTTGAAAATGATCCATACTTGCCAAGTCTATGTTCATCACAGCTCCGGGCTTTCGATCTTTACTAGGAAAGTCTAGTAATCCCGGTATATCTTTATCCAGTAACTTTTCCATATGTCCTGTATATATACTAGATAGCATAGCTGCTCCTATACTTTCAGCTTGTATATGTGCTGGGTTTCGGTTCTTAAGTCCTGTCTCATGAGCTAGCGAACCCCATAGAATATGTATTGGGCTATTTGGTGGATCTGCATCAACAGTTGTTTTTTCTCCCAAACCAGCTAATTGATGTTGTATTTTTGTTTCTGCCGCAGTAATCTTTGCTGGTTCTGTATCAAGAAGAAGATGTTTGTTCTCTTCAACTATCTGTTTTCTAATATCTTGTAATTGCTTGACCCGCCTTTTGTGCAGGTACGGATCATATGAAATCTCGCCTTCCTCATCAACTACTCTACCCATATTGACAGGGTTTTCATCTAATATACCTAGCATAAAAGCCTGTATACCGGCGAAACTACTTAAGTATGTACCTTCTAATTTTGGATATGCTAGTAACAACTCAGGCATATCTTCTTTTATGACCTCTAGGAAACTGCTTTGGGTTACTTGACTATATATTCTTTGGTTAGCTAACTCCTCATCGACAAGTTTTAGATGTATTATAGCTTCTTCGGGAGTTAGTTCTCCTGTCTGTTCGAGTAGATGAACTATTCCCGGAGCAAGGCTACCTAGAACATTATAATCAACTTCACTTGTTAAGTCATCCCAAGGCCACCTAATGTTTTCAAACATTCGCAAATCTTTCCTAGATGTTATTTGTGTTAAAGCAGTCTCTATTTCACCAAGCAATTCGTGGGGTTGAATATCTTCTCTAAGCATTTCTGAAAGGTGTTCTGATAAAAGAGTTTCAATAACAAATTGTCTTACACTAAGATCATCCATAGTTTTCCATTTACCAAACTCATCATTCCAAGCAGCCCTTCCTTTCATCGCTAATTCTTGTAACTCTTCAGGAGTCCAATCCTTATCGTTAGCAAGTATGGCAGGAGAAGCAAGAAGAATACGCCATCTTTCCCCTGAGGATGTATCATCACTTAAAACGTCAACACCCGTTCGTTCTTCTAAAGTCATCGCAAAAGTTTCCATGTCTACACCAGTTCCGCTGCGTGGGTTTAATTGCTCCCAAATTTCAGTAAGTCCTCCTGCGGTTTGAGGAGTCATATTCTTTGCGTGTTGAAAAGCAAAGGATAAAAACTTCACTACATCTAATGCACCCCCTTCTGGGGCTGCTGTCCCTTGAAGGGCAGTCCAAAGTATTTGTTTTGTGGTTTCCGTTACTTCGTTTTCATCTTGCCAACCCTGTTTTAAACCCAAAGCATGCTTTACCACTAGCCACCCTGCCCGAGCTGTAAAATACCCCGGTATAGAATTTTCAAAATATTGAAGTGTGTGCTCTCCATAACCTGCTGCCATTGTAGGCCGGTCCCTATAACCAAGCGATGCCTGCATTAGTTCGGCTTTTTGGTCTTCTGTTAAAGATGCCCCATTCCCTAAATCAGCGGCAGTCTGGTCTATTTCTTTTATAACTGCAAGACCCGGATCTAAAGCCCCAGCATCATTTGGATGATAAGAAAGTTTTGTTAGTCCCGTTAATGGATCAATTAGATCTGGATTTACTGTACCGGGATTTAGCTGATTGCCCACTGCATTTCTTTTTTTATTTTCTGTATCAGCTCTTGTTGCTTCATCTAAACCAGCATTGTTTTGTAATAGGTGAGGATGTAGGCTTTGATAGTTTGGTATAGCTTTTCTAATAGCCTTAAGATACCCAAGCTTTTCATTGGGTGAGTATATATTCAATAACTGCTCTACCATTTCACCAGCTTGTTGGTGATCCCGGCTAGGAAGATCTCGGGCTATACCATATTGTTCTATCTGTTGTCTTTCGTTCCACCTCTGATAATCCCTGAAATCTCCTAGTGGCGGGCCGTCTTTTGGATAGTCAAAGAAGTATTGAGCTTGCTGGTGGCTAAACCGGGCCGGGCCTGATTGCTCGTTTGTGCGGTTTGGTATTGGTGTCCTCATCGTCGGTACTCCCAGAATGCATTTTCATCTCTTTGTCTCTCTTTTTCGTCTCTTCTCCGCTCCCAGTCCTCGAACTCTTCTTCAGCCACTTTGTCGGCATGGGTGATTTCTGCTTTAAGCGCAGTTGCTGTCTTTTTTTCCTCATATTCTCTCGCTTTTCTCATAGCATCTCTCATAGCGCCCCAGCTTCTTTCCTTCACACTTGCTTCCGTGGTTCCAGAAGATTGGGTCAATAGTCTCATCCGCATAGCTATTTCCTTACGGCGCATTGTTTCTGTATGCCTTCTTTCAGCCGTTGTAATTTCTCTTATTCTCAAATTCGCCTGCTCTTTTTTTTGATTAGCTTCTAGTCTAAGTTTTTTCTGAGAAACATCAAACAAGGTTTCAACCATTCTTGTTCCTGCCCTAATTATACTCTGTACTGATTTATAATAGTAATCTACATTTGCAGTATTAATTTTATACGCCCCAAAATCTATTCCGTGTTCTGAGAGCCCGGCAAAAACAGGTTCGGGGGCTAGGGGTTGTGGAGGAGTTATACCTGATTCTGGGAAAGTTATATCTGATTCAGACATTGTTCATTAACCTTTCTGTTCGAGATAAAATATCTAGGAAATAGGATTTAAAGTCTCGGATACTGTCTACGGCAGAAGTACTTTTCTTTTCCGTTACTAGTTGTGTAATGGCCTTATAAGTAAGTTCACCACTATTATGCTGGGTCATAGCATAGTCTCTTACAGCATTCATTTGAAACTCTCTAGGCAGTTGCTTAACGTTTTCAAAGATATATTTTTGTGTTTCTTTCTTTTCTTTTAAAGCAACTCGTTGAGATCGTTCGTGTTCTGTTTGAATCTTCTTTTGTACTAGAGGCTTAATATCCCTATTCTCAATAAGATATTGTCGGATATCATCGGTAGTATTACTAGGTAAACTATTTAAGGGGACAACAGCACCGTTTAAAGAAATGGAGAAGTTACCATTATGTACTTTAATATCATCCCCATGACCACCCCTTATTCCTTTAAGATAGTCTTCAGTATGAGCAGAACTAGTTTTATCTGGGTCTAAACCAGTAAAATCCTTTTCTATTAAACCGTGTAGATAAGTAAGAAATTGTCCAATTCTACCTGTTTCCTCATACTGTCCGTCTAATCTACTTTTTTCTAAGTCTAGGTCTTTAAAGAAATCTAATTCTGTCCACGCATAATTTGGTAAAGTTCGAGCAAGATCTTTCATCTTCCACTCTCGTTCTTGAGCAGTACCTAAACTAGCGATTTCTGTAGTTATATTAGTTAGTATTTTATTTCTAGCAGCTTGTGGTCCTTGAAGATCTATCTTCTCCAGCGTTTTATAATAGTAATCTTTATTATCTGGTTGTATATCCCAAGAATCTCCTATTTCCTTATCCCAAAGATCTTTAAAAGTTTTTGGATCTAGGTCTTTATTAGTTTCAAAGAATTTTTCTGAAGTGGTAATAAAAGATTTAGCGTGTTCTATATTAGCGATCTCAAGATTATCTTGTTTCGGAGATACTCCTGCTATACTTCCTAGAATATCTAGCTTATTAAGTGACATTTATAACTCCTTATGGTCCCTGATATGGTGGGGGTCCCGCGAGCCCGCCCATTTCCCATGCAAGATTTTGGGTTGCACCAGCACTTGCTTGTGTTGCGGCTGTTTGTGCTTGTGATTGCTTTGCTCCCATATAAGCTGAAGCTCCAGACATTGCTCCAGTAATTAATCCAGTAGTTAAAGCAGTTGACATTATACTTGAATCTGATTGTTGTATTAACTGTCCGGGCATAAAGGGTATTTGATCATTATATCCAAAATCTCGCCTAGCCAAGAGAGCTTGTTGTTTTCTTTCAGCAGAAAGAAAGGCATTACCTTGAGATACTCTTTGAGAAATCATACCTCTTTGACCTGATTCTATAGAGCTTCTCATTAAAGCCCGTGTAGTTCCGCTATTTAGTTTTACATTTCGACTTGTAAAAACACCCCTAATTTGATCATGAGCTTTAGAGAACTCTCTTGAAAATTGTCCACTAGCATTATTAAAATTATAATCGATCCAAAACTCTTCTTCAGCCCTAGCCTTATTAGCTGCCTTGGCTATATTCCTATTAGCCATCCACTTAGCAGCATTTACTTTAGCAATCTGACGATTCTTAACTTGGTTCTGCATCTTTCGCTGGAACTCTTGTTCCTCGAATTGAGCACGCTGTATAGCGTTTTGTGTTACCTGCTGCTGGCCTTGCTGCATAGAGCCGAATAAGGCAGAACCGGCTGCCATAGCCCCCATTGCAATTGCTACACCCATTCTAAGCTCCTTATGCGGCCCCTAAGGCCATACCTTTGATTCAGGGTACCCCAGCACCCCGATAATTCAAAGCTCTCTCAGAGGATCCTACGGCCTCTGGAGGTCCATTTGTTATTCTGCCGTTTTTGGGGCTTGCCCATGACGGCTCCTGAGACTTGATTACTCCACAGTCTCATACGACGATCATCGTCTAACCAAGTTTTAACTACAGCTTGCCTCTCTGACTCCTTGTTTCGGTGAATAAGGACATCCACATCCGTTGATAGCATATCCTCCCAGTGGGAAACAGTAGCAGCCAAGACATCTACACGGTCATCCTTCGGCAGGGCTCCTCGTTTATCGAAGATCCTAGTAATCTGCTTCTGATTCTCCTCTTGACACACAGCCCTACGATCCATCACAAGGCGATGAGAAGCCATGACAGGTTCCAGACTCTCAATACAGCGTCTCTCCTTCATAGCCTTGACTCGGTACTCCTCAACAGCCACACGGCCACAGATATCCATTACCACAGGTAACAGGAGCTGGCAATACATGGCATCACCGAAGTTGGACTCAACCCGGATCTGCTTGACATTGTAATCGTGAGCAAGTCTTCCGATCTTCTTTAGGACACCCTTCTCATAACCACCGGGATATCCTAGAAGTTCATGAATGAAGATATAACCATTAGCGAAGGATGCCACACAGACAGCAGTTTCATCTTCTCCTCGCCCACTTGGATCTACATACATGACCCTCTGGGCATAGCCAGTATAATTATCCGATATCCACATTGGATCATATACCAAGTCCCCCGACAGACCAAATGCAGGAACACCCTTCATGGGCTTCGAGTTCGCCCAGACGATCTTCTCAGGACACATGTCTGGGTGAACGTCAATAACTATAAGATCAGATAACCTGAGAGGATACTTCTCGAAGTCAGCCAAGCTGGTATCGAGTTTATAATGTAAAGCAAATAACTTAGGTCCGATCTTAGCCATTCGTTCTAAAAGAATTTCATCTGGAAATCTTTCCGGTTGAGTAGCCTCACCGGGTTCAAGGTGTAGACCTAAGATCCATTCATCTACGTCTTCTATTTCTGCAAAGATATTCTTATCCGGCATAATAGCCGGGAATTTAGTGACTTTATACCCCGACTTTAGGTGATTATATATAGAATCTTTAATCTGTGGTGTACCTAAAAAGATAACTCTGCCACCAACGTTACGAATTTGTTCAAACTCTGCTACCTTGTTAAGAAGTTTCTCTCGTGCATTAGCAGTCTCACAATTACCCTCAATCTCCACATCATCTGCTATAACATAATCAGCATGAGAACCAGTTATCTGAGAACCGATACCTCGTGCAAAGCATGACTTGTCCTGTCCTATCTTAGTTCTTGCTTCGACATTAAATGCAAAGGCATTATCTGTAGTATGATCTCCCGGTTTCAGGTGTTCACAGTACGGTACAAGATCTAGAATCTTACGGGTCATAGAAATGAACTCCGTAGCCTTATTGCCTGTGGCAGATACGACCATGATTGTACAGTTAGCATCCTGTAAAAGAAACCAACTAGCCAAGCAAGCTGTGATTACACTCTTGCCGAACCCTCGGCCTGCTTGGAGTTGCATATCCTCTGCATAATTCTGTAATCTCTCAGCCATAGCATACTGAGCAGGGGTTGGCTCTCCAAGACCTAGATACTTAAAGCATGCCCAAAGATGGTTCCGGAAATCTTCGAGCATTTCTTGGGGAATTTCAGTAGTCATTTCTTACCCCTGTTACGGCCTCGGTTCTTACTGGGAGATTCCATAGTAGTACCCCCGCCCTTCTTGTGTGAAACATCTTTACCACCTTTGCCGTCTATGCCTTTGTCTCTACGCTTCTTCTGAAGCTTAGCTCGGTACTTCTTACGAGTAGGAGTAGAATGATAAGCGGTATCATACGCAGCTTTCTTAGCCTTAGACTTAGGATTCTTTCGGTAATTCTGAGCTGACTTCTTAACCTTCTTCATAGGCTTGCGTGCCATTATCGGATCTCCTTATAGGGCGGTGAGTTATCCAACAATCCCACGGTTTTGGAGGTCGTTGATGAGAGTTCCGAGTACGTCTGCT
>Ga0080013_1001534_pt1 | contig 30278 bp, 45 predicted proteins | sample ETNvirenome_6_85_FD_69236 | JGI IMG/M metagenome (GOLD analysis project Ga0080013, IMG submission 69236) | Marine viral communities from the Pacific Ocean - ETNP_6_85 (SPADES assembly) (version 2) | ecosystem: Environmental > Aquatic > Marine > Oceanic | place: Pacific Ocean | collected 2013-06-19 | reverse complement strand
TGGAATCGTTGGCATAAGAACCTCCTAAGTCTCAAAGACTTCTATGGTGACATAGTTGCGGTCAGTGTGACGAGAGCGCTTGCGCACTTCGACAACTTCTTGAAAACCGTCCTGGTTGATGACGTAGCCTTTGAGGGAATCCAGTGCGGATTTTAACCTCAAATTATCTGCGTCAACGACGTACTTTATGTTGTCGAACTCGACAGTGAACACCACTATAACAGGCTTGTCAGTGGGAGTCATGTGCTTCACGAGGTCTCGAAAGACCTGGAAAGACAGGTTGCTCCACGGCTTCCAGCTTTCACCACGGTAGAGAATTGCGTTGATGGAAGGAACACGAAGAAACGCACCAACCTTGAGGATTCTATTCATTGTCAGCTCCAGTTGTAAAAGAACAAAGATACTTCCTCCAACTCGACAGACCTATATCCGCCGAGGGGAGGATCTATCTCACTCGCACAAACGCTTCACATTTTTTGCATTTACATTTGAGTTTATACTTTGCGTACTCTGCACCATGTGTAATGGTTGGCTTTATTACAGGCTGTAAAATGTCCTCTGTACTCCAACCTTTGAGGTGGCGATGAATAAGTGTTACCTTCTTCATGCCCAAAACTTTTGCCCAATCAGTCAAATTCATTCTTTTTCCTTTGTGTTCTAAAAACACCATCCTCTTAGTATTGAACTTCCTGCGGTTTAGGCTGTTTTCCGAATAAGTCACCCACCTACAATTGTCCTTACCATATCCCTTATTGTTATCTGTTCTGTCGATGGTTGTCTGTTCTTCGCCGTACTCTTCGACATGCTGGTAATACGATCCAAGCATGTCTTCACAAAATTTATCAAATGTGTCCCAATCTTCCGTCACCGTGATGCCCCTTCCCCCATAGTGTTTATAAGAAAATACCTTCTTGTTATAACAACGGGTCTTCATGTTTGTATACACACCATACAAACGCGGGTGGTCTTTCTTTTTAAATTTAGTGCCACGACACCCACAACTTTTTATTACGAACCTCCTCGCAAACCTCGATTCAAAAACTTTACCGCAGTGACACTTATAATCGGCATATTGCACATTGTATTTATTCTTCTTCCCGTTTTTTCCTAAAATCTCTACGTTGTATTCATTTATCATATACGTCAAGTATATACTTTCAGATTACCCATGTCAACCTCCCTCCCAACACTCAATGTATTAAGTATTAGATGAAAGAGTTTCACTGTTTTTCTCCTGTAAAGAACGATTAGTCAACCCATCCTATCCCACATAAATGAGATAAGTGGATTGATTATTTTAATAGTGAAAGTATTTGTTGTCTTGTTTTCTCGGAATCACCAACTGTCTCCAATGCCACCCCCTCAATCTTCTCCCTCAGTTCTTGGTAGATATGATCTTCATGGCGGGATAATATTCCACTCAACCAAAACTTGATGGCGCTTCTCCTACTGTCAAAAGGGTCGCCCCCATCAAACACATTCCTATGATTAGGAAACTCTTTGTCAAAATTTTTCATTGCTTCCCGCTCAAAATCATCTACTTCACAATGAACACACTCCACCACTTGTGTCTTTTGTTTAATCCCATGACAAGTACAGGCACAGTTATTATCTTCCATTACAATCTTCTTCCCACACTCAGCGCAGTGCCCCCCTTCCTTTGTGCCAAACATAACTGCACCACACTTACCTATTTTGTGTATAGGATTAGGTGGCTCTACAAACAATGGGCACACTCTGCTATGTCCTTCTTCATAGCCGCAGTTACATTTTTCCTTTTTCCCTTTCTCATGCAGCACTTCGTTCTCCCTGTAGACTTTGTCACCATCAACATAACCATACTGATGATGGCCGAAATAATTATCATGTGCATATACCTCTTTCACTTCTCCTGTTCTTTTTACTTTGACTTTCGTATTATAGTTGCTCATAATATAGTCTATGTTATTTGAAACGGATGGGCGTGTTAAGGGACGCCCGACCCCGACCTGTCACTCGGTACAGATCAACTCGAAGGTGCATACGCTGTCTCCCTCGCAATGGTCGTCACTGTAACAAATCGTACAGATTCCAATTTCTGCGCCAATACGTAAGCAATGCGGAAACTCGGACGGACAATCCGCCTCGACCTTGCAAAGGCCATCAAGCTCCACTGTCACCTCGACGTCCGTATTGAAGTCAATCGGGAACAGCTCGATCGTGCAACCACTCTGACTTATCACGAAGAACCAGAGGGCGATCCAGGCAATCATATTGCCCAGAGCACAAGCGAAAGTCATCTTAAAGAACTCTCTCATCTACTTCTCCTTGGGGTAACAGCGCCCCGTCACGGTTACAAACCACCACTTCTCACAAGAGCACTCGATGTTATAGCCACTCTTACGAGTGAACCAGATACGTGTGATCCTGTGACCATCCTTTTGACAGGGACTTTCCCCACCAATCGTGATGTCCTCCACTCTAGTCTTCATAGATGTACTCCAAGTCGCAGATGTGCCACACCATGATCCGTGCCACCCAGTACGGGGCAAGGATCAACCCGACGAACAGATCGAACAAAAACATTCTTCCTCGTACTTGAACATGGCGAGCATTTCCTTCCTCGACTGATCGAAAAAAAGGTCACGCTCGACTTCACAGGTAAATTCGCGCCTACACCCTCGCTTGAAGCAGCGAAAGCGAACGATGACGGATTCGTCACCCTCTTTGTATTTCGCTCCACGATAGCTACAAAAGCCAACGTGTAGACAGTGAAAGCAGATAGTCCGTATTCCCATTAGCACAACTCCAATGTAGCAGGAAACTCTCTCCTCAGTTTGCACACAGTACAGACAGTGATGAGTGTAGCGTGACGTTGGTATTCCACCAAGTCGTCAAAGTACTTTATCTTCTGCTTGTGTTGTGTGCGTTTTTCACAACGAGGACAGTGTTTCACAGACTGCCCCCTGGTTTGAGGAGCGTCTGCACAGGATCGTCCAGGTTTTTTCTGGTGATCTTGTGCGTCTGCTCGATGATAACCATCTTCTCCTGCGGCTCAGGGAACTGAACCTTACCCCTCTCCCCCAGCAAGAAGCCGAGAGTGAACAGCAGACCAGCGAAGACGATCGAAAGGAACCAATGCTTGAACTTCATCTCTTACCTCACTTTGAAAGAACAGGAATCCAGGAACGCTTGCCGTTGGCGTAATCTCCGTTGCCGTGTTTCATGCAATCGGTACACTCACCATCGTTGTATACAGGCTTTCCTTTACCCTCACGGATAACGAAGTCCTGGTTACAACTACGGCAGTGCAGGATGACTTGGCGTTTAGCCATTTTAACACCTCCTCCGCCATCCACGAGGGACAGCGGCCAGGTCTTTTAGACAAAGCTGTTCTTACGAACAGCGGAGGGGGTGTTATGCGTACGCACCTTTTGGATAGATCTTCCCTTTACAAAAACGGCAGATATTATATTTAGTCCCGTGCTCATCTACAAGAATATAGGTATCATGTTCTACGTTATCATCTACCCAGTCTCCGTAGTTAGCTGTTGGTTGGTATTTGTCTTGGCATTTCATATGTTTAATAGTTCAGGGTTTTCGTATACAAAGGTTACTATGCTCATAAATATTTCCTATTACTTCCCCATTTTCTAAATTATACTTACTACCTATAGGCTTAGGTGACATACCCCTATGTCCATAACGAACTAAGACAAATTTTCCATGGTTATAATCAACACAGAAAATTCCTCTTCCATCATTGCGATTGTAGCAATCTCCCTCATAAATCTCTACTCCGTTCTTGTCTTTGAGGCCTGTGTATTGTCCAACGGTGTCTCTCCTCACTTCATGTTGCTGGTAATGGTCTCCATAAGGGGACTGAATGTACGATATATGGTCAAATCCATCACTATCTTCATCATGCACAGCTTCAACAAAATAATGTCCATACACCCATTTCTCTTCCTTTAGTGTGGTAAGAAATCCATTTGTCAAAGCTCTAAATTTTATTTCTCTCATAGCTTTATTTGTTTATATAATATAACTCCAAATACTACTAGCCCTGTAATGAATCCTGATATTATTCCTAGTTTAAAGGCTAGCATAGGATTAGTTCGTCTGTTCTTTACAAGACACCACCCTAAGCTCAGTAAATGCAGCCTCCCAAAATAAGACGTTTGCTTGTTGGCAGCGATTGAATGTGTTTTGTTCTGTTTTTACTTGTATAAAACCAATAATCACAATGGTAGTCACAATCAAAATGACGATTACTGCTATGATTTTTTCTAACGTTGTTTCAAACATACTAAGTTATTACAGCCCACCATATTACTATAGCACAGATGGTTAGGACTGGGATTTGAATAGACTTTTTCTCTTGCCAGATGTTACTGGCTGGGCATACTATTATTAGAGCTGGTAAGAGTAGTATTTTCATATATTATATATTTGGAAGTCAATATACTCCTTGCCCTTTTTTACATCCATTTTTTCTAGTATCAATCTATAAACTCTTTTATCATCAAAGTGATATTTTTTTTGTAATACGTCCAGAAAACTTTTAACGCAGTTGTCTAGATCACTTGCTTTACTTGATACGCCAAACTCTATTTCCAGCCCTAACATTCCCTCTCCGACTTCTAGTTTAGGCAGTAGGTAATAAAGTTCTTCTTCATAACTTTTATATTTAGCAGTTTTAAATCTTCTGCCCCTATACGCCTCGTTTATTGATAGAGGTTTAATATCAACCCTCATACTTACTTTTATAATACTTTAGTTTTTGTTTCCACGGCTTTTTAGGATATCTGGCTAACTCCTCATCAGAAGCACGGGTTAGACTGATATAGCGACAGTATTCTTTAACATCAGCTTGCATGTTTACATTCAAATCTCGTCTCAGTGGAACTATTGCCCACCTTTCATTGATTTGTTTACCGCCATACATCCAGCAATGTTCCCAAGATACGTTGCTAGTTTGACCAGTCCAAACACACTCTTTCATAAATGGATCTAGTGCTAGTTCTTTTCTTAGTTTAAATGGTATTGTCATGTGCTTTGTAAGCCCTCTGAAGGGGGTTCTAAGGCGTTTATATCCCTGTTTGGTATCTACCTACCACTTCTCTATTATGCTCATTATTAGGTGGTATAAAACAACTATTAGCCCACCTAGGAATAGGATAAGGAATACTCTGTTTAGATTAGCAATGTCACTCATGGTTAAATCAACTTAGCTGCAATTAGAGAAAGTTTATTCAGTTCCATCCATTCATAATTAGGCCTCATCTGTTTGACCTCTTCTATCAGATATTGGACAACCTCCAGTAATTCTTCTCTATCTAAAGACTCTATACTTTGTCCCTTCCAGGTTCCTAGAACGTTCATATAATTAGCAGTGTTGGGGTCTACAGCTAGTTCTTTTCTTAGTTTAAGTGGTGTTGTCATGTACTTTTGTTGTTTTTTACCCCATCTTTTTAATGCACTTTTTTTTCCCATTTTACTAGCATGTTTAATCCTATCTTCTTTAGTGGTATTAGCCCATCTTTTTTTTGCTATTTTTTTATAATGTTCTTTTATAATTTTTTCTTTTTCTATTTCATTCATAATTTATTATTTACTAATATCTGGCGGTGAGTCCGAGCAGATGACTATGAGGGGAATAAATAGCCACCACTATCACCGCCAAGTACCAGCAGCCCTCTTAACTCCCATAAGCACATAGTAGAAGGAGGGAGCTACTACGGCTTACAAGGGTAAAGAGAGGTGTTAAACTATTCTTCCCATTTTGAGGATAAAGTCACAAAATGGTGCGAAAGGAATAAATAAGTTGAGAATACCCCACCATACACCCCAAAAAATAAAAGCGTACAAGACTGCAAAAAAATAATACGTTATTATAAACAATTGAACCAAGCTTTTCATATTATTCAGGCAATTCACTTTTAATTTCTTCTAAACTAGGAAAAGGTACGTTAAACCCCATGATCTCACCTAGTGCTTTGTTGACTACATCGTACACCACGGTTACTTGCTCAGTTTGGAGTCGTGAGGTTTTCCGTGTTCCATACATGTGGAAAGCAGCCTCTTGCCACAAACTTTTTACTCTCTCAAGCGTCCAGTACATCTCTAGTTGGGGTCGGCGCCTTATAAACTCAGTAAAGGTTATGCCTGTATCCTGAGCTTCCTTAGCAACAAGCTCACAATGTTTGTGGATAGCCCTATTTTGTTGGCTAGTACGCTGTGTCATACCTAGAAGGGAATTGTGGAAGGATCGACATAGTTAGGATCACCTGGTCTAGCTGTCTGACTCACACTGCTGTCAAAGGGCGTAGGAGGCTCTGTAACAGTTTTAGGTGGCAAAGGGGTATCCATTCCCATCTTGGCCTGTAAAGCCCCTACAGACGCTTCTAGTGCCATTAGACGGCTATTGCAATCACAGCTAGAGCTTGTTGTTTGGGGTACTCCCTCTTTAGCTGGTCTCATCCCAATGATAGTACGGTAGGTCACTGTCTTGCCCTGGTACTCACCTTGTTCTTCTTTGTACCCAATACTGACTGTTGAGCCAGTGGCTTCTAACCCTAAAGTCTTGAGATACTGATAAGCCTTGGATTCTTCACCATTAGTTTTATGAGGCCACAGAGTATAGGTTAGGCCCTGCTGATCCTTAATCTTAAGATTGTTCTTACCAGTAGATGTTGTGTTCTGGTTTAATTCACTAATAACAATGGGCTTGTTTATAATTTCATCTGACATATTAAAATGGCACATTTTCTTCAGGCACACCTGCGACAACAGAAGGCTCTGGAGGTAGTTTAATTTGTTTAAGTTTATTCTTCATATCAATATACTCCAGGGCAAACTTGGGGTATTGTTCCTTATATTCTTCTAGGCTATCAAATTGTAGTTCCGTAAAACAATATTGCTCCTCTGCTATTCTTTTTATAATTTTCATATTATCCTTTTTTTAATTCTGGGTGATTCCATAAAGCCTCTTTATTTGTGGCTAGTATGTTCCCCCCGTACTCTTGATAATACTCTGCGTCACACTCCTCACAAAAATACACAGAGCCGTGATGAGGTTCATCTGGGTAAACAAACCCCTCATCGTCTAACTCTATACAATGTTTACAAACTGACATATTATTTTATTAAGTCTGGGTTTTCGTAGATGTTTCCTATTACTTCAAAATTGCTCATAAAATCACGTAATGGATAGTGCCTGCTATCAGCCAACACAACACCAAACACCCCATCTAATTCTTGCACTTTTGCCATTGGCATCATTTTATGCAATCCATCGACTATATCCCCCTCATAAATCTCTACACCATTTTTATCCAATAATCCAGTAAATTGCATGAGAATAACATCGTCTGCTGGTTCAATTTCTTGGTTTGGCGTATCATACGTTTTATTGGCCTCTTCCCAATACTCACCAGAAAAACTTATAAAATCTCCATAAGAGTCTGGACTAAGCATCCATTTATTCTTTTTATCCCACGCCCTGAATTTAATTGTTCTAGGCATATTATTTCTGTCTATTAAATACTTCAATGCAGACGTTACAGCCTTGCTCACCTTTGCAGTCATGGTTATTGAAAGCGTCTAGGAGCTTGTCGTTAGGCATCTGGTAGACAGTATCATCAGGGGTTGGGTTGTGTCTCTCATTGATCTCGTCAAAGAAAACTGTTTTTATTTTTGACATACAATTACTTATTAAAACCTAAATGTTTTCCAGCCTCCTCATACCCTTCTTTGTTGCCTTTTAGCCAAGTGACTTCTAAAACAGCTTTTATCCATTCAAGTGCTACCTGATTTTTTATTAGTTTATCAAATTGTTTCATTTGTTTTTCAATGTATTGTTCCATATACTTATCCAATAAACGGTAAAACACCATATCTTAGTAGGACTAAGTAGATGCCACCGATGATTAGTAAACCTATTAAGAGTCTAGTCCAAGCTGGCTCTGGATCAAGGTTCTGGTGATCTCTCCAGCCTGTAGCATATTTATTCATATTTGTTTTTGTTATATCTTGAATTGCTAGACTAAGTGCTTGATTGTAGATTTGGAGTTCTTGTTTCATAGGACGATTGATTCTTTGTTTTTATCAAACCGTAACTCACAATCAATACATTGCATGTCACCAGTCGGTTCTTCTTTGATACCATACTTAAACCAATATTCTCTGACCACATCATTGCCACACTTTGGACAATCCATAACCACATCATATTCATCTAACTGTGGCTCGGAAGGATTAACTTTATCGTGATTGAATCCTGGAGGATAGTTCATATATTTATTATTAGACCACTTGTCATCCGAGACCAGACTTGACCTAGAATCATCCAGTCTCGGCGGTTTGTGGTGTTGCTAAGAATGTTTCGTCTTAACTATTTATATAATAACATGCATTAAGTTATTTGTACATAGTCTATTGTTAATAAACTGTGTATAACTATTTTACTATCATTTGAAAATATGGATCTAATACATCTTTAAAATAATAATCAAATTGAGCATCTTTAATTCCCTTTTCTCTATAATTTTTTTCAGCTTCCCAAAACTGTTCTATAATTCTTTTTGTAGGACCCAAACCAGAGTACCACTTTGGTTGAGTAATGTCAAAAGTTTCATCATTATCTATAATAGCTTGATATTGTTCTTTTCTTTCTTTATATATATGCAATGATCCTACTTGATGTAAATAATAACCTAATTCTACTCCTAACCACTTTGATAAAACTTCTTGAATAAAACAAAAGCCATTTACATCATAAGGAGTACCCCACAATAAATCATTACTTCTCATTGTGGCTATTAAATTTAGTTTATTATCTCTCAAAAAAAATTGTAAAGATAAAGTGCAAGGGTGATCTTTAGTGTCATGGCAATCTCGACTATCTCTTATAGTAATCACTGCTTGTCTTGAGTCTGGATCTCGTTTTAATAAAAAATAACACCATTCAAGTTGTTTTTTTATTCTAGGTCCATAAGCTCCATCATATTCATTGTTATTATTTTGAAAACTTTTCATGTTTTTGTTATAAAAACATAATCTCTCTGGATTAGTTTCACCAGATAAGTATTCAAATTTTTCTACTGTTGCAAATCTATAACTTAATTTTCTTGATTTTAAAGTACATAAACAATTAAGAGGGTTTGTAAGTTTAAATTGTAATCCTAAAACTTCTAATATCTCCATTCCTCTCGGAGAGTATCGTTCTCCGTTGTTTAATACGACTCTAACCATCTCTTGATATAAATCATTAAAGTTGTCTGTAGTATACATATTTATTCTGAATTAAGTGAGATAGCTAAGTAATTTATTGCATCTAAAATATTATCTTCTTTATGTTTATTATGTTCTCTTGATAATTTTAAAGCAACTAAAACATAGCAAAATTCTTTAATCGATAGTTTGATATTAAATGTTTTTTCAAGAATATCGCATGCTAGTTGTACTGATTCTTGTGCTTCACCATATTGCTCCTGCCGCTCTTTTGCTGTTTCTATGCATTGTTCTAATATAGATATGTAATTCATATTATTTCATTTTTAAAACCCATAAACAATTTCTTGATTCTTTTGGAAACATTGGAGCCATTATATTACTAATTAAATTTGAATCATAATATTTTTTTAATTCTTTAAACATTTTTTCTTGCCAAGTACTTAATAATGGTTTATAGTCTTTCTGGCTTGCAAATGTCCCATATTTTTCTTTAATAACAAAATATTCTTTTAATATTTTTTCAAGTGTTTCATGTTTAAATTCTTGCACTTCAACACCGTTTCCTGAGTCATAAGTATGATTTAAAGCAGCGCCAACTTTTTCATCATAATTAGGAGTAGATAATAATATTTCAGTATCTTTATTACAATGTTTAATTATATTTTCTAAATATTTTTTTGCATTATTTTTTCCTACATGTTCTATTACTTCAAAAGAAGTAATTATATTCCATTTTTTTCCATAATCAAATTTACTTTTAACTAAATCGTGTTGAAAAAATTTAATCCAATCTACTTTAGAAAATTTTTCTTGTGCGCTGTCTATTGAACTTCCTTTTATATCTAAACCTATATAACTATTAAGTTTATATCTATTTCTATAAAATACCTCTGCTAAATTACCAGTTCCACACCCAAAATCTAATACGTTTTGTCCTATTTTTGCTCTTTTTAATACATGTGTCCATCTTAAATAGTGTGCAAATTGATCTCTATGAAATACATGCCTTTTAAATACCTGTTCTGGATTTAACTGTGTTTTATTATACATAAATATTAAATTTAAAATTTTTTTTATAATCCTGTAGAACCAAAACCTGATTTTCCTCTATCGGAATTTGATAGATTGTCAACTATTTTTGATTCATTAGTTGATAATTTTACTATTAAGAGTTGTGCTATCCTATCATGTTGTTTAAAAGTAATTTCTTCACTTGAATGATTTAATAGGCAGCAACCAATTTCTCCTCTATAACCAGAATCTATAATATTTCCTATAGTTGTTATTCCATGTTTAAAAGCTAGACCAGATCTACCTTGAACAATTGCAACCTCATCTTGTTCTATCTCAATTGCAATACCTAATTTTATTTTTTTAAAACTATTTGGTTTTAAAACAAATTCTTCAGGTGTATATAAATCATATCCAGCGTCAGATTTATGAGCTTTATGTGGAGCCCTAGATTCACTTCTAAGGAGTTTTATCTTCATAGATATATGTTTTAATGAATAAAGTATATAAATATCTTAGAACGCGTCTAGTGAGTCCCAGAGATAAATGACGGCCACTCTTTTGGCCACTTATCACCAGTCACCATCTCTGGGTTATATCCTAGTTCTTTTCTGGTATCAATTTCTTTTTGTTTTCTTTTTAATAAAACATCATTAGATGTTGCTAAATATAAACCTTTTTGATTAAATTTACGTCTCCACCGTATAATATCATCAGTTTTTGGTACATTTTGCATGAATTCCCATAATTCTTTAGAAAATTCAGATAAATCCGTTTTATTTACATTCATTAAAGTGATTAAGTTTAATTCATAATATTCTTTCCAGAGTTTAACTATTAAATAGTTATCGCAGTTTCTAGAAAATTCATAATTTTTTAATATATATTCTACCTTTTCTTTAGTTTTCATACTGTTTTATTATTGCGTTACAAGCTAGTTTAGACATTGATACTTTTCTCTTTTCTTTATTTTTTAATCTACTTCTTTCTTTTTTTAAAATACTATGTACCTTCTCCGTTATCCTCACCAATCTAGGAGCATATAATTCTTTTTCATCGTTATACATAAAAGTTTACTATTGTATACTATAGTATACTATGGTTTACAATTACCCCCATCCCCTACAACTTGACTGATACCTTGTATTATTACTTGGTAGTCCCACCCTAGAATTAAGTCTAGGTCGTGTGGTTAGTTATCAGTATAAGGCCACGGTTTAGAGCTGTGGCAACCCAGTTCCATCTATCTTCTTAGTTTTAAGTCTTAGAAGAACCTCAGGAAGGTAGGGGGAAGACTAATACAAAAAAACACTATTCTGAATGCCGTGCTGATACGCTCCTGGAAGAGACGCCGTACAATGAAGTACACACAGCACCAGAATAGTGCTTTCTTTCCAGGATTTTATCAGATAGGTTTTTCATACACGATCTATATTACACTATATTTAATTATTTGTACATAGTTAGGTGTGTATAAGTTGTGTATAACTATATATTTGTATATAGGTTTACAAAAAAATATATATATATTATAATAAATTTATCATAAATATTTTATTTTATGACTTTATATAAGACAATTAATTATTTTAGGCGCTAGTTTTTGTTTAGCGTTTTTTTTATTTTAATATGCCAGAAGAAAAAGAATGTGGTTGCCCTTGCACTTGTGAGGCGCCAGAAGAACCTTCAACAGAGGGTGAAGAAGCCTCAGAGGAAACTACCGAAGAGGTGGAAGAGAAAGAACCTCTATTACAAGAGGAATAGAAAGTTTATCTTATGCCTTCTTTTATCTGGGCATAAGACTAAGTAGTCTATTTCAACGGCAATCTAGGTAGTGATAAGCCTGACAATCATTGCATCAGCGAGACAGGCCGTTAGTAGATTCTCGCTGAAATACACTATGAAACTTATAGATTTTGCAGAGCCACAAGTTAGAGAAGCCCTTAAACAAGCTAAATTCTTAAATGAATGGCAAAAGAAAAACGAAAACCCACAACTACAGCAGCCTGCCCCATTTGCAAAAAGAATAAAGGACAGATTAGTTTTTACTACCAAGACGGCAAAGACCAGACTATCCTTTCGCCCTGCAAAGAATGTGAAAAGAAAGAAGATAGATTGATGAAAGTATGGTTATTACTAGGCCTAGGCGCTTTAATAGTTTGGGTAGTGCTACTTTACAAGTTTGCAATATGGATAGCCGATAATGTATGGCCCATTTCCTAAAGGACAGAGTATTACCAGTAGTATTCTCAGTAGTAATATTCTATGGAGCATTTAAGTTCTTAATTGGAATAGTAAACCTATTTAGATAAATAAAAATAATTTGACTAGGTTGACATAAAAAATAATATTTTAATCATTTATGGGTAGAATGAGCAAAAGAGATGAAGAGCTAGTAATGAAAGTTGTCAATAAAAGTTGGCAAATGGTTTATGATATTCTGACTAAACAAGGTAGAACAATGAAAGAAAAAGAGATGGTAGCCCTTGAGGTAGCTAAACGTACTGCGCCTAAGAATCTAGACATTACAAGTAAAGGAAATGAACTAGCTAATCCAGTCCTAGTAAAGTTCTTAAATGGAAAAACAACTGAAGACAATAGAAATACCCCAGGAGTTCAAGAGGCTGTTTGATAGTGACTGGAGAGAGGCAGCAGTATATGGTGGTAGGTTCTCTCTAAAGTCTCATACAGTAGCTAGAACACTGCTTATAAAGGCAAGGCAGAATAAGATTAGGATAGCTTGCTTCCGTGAGTTTCAGAACAGCATATCAGAAAGTTCACATCAGCTATTGGCTGACCTGATAAACCTATACGAGCTAACAGACTTTGAAGTAACTGATAAAAGCATAGTAAACACAGTTAATGGATCAGATTTCCTATTCAAAGGACTACATAGGAACGAGCAGAGTATCAAGTCTATCGAAGGAATAAACATAGCCTGGGTAGAAGAAGCCCAGACAGTATCAAAAGCAAGCCTAGAGGTCTTGACCCCGACTATACGTGAGAAAGGGTCACAGATCATATATACCTACAACAGACTACTAGAGCTTGACCCTATACATGAGAGATTGGTTATAGAGGGACGACCGAATACACTGATAATAAACGTAAACTACGACATAGCGATTAAGTACGGAATGATGCCAGAGGTAGTAAGGCAAGAGGTAGAGGACGATAAAGTAAACAGACCCGCTCTTTATAAACATAAGTGGCTTGGAGAGCCTAATAACGTAGAGGGTAGGATTTACCAGGACTGGCAGATAATAGATGACATACCCCACGAGGCTAGACTGTGGAGACGAGGACTTGACTTCGGCTATGCGGTTGATCCAACAGTTCTGGAGGACATTTATGAGTATAATGGTGGATATATCATAGATGAACAGCTATACCAGAAAGGCCTAAGCAACAAATCGATAGCTGACTATATAAACAACCAAAGAGATGAGTGCCTAGTGATAGCGGACAGTGCCGAGCCTAAGAGTATTGATGAAATATCAAGCTACGGAGTCAACATAGTGGGAGCTGCTAAGGGCAAAGGAAGTGTAAGCCAGGGGATTCAGGTGGTGGCAGACCAGAAAATAAGCATTACTAGGAAAAGCAATAAGACAATCACTGCCTATCAGAACTATATGTGGGGCATAAACAAACGGACTAATGATAGAATGCCCGTACCAGACGACTCTATACACGAATGGAGCAACCCTATGGACGCTATAAGATATGGCTTTAACGGGACAGCAGGTGACTCAAGGGCAGAGCGAGAACAGAAAATGAGATTCCAGACAAATCAATTTAATATACTAAGTAATAGTACAAAATAGATATGCCAGACTATTCAAAGTTATTACAACGAAAAAGATGTCAGGATGTCTTAAATGGAAAGACCGCTGAATGGGATTATAGGACTAGATTGAAACTAAGGAAATTGAAGGAGCAGCAGACTAAGTTGTTTTTTAAAGAGAATTGGGAGGGTTGGGCTAAGATGCAGAAAGTGATCGAAGGTTTGAAAGAAAAGCTGGAGGAAAACTTAAACTTGGAAATAATGGTCTACAAGTGGAAAGAAGGAAAATCAAAATAATAAATTCTATTTATAATAATATAAAGTATGAAGAAAGTTTTACCCGTGCTTATCGGTGTTGTACTGGGCGCACTCTCGGCTTTAGCAGTCGGCGCTCTAGTCTTTCAAGGTCCAGCAGAGCCAGGATTGTTAAATCTTGGTAGTGTCGCAAGAGGAGGAGAGATGCACGCAACCACAACAGGTTCGTGGACAGCTTTGCTAAGTAATCCAACCGTTGCCCTTAAATCAAGTGGCGGAGCGCTTGGTTCTGTTACAGTTACAGGAGCTAATACGGGTGTTATGCACTTCTACAATGCAACTACCACCAACGTAAATGCGAGGACAGGTAACTTGCCAACATCATCGATTTGGCTTGCATCTGTTCCAGCTAGTGCAGCAGCAGGCACTTATGTCTTCGATGCTGTGTTCTTTGATGGATTATTTGTAGAGATTGTCGGCACACCCCCAACCTCAACCATTACTTTTAGATAATATGGAAAAAAGGACTCTCGCTCAATTAGTAAGGAAAATGGAACAGGACGATGAAGTGGGAACAACTACCATATCTGAGTATGTTGATTTTAATATGCGCGAAGAGATTGATAAGACAGAAGCCTATATCAACTCTAAACACATTTCAGGTGATAAAGACCACCTGGGACGAGATAAGCCGTTCTTTAACATCGTAATGGCTGCCAGGAATGTGTGGTACAGAGCCACTGATATTGATAGGAAAGACATTAAGGTCAGGGCTGAGAAACAAACTGATGAAATAGCTGCTTTCCTGGCTACTCTAAAGCTCCAAGAATGGATGAAAAAGGCTGACTTTGGTCAGTTTCTTAATGATTGGGGGCTGACACTAGCCACTCATGGTTCAGCTATTAGTAAATTTGTAGAGAAAGACGGAGAACTACACGCCCAAGTAATGGATTGGAACAACTTTTTATGTGACCCGATTGACTTTGAAAGCAATATTAAGGTAGAGAAGCTATGGCTTACCCCAGCACAACTAAAGAAACGAAAAGGGTATGACCAAGAGCTTGTGGATGAATTGGTGGATAACCCAACTACTCGTAAGCTGGCTAAGGGTCAGACCAAAGATAATAAAGACAACTTCATCCTACTTTACGAGGTACATGGTGAACTACCCCTATCTTACCTGACTGACGAGGAGAAGGACGAGGACACTTTTGTCCAGCAGATGCACGTGATTACGTTCCAAGAGAGCAAAGACGGTTCTAGTGATGATGAGGCTGATGCTTATACCCTGTTCTCAGGCCGTGAAGCCAAAGACCCTTACATGATTACCCACCTGATTAAGAAAGAAGGTCAGACATACTCTGGTGGTTCTGTTAAGAACCTATTTGAAGCCCAATGGATGGTAAATCATAGTGAGAAAGCAATTAAGGATCAACTAGACCTAGCCTCTAAGATAGTATTCCAGACCTCAGACGGGGCATTTGTTGGTCAAAACGTATTGACAAACATAGAGAACGGAGACATCTTGAAGCATAAACAAGGCGAGCCGTTGACCATGTTGAATAACAAGCCAGATATTGGGGCCATGCAGTCATTCAAAGCTGATTGGCAGAACATAGCACAGCAAATCAATGGTATTGGTGAAGCTATGCTGGGTCAAGCACCTAAGTCTGGTACAGCCTGGAGACAAACTCAAGCTGTCTTACAAGAAAGCCACTCACTATTTGAGTTGATGACTGAGAATAAAGGATTGGCTATTGTGAGAATGTTGAGAGATCATGTTATCCCGCACTTTAAAAAGAAACTAAATAATTCAGACGAGATTTCAATGTTGCTAGAGGATCACATGATAAAGCAGATTGATTCTCTGTACGTTCCAGGTGAGGTGGTCAGAATGATGAACCAAAGGAAAAAAGACGTTATCCTGTCTGGTCAGATTTACGATCCAACCCAAGAGGAAAACTTAGTAGCCTCCACAGAAGAAGAGGTGGTTGGTAGTCTTAATGGGAATCAGAGGTTTATAAAGCCTTCTCTGATGGATGACAAGACCTGGAAGGAAGTGTTTAAGGATATTGAGTGGGAGCTAGAGATTGATGTGACGGGTGAGGTAAAGGACGTACAAGGTGCTCTAGCCACACTGACAACCGTATTACAAACGATTGCAGGCAACCCAGCAGCCCTCCAAGACCCTAACACTAGATTGGTATTTAATAAGATTCTAGGATTAGCGGGTGGTATAAGTCCAATGGAGATTATGACAACAGAAGCCCAGCCAGTACCACAGCCAGTTCAACCAGCACAACCAGCAGAGCAACCAAGTTTTGCACAACAACCTCAATAATTATTTAATAATCGGTGAACTATGAATCAGCAAATCGGTGGGTATGTATTCAAAAAGGAAGTAATGCCAGGTAAGACGGGGATTCAAGTAACTTGTACTCGGATATTAGACAAAGAAAATAAGATTGAAAGTACAGTACACCTTTATGAGGAAACAAAAATCCCAAATAGAATAAAGGAGTCGCTGAAGTCTGACATAGTTAAACTGTTAAAAAAAGAAAATTATTATGGATAAAAATCAACCAGGGATATTATCAAAGGCGGAGGTAGAACTACTTAGGAATACATTTGGAGGAGATGGGGGGACAGAAGTTCTGTATGTACTACGGAATATTCTCCTGCAATTCCCTACTAAAGAATATAAACCATTTGGGGTCGATCTGATGAAGGTACTAAAGAAGTTTATACTGCCAGAGCTTAGTCCTGATCTACCTATCAAATCACAGTCAGACCTATACTTTTCACTAGACAATCTAAAACAAATACCACCAGAGATTGGATTTGTCCATATCAAAGCAATGGATAAGATGGTTGATTTTATAGAACAGAGATTTGATGTGTTATGTGGTGAGACAGAGGAAAATAAGATGTTGTTAACTGATTTTAAGAAAAGAGAAGACAAAACAGATGAAGAAAGATTTATAGACACAGTAGCCTTTCAAAGTATTGTGGCTTATCTGGAAACAAGTTGTGACAGACTAAGGACAATAGCCAATGCCAAAGAAGAGACTGAGGAAGAAAAGGAAGCCAAACAATGGGCTAATAGCAATAAATAATTAAATTGGTGGTGCTTCATCACCTAAAATAAAGATTCTATGGAAAACGAAACTGACCAACTGGAGGTCGAAAACCCAGAGGTGGCTCAAGACACTAACCTTGATACTAGCGAGGAAGTTGATACAGGCGCACTCGACAAAGCAAAAGAGATTGCCAAAAATCAACGGATTCGAGCGGAGAAGGCAGAGAAGGCCCTCAAAGCACTCAAAGGTGGAGAAAAAGAAGTGGAGAAACAAACTCCTGAAAATAAAGACCTTTCTACAGAGGACTTGTACGCTCTAATGGAGTCTAAAGTTCCAAAAGAGGACATAGGGGAAGTTAAAAAAGCAGCGAAGCTCTTAGGAGTTTCAATAATAGACGCATTAAACGATCCTATGGTTAAATCACGTCTTTCACAGAAAGCAGAAGAAAGAAATACCGCCCAGGCAACAAATACTGGTTCGACAAAGAAAGCAGTCAGAGGAACAACTGACGAAAAACTATTGTCTGACTTTGAAAAAGGTACTGTTGACGAGGGTGATATAGAACAGCTTGTGGCTGCACAGTTCAAGCAACGTAAAGCACAAGCACAAAGGGACTAAATATAGGTGGAGATGTTTAGCTTAATTGGTGGATATAATTCATTAAGCTAAATAAAATGGCTAATACTATTGGTACTTCCACTCTCTCAGAAGTGTGGAGAATAAAGTACATGAAGAGTACCCTTGATTTGGCTCTTCGCACTGCTCTTGTAGCAGAAAAAGTCTGTAAGGTAGACCACACAGATGCAAAATATGTGTCTAACCCTTATCTTACAGCATTGAACGCAAATATCGCTGCTGTTGCTGGTACTTACACTGTAGATACTGCAACAACTGTAGACGACACTTGTACTGTAACTGACCAAGTTGAATCAGCTGTCCACTTGTTTGAGTTTGAAGACACTCTATCTCGATCTGACCTTTACACTTCATTTGTAATGGACATGACCGCTGCTGTTGGAGAACAAGTAGACAAGTTTGTATTGAACAAAATCCTTGATGGAGCTGGTGCTTCATACACAACCCCTGCTGGTGGATTTACTACTGCAGCCAACATCAACGAAATCATTGCAAACCTTTCATCTAAGGTTGCTGGTTATTCAGACTCATACAAAGGTATGTTCTTGGTAATTGAAAACACTGATCTAGTTGGATTCATTCAAGCTGGTATGAGCAATGGTTTCTCATTCTCAGACGCAGTATTGAACAATGGATTTGCTGGAGTATATGGTGGTGTAGAAGTTTACGTTGTCCGAACTGGAACCTTCGTAACCGACACACTCGGAACTCTATCAGCAACTAACTCTGGAAAACGCCTCTTTGGTGTGAAGGGTGTACATTGTTATGCCGCTCCACGTGGAATCCAGTATGACGAGAAGAAAGTCACTGCAAAGACTGGTCGAGAAATTGCTGTATGGGCAAACATCGGTGCTAAGGTATGGACACAAAAAGCTAACCTTCTTGTTGACATCACTCTTGCATAGTAATTATTTCTGGGGTGGATTTAGGGTGGGTGATCCCGCCTCCACCGATTCGGGTAATCCTACCTTATGCCCACCCCAGTAATTTTAATCAACGATATATGCCAAACATGACTACGGAAGAGTTTGACGCATTGCTAGAAGCATATAAGGTTCAAAATCCAAAGAAGTACGAAGAAAAGGAAAAGAGCGGGTACTTTGACAGATTTCGTGCAACTCTTTCAGGAAAACCAAAAAAGAAAAAAAAGGAAAAAGAAGAAGAACCAAAAGAAGAAGAGCCAGAGGAAGAGGTGGAGAAGCCAAAGGCTAAAAAAAAGAAAAGTAAATAATTAACTCAAATCACATGACAACATACAAAAAACTAAAAGCCAAGTTGTCTGCTGCAAAAGTGATTATAGGTGTATTTGCACTTGTTCTCGCTGTTGCTCTGGGATTGGGTGTCCATGCTTTCAGTGTTGATGACACACAGAAAGTGGTTGTTGTAGAGGGTGACTATATCGAAGCCCCAGGCGAAGAGGGTGCTCCAGTCTTTGAAGAGGCTTTGGGTGCTCTTTCAGGGCCAGATGTATACAGCTACCTAAAAGTGCATGGCAGATTCATGCAAGGTGCTTATACTCTTGCCACATCAACAGTTGGTAGTGCCACTACATTACTAGCAACTGACCTGTGGACATACTCAGGTATGGACTACACCCCAACAAACCAGGCTATCACTATGACACTTCCAGCTACCACCACATTGGGTGTTGCTGTTAGAAATCCTGGTGACTGTATGGATTGGAGATTGCGGAACGTAACTTCTACTGCTGCTGCCTCTGTCACACTTGCTGCTGGAACAGGAATTGATTTGGTAGAGAATGAAAACGGAGACGTAGTTATTGAAGGTGGTAACGAAGCTCGTTTGACTTTCTGCCGAGAACTGGACACTGACGTGACTGTGTATGTAGACGAATACATCGCAGCCGACTAATTGTAGGCAAACTATAGAGGGGACAACTCTCCTCTATAAATTTGTAAATAATTATCAATATGACTTTCTCAAGATTCTACTTTACAGACCTCACTTCAATCTCAAACGCTGACCCCGCTGTCTTTACTCTGACTGACCATGAATTACAAGTTGGGGACAAAATCAGACTAGAAACAACAGGAACCCTACCAGCACCACTACTGGTCAAGACGGACTATTTTGTGGTCTATAACGGGATTAAGACAAACCTATTCCAAGTATCAACAACAGATGGAGGTGAGCCACTAGCAACAACGTCCGCAGGATCAGGCACTCACTCATTTATTAAAAGAAACAGAGCTGCACTAGCTCCACGACCTGAAAATAATAGATAATTATGCCACGGATTACTCTACAAGCACCAAGACAGGGAATTGCACAGTCACCTCATGTGGGATATGCAGACGTCCGTAATCTTGATATTGACTCAGTTGAAGGTGTTGCACGACTTAATAATATAGTGGCTAAGAAGTCAGCCTCAACCGTGGACGCTCAGATTAACTGGATTGTGCGTGACCCTGTGACTGTAGCCAATGTATTTGCAGTAGATTCTAACGGATCAGTTTATAACTCAAGCGATTCAGGGGCTACTTGGGCAGAGCTATCAGATAGAGGAGGATCAGGACAGGGACTAGCAATATGGAAGGACTACTTGTTTGTTTGTGAGGACACAACTATTGATGTATATGGCCCATTGAGTGGTGCACCAGCTTGGACTGATAACTGGCAGACAATAGACAGTGACACAGACTGGCATCCACTATTTGTCTCAAACAACGATGGCAAGCTCTATGGTGGTGCAGGACAATACGTGTTCTCAGTAGAAGAACTTACAACCTTTGTTCCAGCTACAGGCGCAACATTTACTTACACCCAACAAGCCCTAGATTTACCATCACCATATAAGATTAAGTGTATTGAGGAGCTAGGAAACAATCTGATGCTTGGTACATGGCAGGGGTCAAGCGTGACAGATGTCAGAGTAGGCAACATCTTCCCTTGGGACAGAAGCTCATCATCATTCGGGCAGCCAGTAATACTAGACACTTTCGGAGTTCATGCAATGAAGAATGATGGCAACTCACTCATTGTCCTGGCTGGTGTAGATGGGATTGTGTACTCTTGCAACGGGGCAAGCGCCTGGGCAATAGGACAACTCCCTCAAAACCTTAGTGGTGGTAAATACCTAGAGTTTTATCCAGGTGCTTTGGTAAGATACAAAAATAAGATTTTCTTTGGTGTAGGACAGGGTGGATCAACTGCTATTGCAGGTATGGGTGTGTACTCACTAAAACAAACAGGACAGGGGAATATACTTAATTTTGAACACACAGTCAGCACATTAAATGACGGAACAACTAATCCACTAAAACCAAGCGCCCTTGAGCCAATGTCTAGGGACACGATATTGATTGGTTGGAGAGATAACGCAACTTATGGGATTGATCTGACCACTGCAACAGCTTATAACTACGGTACAGACTACTCAGGGTATTTTGACTCACCGCTCTATGAGACAGGAACTAACGTTAATCAATGGAAGCCTAACTCCCTTGAGATACATTTGGGAAGACCACTAAGAACAGGTGAAGGTATACAAGTGGCCTACAGAAAAGACTTGGGCGATTCATTCACCACAATAAAGACAATGGCCTTTGCAGATAATGGGGTGGGAGGTATGGTTTCTAAAGTTATCACAACAGACGTGGAATTGAATGTCAAAAAAGGCGAGCAGTTTCAGCTAAGAGTTGCATTGTTAGGGACAGCAACAACTACACCAGAGTTTAAGTTTCTAATGCTTGAATAAATGCCAACAGTAAAGCAAGCAAAACCAGAATTAAACTACTATCCAATAACGATAGAGTCTTCAGGTAAGACAAGCACGGCTGAAAAGCCACAGGCTAATATGCAAAATATGCCTGATACGGAAACGATTAAGGAATCAGGCGGAAGCGCAAAAGTGCCACAGAACTCTCTCCAATCAAGTAACTATATCAAGGGTACGGCAGGCTGGGCTATAAAAGCTGATGGCTTTGCTGAGTTTGATGACTTAGATGTTCGTGATAACGCTTATATTGGTGACAGAGATAGCACCCACATCCATTTAGACGGAACTAACGCAAGAATAAGAAGTAGCAATTATGTAGCTGGTGTTGCGGGAGCAGGTTTTAATATCGAACCTAGCTTTGCAGAATTTGGTGACATAAGAGCTAGAGGAGTAATAAGATCAGCGGTCTTTCAGAAAGATGTTATTAGTTCAGTGGGTGGGAACATAACAGTCATGGACAGTGATGTTTTGAATGTAGACATGACGGCTTTAGACGCAAGCACTTTAGCAATAGAAGGAAACACAGCATTTGCAGTTGGGGACTTTCTCAGAATAAAAGATGGAACTGATGATGAGTGGTTTGAGGTGACTAATATTGCTTCAGCACCGACATACACGGTTACTAGGGATAAGGCAGGTGCCTATGGAGCAGATAGTAATCCAGCATGGAAAAAGGGAGCAGCAGTAATAAACTACAAGCAGAGTGGGGGCGGGTTCCTGTATCTAACGGCAAGCGATTCAAATTCCCCAAGGATGAGTATATTTACTCACGCTGGCAGTCCCTGGAGCGCAATTACAGAACAACTGCGACTTGGAAACCTGAATGGATTTTTAGACTATGTTACTGACTTATACGGTATTGTAATAGGGGACTCAGAAGGATTTTTGAGCTATGACCCCACGAACGGATTGGTGGTAAAGGGTACGATAAGAAATTCAATTACTCTAAATGCGGGTGAAACGATTAATGGGGCGACACTCCCAGTAGCCGTTTATGTAAAAAACTCTGATAGTGAAGTGTATGCTTGTGACGCAGATGATGATGATAAACTAGTTTTCTTTGGGTTTGCTATTACAAGTAGTTCCGATGGAAGCGCAATAGATGTACAGGTTATAGGTGTTGTCGATGGCTTTTCAGGCTTAACCGTTGGGGCTAATTACTATGTCCAAGATGATAAAACTATTGGCACAGACATAGGAACAAATCTAGTTATGGTAGGAGTAGCGGTAAGTTCGACTGAAATTTCAATACAGAAAAAAATACCACAACTATTCCGAGCAGGAAGTGACAACCTAATGGCCAGTGCTGATACGGCACGATTTACCGCAAGTACAAGTTATGTAAAACTAAAAGATATAGATGTCGGCTTTAAAGGTGGTGATGTGACTGTAAAATTTACCATGAGAGAAGATATTAACCCTGGTGGAACTGGTTTTGCAAGGGTTTACATAAACGGAGTAGCTAGGGGGATAGAACGTACTAGCACAGACGACACTTTAGTAGAATACTCAGAGAATTTTACAATAAATCCAGGGAATAATATTCAGGTCTATGCAAAACACAGTAATGGCTCTTATACCACGGAAGTAAGGAACTTTAGAATTTATTACGGCAATGATTTCGTTGCCACTGTAGTAACAGACTAAATTTATGAATAAATATAAAAAAAAGAACGGGAAAATTTACGAAACACAGGAAAAAGTACTCAATAAAAAAGCGCTAAAAGAAAAAAAAGCCATCCTAAAGGGAAAGATAAACCTTCTTCAGACTCAAATAGACGATATAAATAAAATACTAGAATAATATGGCTAATCCATTTCTGGAACAAGTTAATAAAGTAACATCAACATTTGGAAGAATATCCAAAAGTCTTTTGGATTTGCATAACCAGCCTGTCGAAGTAAGACGACAAGCACTCCAAGCGATTGCCCCTCTGGCTCCTGGTTTGGATGTAGAGAGGCTTGCAACTAATCCTGCTGAATTACAAGGTTTTGTGAATCCTAATATATTACAAATCTTTGATCCTTCAGATATTTTGGTGCAAGCTCGTTCGGGGAGTGATGTTAGTGGTCAACTACAGAAATTTCAGACTGCTATCCAAGCGTTGCCTGCTAATATTTCTAACTTAGCACAACCTTTGGCTCCTTTACAAAATATAGGGCCACAAGCTGAGGAAGGGTTTACCGAACGCTTGGCACGAAACCAAGCTTTTGGCACGTTTCAAGCTGCGGGAAGTACACAGCAACAACTCCCTGAAACTGATCTTTTGCAGGGTAGTAAAAGTATTGTCCCACCAGCCCCTCAACCTCCTGCTCAACCAGCCATACAAGCCCCTACAAGCCCCATACAGACGTTTTCAGGCGGGAATAGGACGACAGTTAGCATCGTTGATTTCCTTAAGAGTGTAGGGCAACCCAGCGATTTTGGCTCAAGAACAGGTTTAGCACAAAAAGCAGGCATAACAAATTACCAAGGCACGGCAGCCCAGAATACCCAACTCCTGAATATGCTAAAAGGTTCTGCACCAGCGCCAACACCCAGCGGAATAGCGCCTGAGACACTTACCTCTGAAGCTAGCGTACAGATACCTGGTGCTATTGGGGTATCTGATACCACAGGACTATCAAAAGCCCTAGTTGACGGAGCAAACACATCTATAGCGGAGATAATGCGACAGCTAACGCCACCAGAAACGGCCGCAGACCAACAAAAACAAGCCATTCTTGATAGGATTACGGGATTGGTGGACGAACAAGCACAGTCGGCGATGGACCAGCTAACAGCAGAGCAATCCGCTGGTTTACCACAACTTAGACAAGAGTTTGCAGATATAAATGCACAAATACTAGAAAAATCAGCAAGGTATAAGGTTCTACAAACCGAAAATCAAAATAAGCCAATTACCATGAATACAATTATTGGTAATGATAGGGCAATTATGAACGCCAACGCTGCTGATATTGGTTTACTTCAAGCCAGAGCCTTGGGATTACAAGGTCAGATTGAGACCGCTCAAAATACAGTAAATAGAGCTATCGACCTTAAATATTCATCAATCGAATCACAGCTTAATATTTATCAAGCACAACTAAACGCCCTCCAACCAACTTTGGACAAAGAAGAAAAGCAGCGTGCTCTAGCACAGCAACTACTTTTAGATGAACGCAAGAGGGTGCTAGAAGAACAAAAAACACAAGAAGCTAATATCCAAGGTGTAATGCTGGAAGCTATTAAGTCAGGAATTACAGACCAACAGACACTTAATCAGATCAGTAATGCTAGTTCGTATAACCAGGCACTAGAGATTTTGGGTGCTAATATACCGACTGAACCAACTACACCTAGTGTCGCTGAACAGTTGAAAGCTACTGAACAAGGCTTTGATATTGTTGACGGTCAGATTGTCCCTCAAGCACAAGCGCCTGTTGATTTTGCAGGGTTTGACGAATGGTTAAGCACAACAGGGTCAATAACACAAGACTTCCATACTTCAGTGGATTATTTTAAAGACGGTAGAACATCACACGGTGGCTATGACATAGCAGGCACTATAGGTAGTAATGTTTCTTCACCTGTTGGTGGTACTGTGGTAGAGGCTGGAGAAAGTGATGCTGGTTGGGGAAATACTGTAGTAATTGAAGACAGTAATGGAAATAACTGGAGAATGGCGCACTTTAACTCTTTAGGGGTAAAACTAGGGCAAACAATAACCGCTGGCCAGAGCCTCGGAACTATGGGTAATACAGGCCACGTCTTGAAACGAAGTGGCGCTAAACCAACATCTGCTGAACTTGCACAAGGAGCTGGAACACACCTACATCTTGAGGTTAAGGATAAAAGTGGAAGATTGGTTGATCCAAAAACATTCAAAAAAGTTACTGAAGAAGATACTACGTCTACGACTTCAGAGATAACGGGTAAACCACTGTCTGCCGCAGAAAGAGAATCAAGAACTTTTGCCACTCGATTATCCAACTCTTCAAAGATAATTGACGATCTTGAAGATCAATTCACTGGCAGACTTTCAGGGATTGCCCGTCTCTTGCCTTCTGCTCTAAAAAGTGAAGACAGGAAATCTATTGAACAAGCACAGAGAAATTTTGTAAATGCACTATTGAGGCAAGAGTCAGGAGCAGCTATTTCTCCAGAAGAGTTTGAGAGTGCGCAAGAGCAATATTTTCCTCAACCTGGCGACACAGCAAGAATACTTAAACAAAAATCAGATAATAGGCGCACAGTGATTGAGGGCATGTTGCTTTCAAGTGGAGTAGTCACATTTAGGCAAGGTGTGGCAAGCACGCTTGATGATAACGATGCTTATAGTGAATACTTAAATATCATAAATCAGTAAAAGTATGGCTTTAACTAGAGATCAGTTTCAAAGACTAAGAGACAGGGGACTGTCTGTTGAGCAAATTGTAAAATTTGAAAGCGGAGAAACACCAGAACAAACGATCAATAGACAAACAACTGCTCAGAAGTTGGGTGATGTCTTGGTCGGTGTAAGCAAAGGGGTTGTGAGCACCCTTACTGGAGCGGCCACTCTTGGAGAAAGAGGTTTAAGAGGAGCCACTAAAACATTGTTACCAAAAGTTGCAGAAAGAAAATTAGGAATTGAAGAAAAAGAATTTGAGCCTGCAGCGGAAAGATTGATTCCTAAAGAAATTAGAACCCCAGAGGGAGTGGCTGAAAAGGTTGGTTTTACAACAGAACAAATAGGTGAATTTTTTATTCCAGGTGGCGTTTTGACTAAAGGAGCAAAGGTGGGTGTTTTAAGGCGGGGGATAAAAGAAGCTACTGAGTTTGCTGGACGCACAGCATTGCAAAAAGGTGAAGTTGATAAAGAAGTCGGCGTGGCTGCAGGTTTAGGTGCGGTTTCTCCAGTATTGGGCAAGGCTTTTGGGGTTGTTGGGGAACAGTTGAAGTTACTACCTGATAGATTTATACAAAGTGCCTTGAGGAAGTCAAAGAAAGAACTCTTAAGTGAGTTTAATAAAAAGCCTAGTGAGACTTTAGCTCAATTTGTTTTGAAACAAAAAAAGGTTCGCACGGCAAATAATTTAGTCAAAGAATCTCAAGAGGAGATTAGTAAATTGAGTAGTCAAATAAATGAAAATTTAAAGCGTGTTAAAATTACCAAAGACAAAATTAGTGTTAAACAAATTTTGAAACAAGTTGTTGATGATATAAATGCTACAGGTGGATCAATTAGTGAACAAGAAGTGCGAACAATCATAACACGTCTGGCGCCCCAATCAAAAGGATTATTACAAAAACCGAGTATGGGTTTGTTTAATGCTAATAAGCTGCGACAGTCATTAGATAGAACATTGGGTGATAGAGGGTTTTTAACTGCAGAATTGCCTTTCAATAAAGAGGTGTTGAGAAAATTTGATAATGCTTTACGCAATACTGTAAAAGAAAAAGCGCCTGTAAACAAGCCAATATTTGACACTCTATCAAAGGAAATACGTTTAAGGGATTCTTTATTAGAAAGAATTGCTGAGAAAGGGGGAAATCAAGTGCTGAGTTTTGGTGATTTTATTGGTGGTGGGCTTGGTGGAATTTTTGGCGGAGGTTTACCAGGTGCAATAGCAGGTGTAGCCACAAGAAGAGCTATTGAGTCTGTTCCGTTTAAAATTGGAGCTGGGAAATTTGTTGATCAGTTAAATCAAATTTTGCCTATATTAAAAAAATTAGAGCCAGCAGAACGAGGCATAATAGCACAGCTATTGCAGGGAGAAAAATTTGATTAGTTATTTTTTCTTAACCCAGCCTTGAATTTTGCCAATTAACATACTTGTTCCTATAAAAAGGAAAACAAGTGAACAAATTGACCAAAATAAAAATTCCATATACCTATATTACTACCACAAATACGAAAATTTGTCAAGTATGCCAGATAATAAAAAACTAGCAAAAATCATCAATATACTTAGGAAGTCAGGAATCCAGGAAGTGGAGAATTTTGTGTATCTCCTTGATTATATTAAGGAAGCCAACCTTGAAAATACAGCAGCCATAGCAGAGGCAGAGAGGGTATTGAGAGAGGAGTTTAGCTCTAATTTAATGGATGTTGTTGTTAAGAAGAAAAACAAAGGGGATAAAGGTGAGCGTGGGAAACGTGGAGAGATGGGGCCGAAGCCAGTGCTTGGGGTTGATTACCCAGTCCCACAGAATGGATTACCTGGAAGAGACGGGAAGAATGGTGTGGATGGTGAGGACGGAGAAGATGGTCGAGATGGTATTGATGGCCTAGACGGGGAAAAAGGTGAGATGGGAGACATACCTAAACATGAATGGAAAAACACTAAATTGCGTTTTGAGAAACCTAATCATACATGGGGTAAGTGGATTGATCTGGGTGTAGCAAAGAAAGGAATGTTTGATTCAAGGTCTGTATTTGGTGGTTCAAGTCAAGCAAATATTCACTGGAAACGATCGGGTTCAACTGTTTCTTTACAGAATCCAGGGGATAAAGTTTTAATTGAATCTGATGCCGCAAGTGCAGGCACTTACAACTTTCAAGTCAAAACCAAAGCAGGCCAAGAGCTTTTGACACTGATCCCAGATGCAATAAATCCAGGTCTTACAGGAGGTAAGGCCAACTTCCGTACTCGTGGATCACTTGAGGGTGTATCGAATGATAATAATCAGCGTTGGCGCATATTCTACGCAGACTCAAATGGTGAATCAGACCCATCAGGAGACAACAATGATTTATTCATCCAAAACACTACAGGGCGTGATATTCACCTTTATGGAACCGCAGGAGAGAATGTTGTGTGGATTCAGGATCGTATAGCTCGTGAAGGTGATGGGAATACATACATTGAGTTTAATGCAGACAATTTCCAATTTGTTGCAGGTGGTATTTCCTTTATTAAATTTACAGAAACAGGGGGGCAAGATATTGCGTCATTCAATATAGATGCAGACAACGCTGACTTTGAGATGAAGAGCGATGACGGCTCGTCTATACTCTACCTAGATGCAGATGCAAATAGTAATCGTGGTGGGTTGCACGTACTTAATCCAGTTTCAGGAAAACACTCAGGACAACAATTTGAGGAAGATGAGGCCACTACTACTGACGCAACAGAGACTACTTTGTATTCCCTAACTCTCAGCGATGATTCCCAGTATGATATGGAATTTATCTTACAAGGGATTAAGAGTGATGGTTCTGACAGAGCAAAATACAAGTTTAGTACAACAGCATATAGAGATGGTGGAAATGCAACACTACAAGATGATATTCTAAATGTAGATGACTCTATCGAGAGTGACACAACTTGGGACGCAACTGTTGATGTAAACTCAAATGATGTGCGTGTAAGGGTAACAGGTAAGGCATCAACAACGATATACTGGTCTGTGATTGTTAAATATGTAAAGCTAACTATCTAATATGCCAACAATAAAAGTCGGAAACATAAACGGTCAAAATTTCTCGGCAGTAGATGATGACAGCATCACTATTACTCACGAGGCTAGTATGACATCGTATGACAAGCTGTACGCTGTAATTGATTTTTCCACAGCTTATACCAACCTTGTGTGCGACCAAGGAAATGGAGCCAGCACCGTGAATGCAGTGCAGTTGGTTAGTGGGTCTTTTTTCCCAGTTTCAGGTTATCGCTTCGGTACAAAAACCATAACTGTCTACCACGATGCTTCAGCGTCTAGTAATGGAAGTCTTATATACGGAAGACCAAACGGTTATCGTGCAATACAGATATTCAGCACAACTCTCAATAATCAATCAAATGGATTCCAGGATAGCGAAGGAGCAAACGGAACATTTATTGTTTTAGATGATGACAATGCCTCCGAAGGGAGCGTTGCGATTGAGGTGGACACAGGAGATGATACATTTCAAATGAATACAAACGGCTTTGAGTTCTATTTGATTTCAGATGGTTTGCGAAAGTACAAAGTAAAGAGTGGGTCAAGTGGGACGGCTGTTTATTACGACCACTCCAACACCAGGCTAATTGCTAATTTTGGCAACACAACTGACCACACAATAGACAGTACTACTACTTCATTGTGGCCGTCTACATATCCATTCGATGAACGAAAGCAAGGGATACTTAATGTGTATTTTGACGAAGATGCTGCGGTGGGAAACAAGCTCTTACATGATTTTGCATACGCCCCAACTGACTTGCTTGTACTCATGGCAGGCACGAGGTTTGTGAAATTAAAGTATGACGCATCAGCATCTTCAAATGGTGTTGCTGTGTATCTCGATCAAGGAAGCCCATTTTCTACGCTAAAGTTCACGTCTCCAACGACAACAAACGGAACCCTGGAGACACACCAAGACTATGCGCCCGTTCAAAACATAGTAATTAAACCATAGACTAAAAGTTATTTATTTTTAAGCATATATATATGCCAGAACTAACAGAGGAACAACAACAGCTCGCAGGAGCACTCCAGGGAGCTTATGAGCTCGGAGTAGTCCGTGGAGCAGCAGGACTCGAAGCATTCGAGCTGGGTGCAGCAGCACTTTACGCTGATGCTGATGCTAAACTTGCAGCACTGGGG
>Ga0080013_1001533_pt1 | contig 30280 bp, 27 predicted proteins | sample ETNvirenome_6_85_FD_69236 | JGI IMG/M metagenome (GOLD analysis project Ga0080013, IMG submission 69236) | Marine viral communities from the Pacific Ocean - ETNP_6_85 (SPADES assembly) (version 2) | ecosystem: Environmental > Aquatic > Marine > Oceanic | place: Pacific Ocean | collected 2013-06-19 | reverse complement strand
CCTTTCCAATTGTACGACGCGTCTTCGGTGGCTTGGTTGCCAACAAGCTCGTAAGCGTTCAGCCGATGAGTCTGCCTAGTGGGCTCATCTTTTTCCTGGACTTCAAGTATGCCGATGGTAGCCATGATGGTGGCGACGGCGACACGTCAGGTCTGCGCGGTGGCGTTGCATCTACCGAGTCTGTATATGGTGGTGGTGTTGTTGGCCAAGCAATCACCGGTGGTGTCTCTGACCTCACCGAAGATGGCGGAGGTTTCTACAACCTCCAGTCCGGTTACAGTTCACCAACTGGTTCAACCTTATTGGGCCTCATTGGGCACAATGCAACTGCTATGAACAATGAGTCTATTGATATTAGCACTGCAACTCTTATGACTTCTCTGACAGATGCTCAGAAGAAAGCACTTCGCTACGACCCAGACGTGTTGGCTCTTACAACCAACTATGTTATTGAGAAAGCTGTTTCTTTTTCTGCAGTTCCGTCTGACTTGAACTTGGATAATCTTATCGCAATCTCCGGCGCCTGGACCTCCGGGTCGACTGAGACCCAGATTCGTCGCTTGACTCGTAAAGATGACAGCGGTAATATTCACTTATTCTTCAAGAGTACTAGTTCAACTCTCCTGGATGCAGGTGACATTGCTTCAGCTTCTGTTACTTATCCTACGGCTGACACCTTTGAGACCGCCGGCGCTGTCGGTGCCGTTCAGGGTGGAACCAATTGGGGACTTGAAGGTGCAGGTAATTCAGAAGGAAATACCTTTGACAGTATCGAGCGTGATATTATCCCCGAGATCGATATCAACGTTGATAGTGTTGCTGTCACAGCGGTCACCAAGAAGCTCAAAGCTAAGTGGACCCCAGAGTTAGCTCAAGATCTTAATGCTTATCACAACCTCGATGCCGAGGTTGAGCTTACTAGCATTCTTTCTGAGCAGATTGCTCTTGAGATCGACCAAGAGATTCTTAACGATCTCGTCCAACGCGCTTCGGCTGGCAAGTACTACTGGTCCCGTAGACCGGGCCGATTCATCGACCGTTCAACTGGCACGGATATTAGTACGTTCTCTAATGAGTCGCTTCTCGGAGCTGACTTTACTGGTACTGTTAGTGAGTGGTACGAGACTCTCGTTGAGACGATCAACGATATCTCGGCTCAGATTCATCGTAAAACGCTGCGAGGCGGTGCGAACTTTATTGTTTGTGGCCCAGAGGTTGCTAACATTCTTGAGTTCACAGCCGGTTTCCGCGCTAGCGTAACTGTTGATTCTGACGTTGGTAGCGCAGGCGCTGTCAAGGTTGGCGCACTTTCCAAGAAGTGGGACATTTACGTTGATCCTTACTTCCTGCGAAACGTTGTTCTTGTAGGTCGCAAGGGCAATAGCTTCCTTGAGAGTGGATATGTGTACGCACCTTATGTACCTCTCCAGGTAACCCCAACAATCTTCGGTGTCGAGGACTTCGTACCTCGTAAGGGCGTCATGACCCGATACGCCAAGAAGATGGTGCGGCCTGATATGTACGGCCTTGTTGTTGTCAAAGACCTCATGGGCTAATCAGTAATTTATAATTATTGATTCACAAAAAACCCTCGTCTCTTTGTAGGCGAGGGTTTTTGTTTGTGAGAAACTATTTATGTTAGACTCCGGAGGAAAACACTGAATGTCAGTACCAACTTTAACGCCTGCTAGTGCCATTAGTGCGATAATACTGCCAGTTACGGGCGCCCACGCACACGTAAATTCAACACTTAACCCCTTACCTTTTGGTATATATGCCGGCGCACCTGGAAACCAGCATTCATTCGAATTTGTTTCCGGAGCCGTGGATCAAGTGGCCTATGTTTATAAGAAACTAGGTGGTGATGTACTTGACATAGAATTAACAGAGTATCAGGTGTATGCCGCATATGAAGAGGCTGTGCTGGAATATTCTTACATCGTCAATATCCATCAGGCAAAGAACGTTATGTCTGATTATCTTGGCCATACAACCGGTACCTTTGATCAGGATGGAGAACTTCAGGCCGGCACACTATCTTCCAGCTTGGCCGGTACACATGTTGCTTTAAAGTATCCGCGATTTAATTTTCAATACTCCAAGAGGATAGCCTTCGGCACCGCCGAGGAAGCCGGCGCAGGCGGCGGCGAGACGCTATACTCGGCATCTTTCTCACTATCAGCCAGTCAGCAAGATTATGATTTACAGCAGATAATTGCAGTATCCGCATCAAACGACGACCAAGCCCCCTATTATAATAAAGTCGGAAATAAGAAGATTAGCATTAAAAAAGTTTTCTATAAAACACCGGCCACAATGTGGAGGTTCTTTGGGTATTACGGGGGACTAAGTGTTGTTGGTAACCTTCACAACTATGGCCAATGGGCTGATAATTCAACCTTTGAACTGATTCCTGCTTGGCAAAATAAGATGCAGGCCATGGCCTTTGATGATTCTGTATATACACGATTGTCTCACTATTCTTATGAGCTGAACAACAATAAAATAAGAGTTTTTCCTACCCCTACATCTCACCATCCGGATAGACTATGGGTTCAGTTTTATGTAGCTACTGACCCATGGGAGGAAGACGAAGATAGAGAGAACGGCGCCAGAGGCATCAACAATATGAATACCCTTCCGTTTGCTAACATACCATATGAAAATATAAATTCTATTGGTAAGCAATGGATTCGAAGATTTTGTTTAGCCCTCTGCAAGGAGATGTTAGGTCAAGTACGTGGCAAGTTCCAAACCATGCCAATACCCGGAGAATCGGTCGTCCTTAATCATAGCGAGCTGTTAGCCCAGAGTAAGGACGAGCAAGACAAGTTGAGAGAAGAACTCAAGACAGTTCTGGATGAACTGACCTATGGTAAACTCGCACAAGAAGAAGCATCCAAGATGGAAGCAGCTAGCAAAGTTCAGCAGCACGTGCCAATGACAATATTTGTGGGGTAACATAAATGAGCCATGACGACAATAATTGGTCTCAACCGAGCCAACCTCCTCCTCCTATGTTCTTGGGGGAAAAGGAGCGTAATCTTGTTAAGCAGGTCAACGATGAGCTTATTGAGAGAGTTATTGGCCAGCAAGTATTATATTATCCCATAAGTATCGATCACACTGATTATCATCCTGTATATGGCGAGGCAATTAAGAAGACGTTTTTACCACCAGTAAGGGTATACGCTTTGGTAAACTTCGAAGGGCTGGAGACGAGTACCGAGACTAGCTTTGGTGTTGATAAAAAATCAGAGTTAACTGTTCACTTCCACAAGAGGAGGTTGACAGAAGATCAAGATCTTTTTGTTCGTGAGGGAGACTTCGTTTTGTATGGTAGCATATATTACGAAATCGTATCACTCTCGGAACCTAGCCAGTTGTTTGGCCAGATCGATCATAGAATGGAAATATCAGCTAAATGCGTAAAAGCGAGAAAGGGACTTTTCGATGCCACTTAATATAGACAGCAGGTCAGTACATGATGAAAGTAAAGTTAAGGAAGAGTATTTTATGCCTTCTACTATGGAGACTATTGATACTGCATTGACAACTTTCATAAATGATCTGAAAATCGCATGCGACACAAATGAGGGATTTAAAAAGGTACCGGTTATCTGGACGTCAGCAGAGAGGTCTTTCCAAGTCAAAGATAATAAAGACTTGAGGGACTCTTCTGGCACCCTAATTAAACCAGTAATTACCATTGAAAGAGCCAATATAAACAAAAATTTAGCTAGAAAAGGCGCTTTATATGCAGCAGTACCTGAAGTGAGCGATGCTAAGGGGGGTGTTATTACTATTGCAAGGGTGATCAAGCAGGACAAGACACAAAATTTTCAAAACGCCAGAGCAAAGAGAAACTACAATCAAAAAAACATGAGGGATCGGACTGCCAATAAGACGGTATACGAGACGATAACAATACCAATCCCAGTGTATATTGAAGTTTCATACAAAGTTACACTATATGCTGAATACCAGCAACAAATAAATGAAATGATCTCACCTTTTATCACCCAACCGGGCGGCATTAATTTGGTAAAAATTAAGCATGATGGCCATGGTTATGAGGCATTCATACAAGAGGCATATGGTGTCAACAATAACTTAACCAACCTTACGACAGAAGAGAGAAAATTTCAAACGAATATCGAGATTAAGGTACTGGGGTACATCATTGGTAATGATAAGAATGAAGAGCAGCCTAAGATCGTCCGTCGAGAAAACGCGGTTGAAGTAAAAATACCCAGAGAGCGTGTTATAACGGGAGATATAAGTGAATTTATCGAAGATGGATTTTACCGCGAGTAATAAATTCTTTTTGAAGGCAGTATAACTATTTATAAAGACAATAGATATTTTAGCGGAGGATTTTTCTACAATGTCCGAAAAAAAGTTTAATTTTATATCACCCGGGGTTTTTATAGAGGAGATAGATAAGTCTCGCTTGCCTGACGAAATAACGGCACGTGGACCTCTAGTCGTAGGGCGCGCCACCAAGGGGCCTTCAATGATCTCCACCCGCGTGGATTCTTTTGCCGAGTTTGTTTCTACGTTCGGCAATCCAATTCCTGGCGGCGCAGGAGGCGATGTTTGGAGAAACGGTAATTACACATCTCCAACCTATGCCGCTTATGCAGCTCAAGCTTATTTGAGAAACAATGCCCCAGTCAATTTTGTTCGCTTAGTCGGGTCTAAGCATACCTCTGCGGTTGACGGCGGCGATGGTTCATCCGTGGACGGAACACCCGGCTTCGATATTGGCGCATATGCAGGTGGCGGCCGGATCGCTGGAGACAACCAGGGCGGTGGAGCCCAGGGTTTATTTATCTTCAATTCGGGTAGCGGCGACTCAGGCGCTGGCGGTATACGCAACGCCGTCATGTCCGGTACACTGGCTGCCGTTTGGTATTTTAACAATATCCGAGCTAGTGCATATCTCGTGGGTACGACAGGAAACGAACGCAACGAAGTTAGTGGTGCTTTGGGCACGTTGATAAAGTCTGAAGATCTCTCTTTCAATGTTGTTGTGAGGTCTGGTAGTGCTTCGGGATCTATCCTCAAGCAGAAAACACATTTTGATTTCAATCCGGAATCGGATAAATTTATTAGAAAGGTTTTTAATACAAACCCAACCGTAACCAACACTAGCCAAGTGGCCACCACTAATAACAACTACTCCCAGTTCTGGCTGGGTGAAACTTTTGAAGGTGTCTTAAAGGACAACAGTGATCAACAAGGAGTCCTGACGGCAACGGGTGCCGATTATTTCGGAATGATCTTGCCCTTGGGCAACAGCACTGACGGCGCCTCCGGCGGAAGCTTTAAGATGGAAGCGGTACACGCAAAGACCGGCTGGGTCTTCTCGCAGGACTTTAATAATACTGGATCCTATTATGATCCGGCCACTCAAGCTAGACTTTTTAGGCTTGTTGCCCGCGGCGCCGGAGACTGGTATCAGAAAAACATAAAAATATCAATTTGTGATATCGCCGAATCAAACAATGGGTTCAATAAGTTTGGATCGTTTACGGTTGAAGTTCGCAACGTGCGCGATACCGACAATGGTAAGATCGTCCTGGAAAGGTTTGAAAATTTGAGCCTAAATCCGAATTCTCCAAAATACATTGGCAGAGTTATCGGCGATCAATACCCTTCCTGGAATGAAGAGCGTCGTCGCAATATTGTTGTTGGAACATATGCGAATCGTTCTAAGTATATTCGCGTAGAACTCAACACTGAAGTAGAGAACGGCGGCGCAGAGCAAACTTCTGTGCCATGGGGATTCGAAGGCCCACCTCAGTATATCGATTGGATGTTTGCCTCGGGCAGCGGCGACATCTATACATGGCCCGGCGACCCAACAAATGCAGGCGATACTGCATACTTAGATAAACCTGATAATAAGTTTGTACTACACACTGATGCGAAGCTGGAGATAAACCCCTTTGGAGGATATCCAGACGCTTTCCAAGAAATCCCGGCGGAGATGTCCGGCGCATGCATCTGGCCTAGGCTGAAGCTTAGGAAGAGTTCTGATCCTGCGACGGACCCCACTCTTTCGGACCCTAGGGATGCTTACTTTGGGCTTGAGACACGACGCAGCGCCGGCGGCAGATTGTTCGATGAGTCGTATTTAGACTTAGTTGGCTTCAAGCCAAAGTCCGTCGATGGTCTCGATACTGGTACTTATACTAGTGCGTCTTTCTACTTTACTATGGACGACTTGAGTGCTAGCGCGGACATTAAAGATTCTGATCCGACTCTTAGAATGGTTTATCTTTCTGGGTCTAGGGATGCAGCAACTTCCTTTACCGCCCAGGGCGCTACAGTTGGAAGCACAACCTATGCCGGTAGTGTGAAAAACTTGATTCGCCTGGGTTATAACAAGTTCACGATGCCTATGTTTGGTGGATTCGATGGGTTTGATGTCACAGAGACTGAGCCCCTGCGAAACAGCAACATGACAGATGGTTCTTCTACTCGAATTAACAGTTTCATCTACAACACATATGAGCGCGCCATTGACATTGTCAAGGATCGCGAGATCGTAGATGCAAACTTGGCTGTCGTGCCGGGCTTGACATTGCCAACATTGACTGAGAAGCTAATCACGAACTGTGAAGAGCGCGGCGATGTTCTGGCTATCGTCGATCTCGAAAATGGCTATATCCCAAGGTATGAGAGGACCACATCGGACCTTACTGAGACAGGGAACCTGGGGTCTGTTGATACAACAGTCAACACTCTCAGGGATCGTAACTTAAATTCAAGTTATGGCTGCGCATATTATCCATGGGTTCTCATTAAAGACTCAGCAACCACTGGGCAGACCCTTTGGGTACCACCTAGCGTTGTAGCGCTTGGTGTAATGGGCAACAGCGAAACCGTTGGAGAACTTTGGTTCGCACCAGCCGGCTTTAATCGCGGCGGCCTGACAGAGGGGAAATCGGGTCTTAATGTTGTAGGTGTTCGCGACCGATTGACATCGAAAGATCGTGATGATCTTTACGAGCAAAACGTCAATCCGATTGCAAGCTTCCCGTCTGAGGGGGTTGTGATCTTCGGCCAAAAGACTCTCCAAACTACACGTTCGGCTTTAGACAGGATCAATGTAAGGCGACTTCTGATCTTCCTGAAGAAAGAGATCTCTTTTATTTCCTCTAGAGTCTTGTTCGACCAGAATGTATCAGCCACCTGGGCTAGATTCTTGGGACAGGTTGACCCCCTGTTGTCTAGTGTTCAATCTAGGTTTGGCTTAACTGACTATAAAATTGTTTTAGATGAAACAACAACAACGCCGGAGTTGATTGATAGAAACATCTTGTATGCCAAGATCTTCTTGAAGCCAGCTCGTGCAATTGAGTATATTGCTCTAGATTTCGTAATTACTGCGACTGGGGCTTCTTTTGATGAATAAAAACGTGCCGGCACTAGTTACTAGTGCTTAGGAGGAATATTAAATGGCAGAGACTTTTTGGAGTGCTCAGAGCGCCGACCCAAAACGTAAATTTAGATGGTATGTCGAGTTTACAAATGATGAAGGCAACCTTTTGCAATTGTCTGCAAAGATGATTAAAAAGCCTAGCTTTGAAATTGGCAACACACAGCACAAGTGGATTAACCATACTTTTAACTTTCCTGCACGCTTGGAGTGGAAGGAAGTTACGCTTAGTCTCGTAGATATCGGTAGTTCAACAAAGGACGTTACTGCAACATTACAGAAGATTATACAAAATTCTGGTTATCAAGCACCGACCGATCAAGAGCGCGCAAAGGCTTCTATTACAAAAAATAATTCTGTTGCTGCGTTTGGTAATAACTTTAGGATCAAGCAGATTAATGCCGAGGGCAGCCCAGTAGAGACTTGGACTCTTATCAACCCATGGGTGAGAGCGATAGAGTTTGGAGACCTGGACTATGCCTCAGATGATTTAGTCGAAATTTCTTTAACTATTGTATATGATTATGCAACGTTTGAGGGCGCCGGCGACGGCAATCGCCTCTCTGCTGGAAATATTCTGAAAAGTTTATTATAAAAAAAATCATTTCGTGATATAATTATAGTATTATAGTAACGAGGTGTTAAATGTCACGAAACAACTTAGATCGTATTGGAGCAGGGGTGCAGCCAGCCGAGCCACCCCCGTCTTCTATTTCAGAGATGAACAACAACCTTTCTTTTGTAACCCCTACTGAATTTGTTGATCTGCCTTCCCAGGGGTTGTACTATCCCCCAGAGCACCCTCTCCACAATCAGGAGACTGTGGAGATCAAGCTCATGACTGCGAAAGAGGAAGATATCCTGGCAGATCAAAATCTGATGAAGAAGGGACTAACCATCGACAGGCTGTTGAGGAATATTATAGTCAATCGTAGTATTAATCCAGATGACCTTTTAATCGGAGACAAAAATGCAATTTTAGTTGCAACCCGGATCGGGGGATATGGAGCAGAGTATAATACGAAAGTTATTTGTCCTGTTTGTTATGCACATGGTAAGCATGAATTTGATTTATCAAGTGTACAAGTAAAATTTCAAGACAACTTGGAAGAACTGGGAGTCCGCACGTCTGGAGATGGAACCTTTTTTATTACGACTCCCCGGACAAACGTTGAAATTCAACTGCGCTTGTTAGATGGTCGCGACGAGAAGACGCTACTAAATAACGAAGAGCGTAGAAAAAAACAAAACTTGCCTGCACAGGCACTAACCGATCAACTGAGGATTATCATAAAGTCTGTCGGTGGACAAGAGGATAGACAAATTGTCAATCAATTTATTGAATCATTACCCGCATCAGATTCTAGGCACCTTCGCACTGTATACCAAGAGTGCACGCCCGGAGTTGAGATGAAAGAGTACTATGAGTGCTCTGAGTGTGGTGTTAATTCAGAGATTGATGTCCCGTTCACCACGGACTTCTTTTGGCCTAACTCATAGGTACTTAGAAAGCGTTTACGAAGAGATCTTCGCGTTAAAGTACCATGGGGGTTGGAGTTTCTTTGAAGCCTATAATCTTCCGATAGGCCTTCGAAGGTGGTTTCTTGCGCGCTTAAAGAAGCAATTTGAGCAAGAAGAAAAGCAAGCCGAGGACGCTCGAAAGAGCGCACGATCTAAATAATTATTAAGGGCCGGCACGTACCGGCCTTATTTTGTTTCTAGCAACTATTTAAGATGTACCACGAGGGGAATAACCAATGGTTGAATCTGATAAAATTGTAATTACTTTTCCAAGCAACAAGAATGCGATCAACGAAAGTTTCTTGAGATCGTTTGGTGCAGCAGTTGAGTTAATAATAAAAAAAATGTTTGGTCTTAATAATTTAGACTTTAAGGTTAAAGGGCCTAGGTGCGCCGTGGAGGCATTTACACAAGCCCTTGATCAAGAGCGCGAATATATGGATTCTTTTCAGAAGCTTGGTTTGATGAACCCTTCGGTGATCAACAACAAGAGCAGGCTGCAATCTGCAATAAGAGAGTTTGAAAGAACCACAGGAATTAAGTGGCCTCTTAAATAGGAATAGTTCTTTATGGCTATCGGAGATAATGAAAATATTAACCCTGCGTTAATAGAATTAACCAAGGAATATGCTAAACAGCTTGAGCGAGGGCTCGAAGCCCAACGCCTCGTTAATGAAGAGCTGGGTAAAACTGCCACAAAGACAAGAGAGATAGAGAATGCACAGTCTCGCCTTGTGCGCATAAATGACCGTCGCTTAGAGATTCTCAACAAAACAAAAGCCGAGCGCGCGGAAGAGATTTCCGACATACAAAAAAAAATAGAACTCCTCTCCGGAGAAGATGAAAAAAACAAGCAAATCCTAGAGAATAAAATTAAGTTACTAAATCAGATCAATGCGTTAAGCGATGACGAGATACAAAAACAGAGGACCTCCTTGCAGGTCCAGAATGCTAGGATAAAAGGATCACAAGAGGATATAGCTAACGCCAAGGGCTTGGCGAATCAGATGGCTAATCTTCTCGGAGTAAACACTTCCTACAATAAAAGCTTGCTGGAGACCAGCATTCAGATTGCCACCAATAAAGAGGTGGGGGCAGCTTTTGGGGATCAACTAAAAGAAAACCTTAGCATTCAGAATGTGCTTATGAGCGCGATACAAAAAGTCGCCGAGCTGACTATCCTTTACTTGGAAGAGCAAGATCGTGCAATCTCTAGCTTTAAAAAAGCATCCGGCGCAGGGGCTGCATATAATAAAGTAATTGTCGATTCGCATTTAGAGATGCGGACTTTTGGCTTCTCGATTGAAGAGGTTTCGCGAGTAACAAATGAACTGCGTGGGGGCATGGTTAGTTTCTCCGGTATGACAAAGGAAGCACAGGAGAACGTGAACAAAACTGTTCTTTCTCTGGAGCGTTTCAGCGTCACGGCTGCAACGTCTGTGAGTATGCTAAATCTTCTTACCAGCGGATTGGGAATGTCTTCTAATCAGGCCCAGAAAGTTTCTAAAGATATGTTTGCCTTATCAAACGCTTTGGAACTGCCCCCGGAAATAATCTTCACCCAGTTTAGTCAAGCGGAAGCTCAGTTGTCTGCTCATGGGAAAGGCATGATCGATGTGTTTGAGGGCATGGCAGCTGCCGCAAAAGCCACCGGAGCAGAATTTAATACTCTACTTGGTTTTGTGGGACAGTTTGATACTTTTAGTAAAGGCGCCCAGGCTGTGGGTAAAATGAATGCAGTCTTGGGAGGCCCTTACTTAAACACAGTGCAAATGTTGAACACTACCGAAGATGAGAGAATTAGACTGACTCTCCGTGCTCTTGAGGCTTCTGGTAAGAGTTTTGCATCAATGGATAAGTTTAATAGGATAGCTTTTGCAAATGCAGCTGGTATCACCAACATGGCCGAAGCAAATAAGCTATTTAATACTAGCACCGAAGCATATGAACTGCAAAGAATGCGCGCCAAGGCAGCTAGCATCTCTCAAAAGGAATTTGAAAGAGTCACAAGAAACGCACTTTCTGTGTTCGAAAAGTTTAGGCAGATTATAAAAAATCTTGCCGTGGATATGTCTTTCTTGCTTGAGCCACTGGGCGAAGCCGCGGACTATATCTTAGAACTTCAGAAAAAGTATAAAGATTTTGAAGGTGTTGCAGTGGCAGCTAGTCTAGTAATTATCACTGCAGTATCTGGTGCCGCGATAGCCATTGGTAAAAGCCTGGGCGTTGCGCTCAGTGGCGTTGTTGGGTCTCTTGGTGCACTAGGCGCAGCTGGCTTTAAAGGTGTTCTTATATTTATGGGCATCGCTGTGGGGATTGAGAGGATTGGTGCCGGCATAGGTAAAGCAGCGACCGGTATTTCATTCTTTATGGATGCCTTTACGAGCTTAATCAACATATCAGGCGCCAAGTTAGATAAGTTTATAGACTTCTTATATCAGCTGGGCCCCGCGGGCTTTGTCGCCGGAGCCGGCTTGACTAGCTTGCTCAACGCCGCTTCCACATCGCCGGGCATTGAAACTTTGCCCCGTGTGATAGCAACAGCAACTCCTGGCTCTGGTGTCACCGCTCCACGACCTGCGGCGCCTCCTGGTACAACCGCCTCGCCAACGGTCATGGTAGATCCTAAATTGACAGCGGTATTGCAGAGAAATGCTGACATTCTGGAGAAGATAGAGTATAGGTTGAATCATCCAATTACCCCTGTGATTGAATTGGACGGTAGAAAAGTGAGCAAAGAACTTAAAGACGCCGGCGCAATTTACCGGTCGGCCACCGAGGTGCCACGATGACCGCCGTCGACTCCCATGGCGAGATGTTTGTTGTTTATAGTCCAAGCAGCCTCCAGCTAGCTAAGTTTAAGGCGTTTATTACTAATTTTTCCAACAGTTTTAACTCTTCTTGGAGGGAAGAAGATGTATATGCTAGGATGCACCCATTGGCTACTTTCGAAAGGACCACTAGGAATGTAAGCTTTGGGTTTAAAATCTTTAGTGAAAGCAAAGATAGCGCTCTGGAAAATTATGAGAATTTGGAAACTTTTTTAACTATGTTGTACCCCACCTATGCCCACGGCGCGACAAAGATACCGGATAACGCGTCCCGGCTGCTGCCTCCGATCATAGCAGTTAAGTTTCGTAATTTGATATCAGCGATTGAGCCCACGGCACAGAGGCCGGTTTCAGGTCACGGGGACGTATCAGATTTTCTTTTTGGGTATATCAAAAATTTAAGTATTGAGACTATTTTTGATAGTGGATTTCTCTTTCTGCATCCCGAAGATGAGACTGGCGTCAACAAAGAACTAATGTTACCCAAAGAATTAGAAATTAGTTTTGATTTTACTGTACTTCACAACGCCAAGCTCGGCCCTGAGAATCCTGAAACAATTGAAACTTATGGAGTGTCCGCCGACGAGCGCCACCCTCAACAGTCCTCTCATGAGCAATACGCAAGGATGATCGACGCCGAGGCTCACGCGGCCCAGCAAGGCCCAGACGTGGCCACGTCGATTCCCATCTCGTCGGCCGAGCAGCTCGCACAAGATAAGGCAGCGCGGAACTACGCTCAGCATCAGGTTCTACACCGCCACCGCCGCCAGGTGAGACGAAAGGCTGAGAGAGCAGCTGAGAAAGCGTTCGAACAGGTCGACACCTTCCTGGGCGGGCATGGCTCCGACGATGGAAAAAAATAAATTTAGGAGTTAGCATATGCCGAAATCAAAAGGGTTTTTTGGCCCGAACCGACAACGTACAAGGAATATTCCTAAATCGAATACAGCATTTGGCCTTGACAAGGACATGCTTCATCACTATATTTACTTTAGGCATATTGCAACCAAGCAAGATGTCGCCTTTCGGGCTTTCTTAACTAAGCTAAGTGAAACCTTTACATGTAATTGGAATGAAGAGCACACCCTATACAGGATGGATGCGATCCCTAGGTATAGAAACACTAAGAGAAAAATTTCTTTGGGGTTTAAGGTACTGGTGCAAGGAACAGAAGACGCTCCCGCCGCACTTAATCAAGTACAAAAATTACAGTCCCTCCTATATCCATCCTGGCCTGAGAGTGCTGATGACCGGAGTATAAAAGGTTCTCCTATTGTTGGCATCAAGTTTTCTAATTTAATTGCTAGGCACGGTCTTGACGGCACATCACAGCACTTGCATGGGTATATATCTAATTTAAATGTAAAATTTGCACATGAGAGTGGATTTATATATGCACAGCCGGGATGGCTCGCCAGGACCGTTGACGAGGCCGTCTTTACTGACGATGACGTAATGAAATTTACTAAGGGCCAAACGCACTGGCAACCGGCCAGCAAGGTCAGAACAGCGCCCCTGATACCGCAGGAAATAGATATCTCATTCGAGTTTTCAGTATTGCACCAGAATAGTGCCCAAGGTCGTGAAGGGTATATGGGCTATCGCGTTACGCCCGAGCTACGCGACAGCGGCCCACTGAATGAATATTGGCCATACGGCGTTCAGGTGCACAAGACAGATGCCTACGTCAGCTTCGAGGCTCACGACGGTGACGAAACAAAAATTCTCGAACCCCCTGAGTAGGACGTATTGTTATGAGATATACAAAAAGAAGATTTATTACCAATAAAAACAAAATATATGGCCGCCAATTAGCCCAGAGGGGCCAACGCTTTATAAAACACTATGCTTCGGCACAATTGCGACATCCATCTAGAGAGGACAGGGCGAAGATTCAGGTATCGCGTCACACTTGGAGACAGGGAGATCGTTTTTATAACTTAGCAGCTGCCGCTTATGGCCGTCCCGAATTATGGTGGGTAATAGCATGGTATAACTTGGCACCCACGGAAGCTTATGTTGGCCATGGCGACGTTATTGAAATCCCTTTGAGCTTACAACAGATTTTAGAATTTTTTGATGTGTAGATATGATTATTGTAACTGTAATACTATTTTTATTTATATTGTTTGTCGGTGGCGCTGCTAACAGCGCCACCGGACCAAAGACCCCCATTTCTCGCCTTCAGGTTGATGAGGTTGTATATGAGTCCGGACCTGAAGCAAGACAACAATTAAGGTATTTAAAGCAGTGTTGGCTAATAGACAAGATAGTACCACTGGCAAAGCGATCAGATAAATTCCGACAAATAAGGCCAGAGGCTAGATTCAAAAACTTTTCAACGGTAACTGGCAAACTTCCAGAGATAAATGGGAGGTTATTGACGAACAGAGATAAAAACTCCTCTGGCATATTGGATTTATTAAATTTATCTGATGAACAACTGGCGCACTTGGTACCACACCTGCGATTATATAAAATTTTCTCCAAAGGGGAAAATCAGAACGAACTTGAGTATGTTCCATTTCCTCTGCCTTTAAATACCAAATACGACCCATCAGGGACCGGTCTTAGCAGTCAGGGGGGTAATATTTTAGATAAGTTTGTTGGCACTGGGGTTGGGATAAAAAGTTTTAGTTATGATTTAGCTGGCTCAAACCCTGCCGAAGTTGATAAAATTATAGAAGCTAATATGGTAATGAGTTTAACTTCTCTGCAGGATTTCTTTAAAAAACATAAAGTCCGAAGCTCCGACAACAAGGAGAGAGAATTACAGTTTGCTGATTTAATAAAATATAACCCGTCAGAGCGTCCTGGCAAACGCGACCCCCTAATTAACAATGACCATATCCTCTACATATCGGATTTTTTTAGAATAAAAGCTGAGGTGGGTTGGTCTGTCCCTGCTGGTAATCCTAGTTTTAGTGATGCACTCATCAAACAAATAGAAGCGAGTAGAATAAATCTTTATTTGCAGCTCAAAGATCATACATTACAAGTCGATCAGGATGGTAGCGTAATTATAGAAATTGATTATATAGCCTCAATGGACGCTAGGTTAAATAGGGACGTTTTAGATGTCTTTTGGAAACCAGATGACGCGCGCTTACTAAGTATGCTAGAAGGTTTGGCGCAGAAGAATTGGGATTTAGGTGTTAACAGCGAGCTCCTGCAGGCAATTGCTACTTTCGCCGATAGGCTAGAAAAGCTAAGAACATCCACTGCTAGCATTGAAACCTTCATTGGAGCTGAAGCTGCCGCCAAGCTGGGCGTCACGGGCAAGACGGTTGTCGACCTCGTCGGCCGGATAGAAGTGGGACTCGAAGAATACAGCACCGCCACCGAAAACCAAGTTGACGCATATTTTGCGGCGCATGCGCTGGAGGAAGCGATTTTCACGGAACTGCTAGCTGACAAGCTCAACGAGGACCTGCCCCACAGCACACTCGCAAGAATCCTTGTGATGATGGGCATCAAGGTCACTGGCGTATCGACTCCGTGGCTTAAAAGCGCCGGCTTTTCGTCTGGCCAAATCGGCCCAAGCTCAGCAGCCGATCCGAAAGCCGCCGAAGAGTTTCGAGACGCGGTCAATAAGCGCCTCGACAAATATGGATGGAAATCCGACGCCCACATCACCTACGGTGCAGAATGGACAGATTCTAGGGACATAAGGGAGCTCTTGAAAGAAGAGGCCGCCGAGATTGAGAAACTCCGGGCCATGAACGCTGACGCAGTAAAAAAACTCATTGGGGAGATCAATTTTAGGAGGCGCACCGTACTACTAGGAAGGTTTGATAGTATTGTCACGCGATTATTTGAAACCGGTCGCATGCATAAGGAAAGTGTATCCCCAGCGGAGCTAGGTATCGTCGGGGTTGGCGGTGCCGTCGCAGCCACACCATCTGCCATCCATGATCGCGAACGCAGGCAGAGAAGGCCCGGTTCCTTGAAGAGGGAGGAACGCCAGACCACGCGCGACGACTTAAAGGAGCTGCACGAAGATATAGCTGTTGCGACCAAGGCTTACAAAGAGGCTACCGAAGACGGCGCCGCCGCCGAGTTTGCTTTTGATTCTGATAAAAACAAGAAAATCCCCGCCGGCTATCAGCCGGTATTGTATTTCTACTTTGGTGACCTCATAGATGTCGCCATTGAAGTCGTCACTAGTAAAAAGCACCCTTCAGAGAAGACGATCAGGAAAATATTAAAGGATATAGGCATCATGATAGGGCCGATAGACGTTAGGGTTGGAAACAAAAATCACATAATGAATATGGCGCACGTGCCTATAAGCTTGGATTATTTTCTTTTATGGTTCCAAAACAATGTTATTAATGCAGACAGGCCTTCCTTCCCCCTGAAGGATTTTATACTTAGTATTGCAAATAAAATGTTGACCTCCGCGTTGTCTGATGGTTGTGTTAACAATGTACAGCAATCAATAAATATTAATATGGCTACTTTTAATAAACCAAAAGACAGCCAGCCAGCCAGAGCTGGTGCTAGATGTAGAATTTCCAATTTGAAGTTTAGTAGGCAGAATCTTGGAAATAAAGATAATAATAGATTTTTATATCTATATTCCCGGGAAGACGCACCCCAATACTATAACGGTGATGAAAGTGAAGATAAAGACTTGGGTATATATCATATAAAAGTTGGTCACAATCGCGGTTTGCTCAAAAAGATAACTTTTTCTAAAATTGATTTGCCCGGACTTAAAGAATCTAGAATTGCTGGTGACGCAAATGCCGGCGAATTTATTAGAGAAAAATATAGTGTAACAATGGACATGGTTGGAAACACTCTTTTTGCACCGGGCCAGTACGTATATGTAAACCCATACCTACCCGGCGCAACATCGCGGGAAACTGAAAATGTTGGCTTGGGCGGGTATCACTTTGTTCACGGGGTAACACATACCATAGAAAGTGGGCATTATCATACCCGGATCATGGCACATTGGCAGACATTTAAAGTGCCGACAGACGGCATCAACACATACCCTAAACGTACCAAGATAATAACAGAGGTGCAGGACTACCCGGGTCCGGGAGATGATTGTTTGAGTGACAGCTCCAGCAATGCGCATGACGACGGCACCGATTGGCTTGACCCGAATAACGAGCTAAGCAGCATCGAAGATCGCGCCGCGAACGCAGATAAAGTTGCTGTTGCGAGAGGGGATGCGTACGATGCCGCCAGAGAACTCGGTACCGAGTTTTTTAACTTCTTTGAATAGGATAATTTATAATGGGTTTTTTTAGAAAAAAAAGTGACTTTGCCCCTTCCGGAAGAAACGGCCTACCATCTCACGAAATCCATGAGGAGAGAGCAAAGTATTCTCGACAAGCCCGCGCGCAAATCGATCCTGCAAATGCTTTTGATTTAATGTATGGAAACAAGGTATATTATGGTAAAGTGGATTTGGAAGAAAGGCCGGTTATTATTCAGGAAGAGAGATTAAAGTCGTTTAGGGACGAGTCCGGCCTGCTAGCTGCTAATTTTGTTGTCGATGCATATGAAGCTTTCTACACACACATTAATACAGCGTTATCTCGTGGAAAGTTATCGGCCAATTCTTTTCTAATGAACATTAAGCCTAGAAAAGCGTACACATCGCCCATCGATGCATATCGGACCTTAATTGATATGGTTATGAATCAATATGTCGGTGGCTACTTGGTCGCTTCACTGAACCAAGGCTTAGTCAACAGTTATGCTGATTTTGTGAAAGAGTTTGTTAGATTCTCTGATATCGCCCTCCGGCGCGGAGTATTAACACTGACGCGATACATGAAATCAAGATTTTGCAGCAATCTGTGCAGCGGCTTGATTGTAGAAATCCATGAAGGTAGATATGATGATGACTTCGAAAAGTTCTCTATATTTTTGAATGACGAAAATTTTGATTTTTATCAAGACGCAGCAAGAAAATTTGGATTCAGGATCGATTACAATGTGCCATGGCGGCTAATAGCTGATGTCAAATCCCGGGAGATGAGAAAGTATATGGAACCATATGGGATCACATCCACGCGCCAGCTATTTACGAAATATTATTCTCAAACAGTAGAGTTGGAAGCTGATTACTACAATAGCTTGTTTGAGGGCAGATACAATCAGTACATCCGGGATTTTCCGACTTATCGCGTCCCTAAAATTGTTTTATCCAAGAAGACAGGAATAAGGGAATTGATAAAGTGTGAATATAAGAATAATCCAATAAGAGAGAAGGAGAGATGGAAGCCGTACGACACGTTATATTATTATACTATTTTTCGTATGGCAGAAGAGAAAATTCCCAAAAATGAACGATATCTACGAAAAAAAGCTGAGAACGCAAAAAATATTGAGAAAAGGCTTGACATGGCCCGCGCAATGAAGTATATTAACGACGAAGTGTTTAAATCATCGCGAGGATAGAGTGTTTTTTCAGACATTAGACGACAAGCGAAGCTGCCATGGCATTTATCAAGCCGGCCAATTTTTTTATAACAATTTACCAACAAGCATGTCTAGGAGCTGGGCATATGCTCCCTATCTAAAAGGAAAACAGGTAGACTATGCTTTTATATTTGCGAATGGATCTTCCTTGGATGATCTATGCCCTGAGTATCTAAAAGAGGATTGGGGGCGTATCTCATCAAAAATGAAGGCATTTATTCGTTCTTTTTCGGAGGCCAAAATAAGCCTAGATGATGTGTGTTTCTATGATTTAGTACCGGAAGGTTTCTTGATTGAGCTGTGTGAGATCAAAAATAGGATTTGCGAGCATGTATTTGAATTGCACGAGAAGCCAGCCAATTATGATTTTCTCCTACAGGTTGCTGAACTGATTGGGGATATAGGCGAGAACAGAGTTAGCATCGATGAAGTTTATTTAAAGAAAAACTTGAATGATGTTAAGGCTCGAAGCTGGCTAAAGAAAATAAGAGGTTGCAACCCTTATGTAAAGTACAACATGTTTGGCACCGTCACTGGTAGACTGGCCGCCGAAAGAAACTCGTTCCCGATCTTAACGCTTCCAAAGTTATATCGTCAATGTATCAAGCCAACTAATGATTGGTTTCTGGAGCTAGACTTCAATGCAGCTGAGCTAAGAACCATACTGGCCCTTTCAGGGATTAAGCAACCACAACAAGACCTTCATGCTTGGAATGCAAAAAATATATATGCCGGCCAATGCTCCCGGGAACAAGCAAAGAAAAAGATCCTCAGCTGGCTCTATAACCCCTCGGCGGTACACTATACCGCCGGCCGGTATTATAATCGAGATTTTATAAAGGAGAAGTATTGGGATGGGGAGCACGTTAACACTCCCTTTTCCAGGAAAATCAAAGCAGACTATGATCACGCTTTGAACTATATTGTACAAAGTACAACTTCGGACCTTACATTGCGTCAGGCAATAAAAATATCAAAACTTCTTGAGGCAAAAAAATCTTATATTGCTTTCTGCCTGCACGACTCCGTTGTGATTGATATGAGCTTCGAGGACAAGGGCATGATTAGTCAGTTGATGGAAACGTTCGCTGAGACTGACTTGGGTAATTATTATATAAACGCGTGTGCGGGCAAAGATTTTGGAAAGCTAAAGAAGGTTAAAAGATGATATCAGTAGTAGGTTTGGGTGACTGTGGGTGCAGTATCACACAAAAATTTGACGCTTATCCACAATACAAGACATATTATATTAACACTAGTGGTCAATATACTGGACACAAGACTTCCATATTGCCAAAGTGTAATTCACCGGAAGAATATGAAGCAAAATGTCCTGATATGGCCAACTTCTTTGATGATGTGGACGACCATGTACTTTTTATCCTCGGGGGGTCTGGACACATTTCTGGAGCTTCATTGAGGCTTTTATCTTACGTGAGAGAAAAGAAGACAAGCGTGCTTTATATAAAGCCTGACGTTGAGTTCCTATCGGAAACTAAAAAGCTTGTTGAGAACTGCACGTTTCATGTTTTACAAGAATATGCACGCTCTGGTATTTTTGAATGTACATATCTTTTTGAAAATTCAAGCATGGAGGAGATTGTTGGTGATCTTACAATTACAAATTTTTACGATAAGATTAATGACTATATGGTCCCGATAGTTCATATGGTTAATGTTTTTGACAACACCGCCCCCGTCATGACTTCTTTTTCCACTTTGGGTGACACCGCGCGCATCTGTACGCTTGGGGTAGTCGATATCAAATCAGGTGAAGAAAAAATGTTTTTTCCTCTTGACAACGTGAGGGAAAAGAAGTATTATTTTGGTGTGAATAGAGAAACTCTTCAAAATGATGCATCACTCTTGAAAGAGATTAAGAATTATATAAGATCAACTCCCGGGAACATTCGATCTAGTTTTTCGATATATGAGACGAGCTATGATCACAACTTTGCATATGTTGCAAGTTACACATCTCAGATACAAGCAAAAAATAGTTAATTTATTTGAATAAAGATTGGAACCATGCGTCTAATGTACAGATACACGGAAGATTGGCTGTGTATACTCTAGGGTAATTAACCCACCCATCAACAATACAGGAGGAAAAATGGGAATTGACATGAACAAGATGCGCCTTAAGTATCAGGCTCTTAAAAGCACCGGAAACGGGAAGAGCAGCTTTTGGCGCCCACAGGACGGTGAGCAGGTGATCCGCATTGTGCCCACATCGGACGGAGATCCCTTTAGGACATTCTGGTTCCATTATAATGTTGGTAACAACAATGGATTTTTAAGTCCAAAGAGGAACTTTGGGGAAGCTGATCCCTTGGACGACTTTGTTCGAAAGCTCTTTAATGAGAATACGGAAGAGAGCGTAAAAATGGCCAAGAATCTGATGGCCCGACAACGTTTCTTTAGTCCGGTCGTCGTGCGAGGCGAGGAAAATGAAGGTGTTCGCATCTGGGGTTATGGCAAGCAGGTTTACGAGACGCTTCTTGGATATGTCCTCAATCCGGATTATGGTGATATCACTGACACCGATTCTGGAGTTGATCTCGTACTTCAATATGGCAAGCCAGCAGGTGCGTCTTTCCCGAAGACTACCTTGACCCCACGTCGCAAGAGCACTCCCTTGTCCAAGGATAGTGATATGTGCAGTCAGTGGCTTGATTCTATTCCGGAGTTCGACTCACTCTTTGATCGTAAGTCCCCGGAAGAGGTGGGTGTTCTTCTTGATGAGTTCCTTCTGGGTGAAGAGTCCGCTGAGGAAACATCCAGCGAGACACACCTGTACGCCGCCACAGGCGCAGCTAGTGCCGTCGACGCGGCATTCAATGAACTAGTCGGTTGACAACTAGTTCGGGGGGCTTCGGCCCCCCTTTTTTTAAGGAGAAATTATGGTAAAAAAGAACAACACCACCGGTCTATCTATCGCCGACCTTCGTAAAATGGCGAATAAAAAATATGGTCTTAACGTTGCCTACAACTTGAATGAAGAAAATCCGTCTGAGGTTGTGGATTGGATTCCAACTGGATCTCGATGGTTGGACTCTATCGTATGCCGCGGCCGCGTAGCCGGTATTCCTGTTGGCCGAATTACAGAATTGGCCGGCCTAGAATCGACCGGTAAATCCTATATGGCGGCCCAAATTGCAGCTAATGCTCAACAAAAGGGCATCAATGTGGTGTACTTTGATGCTGAGAGCGCTATTTCTCCGGAATTTATGGCAAATGCCGGCTGCGATCTTGAAAAATTGATCTATGTACAGGCTCAAACCGTTGAGATGGTCCTTGAGACCATAGAAATGTACCTAGGTACGGGCCCGCGATTTCTCTTTATCTGGGATTCGGTCGCCTTTACACCTGCAATTGGCGACAAGGAGGGGGATTTCAACCCGCAGTCTACAATGGCGCTGAAGGCACGCGTTTTGTCCAAGGGTATGCAAAAAATTACTGTCCCTATTGCAAACACCAACTCAACATTGTTGGTTCTCAACCAGCTGAAAACAAATATCACCAGAAGCCCTAGCGAAGCGATGGTTGCACCTTACGTCACCCCGGGCGGCAAGGCTCTTATGTATGCGTACTCGCTGAGGATCTGGTTAACTGGTCGGAAGGCTAAAGCTGCCTTCATTGAGGACGAAAATGGATATCGGATCGGCTCAGAGGTGAAGTGCAAACTGCAGAAGAGTCGTTTTGGAACTCAGGGCCGAATTGCGACCTTTAAAATTCTCTGGGGTGATGAAATCCGCATTTGCGATGAAGAAAGCTGGTTCGAGGCGATTAAGTCTTCGAAATACTTTTCAACATCAGGAGCGTGGCACTCTTTGACCATGGAGGACGGTGAAACAAAGAAATTTCAAGGAAAAGGTTGGCTTAGTATGCTTGAGGACAAGACATTCAAGAATCGCGTAATTCAGATCATGAATGAGACATTAATTAGTGATTTTCAAAATCGTAAAGGTGACGCGGCAAGCCACTATGTGCTTGATGAGAAAGAATGAAAAAAGAATTTATAATGAGTAAAAGAATATTAATAATTGACGCGTTAAACATGTTTTATAGGGGTTATATAGTTGACCCCTCCATCTCAACCCACGGGCAGCCAATTGGCGGTGTAAAGGGGTTTTTAAAGTCATTACAGAAGATTGTTCGCGAAACCACACCAGACGAGGTTATTATTTGCTGGGATGGCGAAGGTGGAAGTTTAAGGCGCAAAAGTATCAATAAAAACTACAAAGAGGGCAGAAAACCTATTCGTCTAAACAGAAATGTGAGAAACCTCACGGAAGACGAAGAGATGCGGAACAAAGTCTGGCAACATCTTAAAATCATTGAATATTTAAACGAACTACCAGTAATTCAAATTTGTACGCCAGGGATGGAGGCCGACGATATTATTGGATTTATTGTAAAAAATTCTGCCATTAAAGACAATCAGAAGATAATTATCTCTAGTGATAAAGACTTCTTTCAACTTTGCGATAGTAAGACAATTTTGATCCGGCCAGTTCAAAATGAAATTTTAAACACAGTCGCAATTACTGAAAAATTTAATATCCATCCAGAGAATTTCGCTCTTGCCCGGGCCATTGAGGGCGATAAATCTGACAATCTAAGTGGTATTCCAGGTGCAGGGTTAAAAACCATAGCTAAGAGATTTCCTTTTCTTTTGGAGGAAAGATCTTATACTATTTCTGATATAATAGAACATTGTGTGAACCAAGAAAAGCCTCTCAAGATTCACACAAATATCCTAGAAGGAAAGAAGACGATAAAAGAGAACTATAGAATGATGCAGTTAAGTGTACCAACCATGTCACCAGAGACGATTCAGCAGATTGAAGTGAAAGTTAAACCTGGGATACGAGAGTTTAACAAGACAGAGATTTTGAGAATGATGATTGAGGACGGCATGGGCGAGTATAATTGGACTGATTTATGGGCAAACTGTAACCGAATCGTTTGGGATTCGAAGGCACCGTTTTAGTTATGGAATACGATATTTTAACAATTATTGATATATTTGGCAGATGTGCTCTGACTTTGGGACTTGTTAGCGGTATGTTGATGTTTATCACCATGAACGTGAAATACCGAGATAAGAGTGAGACTGAGGATTGACCGGTGAATATTGGTGATTTAGTTAGGATAATTCCTGAGTGGGGAGTGTCCAAGAATAACCTAGGCATCATAGTACATGAATATCACCGTTTATTCCCAACAACTGAAAATATGAATTTTTGTAGCCCACCAAATCAGCCACTACCAGAACTTTATTATCATGTATACAATTTTCATGAAAGACAAGTTATGGTTTATAACTCTTTTGAGATGAAAATTATAAATAAAGCGCCGCATCAAACGTCTTATACTACAGAGGGATATTAATGAACCTAGCCACACAAGAAGACTTTTCCAAGTTTGGGAAAAATTTTCAAGAAAATCTTTGCAAGTTGATACTTGAGGACCGTCCTTTTTCCGATCAAATTGGTGAGATTCTTGACGTTAATTTTTTTGAACTTAAGTATCTACAAATCTTTTGCAAGAAGATTTATGACTATAAGCAGAAGTACAATATACACCCCAGTAACGATATTATGACAACCATAATTCGTACAGATCTTAAGGGCGAGGAGGAAATACTTCAAAAACAGACTAGAGACTTTTTTGCAAGAATTCAAGCTGATTCCAAAAGGGAGGATGGTCATGACTATATTAAGGAGACTGCTCTAGATTTCTGCAAAAAGCAGAAGTTAAAAGAAGCAATTGGCAAATCAATTAAGCTGCTGTCGAAGAATAGTACCTCTTTCGATGAAATAAGGGTACTGATCAACGAAGCCCTCCGCCTAGGCGCCGACAATAATTTTGGATATGATTATATCAAAGATTTTGAGGAAAGGTTTCTTATCAGGTCAAGAAATCCTGTTTCTACTGGCTGGTCAATGATTGATGCCATTGCCGGCGGAGGTCTAGGCGGCGGAGAACTCGGCGTGTGTGTAGCTCCGACAGGCGCCGGCAAATCTATGGTTCTTGTGCATCTTGGTGCCGAAGCACTAAAACAAGGGAAAACCGTTGTCCACTATACCATGGAACTCCGCGATACCGTTGTGGCGCGCCGATATGATAGTTGTATTACTGGCTTTGAACTTTCTTCCTTGGTTCGTAAAAAGCTGGAGGTCCTAGAAGCAGTTAAAGACATCGAGGGCCAGCTAATTGTGAAAGAGTATCCTACAAAGTCTGCCTCGACAAACACATTCAAGAATCACCTAAAGAGGTTACAATTGCGGGGGATAGAGCCTGATCTGATTATAGTTGATTATGGAGACCTAGTAAGGCCAACGCAGGTGCGCAAAGAGAAACGAATTGAACTTGAATGCATATACGAAGAGTTGCGGGCAATGGCACAGGAGTTCGACTGTCCTGTCTGGACAGCCTCCCAGACAAACCGATCAGGCCTGAACGCCGAAGTAATTACCATGGAGTCTATTAGTGAAGCATTTAATAAGTGCTTTGTTTCAGATTTTATTTTTACTCTGTCCCGGACAATTGAAGATAAGAATACTAATAGTGGTAGAATGTTTGTAGCAAAGAATAGGAATGGGCCTGATGGGTTGATATATCCTATTTTTATGGATACAAGTAGTGTTGCAATAAAAGTGTTGCAACAGACGGAGGAAGCTGATAATATGATGCAGAGGTCTTCCAAGGACACGCTGCAGGATTTGAAAGACAGATATAAAGAATTTAGAAAAGATAGAAGTTAAAGTTTAGGAGAAAATAATAGTGGACAAGTCAATCGATATCCTTTCAGATATAAGCCATTTCATGAAATATGCAAAGTACATTGATGCTCTCAATCGACGAGAGACTTTTGATGAGACTGTATACAGGAATATGCATATGCATGTTAAGTCTTTTCCTCACCTAGAGGAAGAGATTGAGTCGGTTTATAAACTTGTATTGGATAAAAAAGTTTTACCCTCAATGAGGTCAATGCAGTTTGCTGGAAAGTCCATAGAGTTAAACAACTCCAGAATATTTAACTGCTCTTTTTTGCCGATTGATCATATCGATTCTTTTGCAGAGATAATGTTTTTGCTTCTTTCTGGCTGTGGAGTTGGTTTTTCCGTCCAGAAACATCATGTTGAAGCTCTGCCGGAGGTAAAGGGCCCCCGCATCAATCCAAATACTGGCAAACCTCGCCGGCGCCGGTATGTTATCGGAGATTCGATTGAAGGCTGGGCAGATGCCGTCAAAGTCTTGATCGAGGCGTATTTTCATGGTAAATCAAACCCAGATTTTGTATATGACAATATTAGGCCCAAGGGTGCTCGCTTGATTACTTCTGGAGGTAAGGCTCCGGGCCCTCAACCCCTCAAAGACTGTATTCATAATATCCGGAAAGTATTAGATACGAAGGCGACCAACTCTAAACTACGGCCTATTGAGGTGCATGACATTGTTTGTTATATCGCCGATGCCGTTCTTGCAGGTGGCATTCGCCGCGCTGCTCTTATTAGTTTATTCTCTTTTAACGATGAGGAAATGTGTGCTAGTAAGTTTGGCAGCTGGTGGGAATCTAATCCACAGCGCGCCCGGGCCAACAATTCCGCAGTTGCCCTTCGCCACCGTATCAAGAAGCGAGAATTTTTTGATTTGTGGGATAAGATTCGCAGCGCCGAATCCGGAGAACCTGGAATTTATTTTAGTAATAACCAGGACTGGGGTGCAAACCCTTGTGTGGAGATTGGCCTGCGTCCGTTCCAGTTCTGCAATCTGACGGAGATTAATGGCTCGAACATAGGCTCCCAAGAGGAGTTGAATGCACGTTGTAAGGCCGCTGCATTTATCGGCACATTGCAAGCTAGTTATACACAATTTCATTATCTCAGGGAGGTCTGGCAAGAGACAACCGAGAGGGATGCATTAATTGGGGTGAGTATCACCGGAATTGCAAGCGGCTGTTTGGACTCCCTGGATCTAGAAGAGGCGGCCCAAGTCGTTATCAGTGAAAATAAGAGATTGGCCAGCCTCTTGGGTATAAACCCCGCCGCCAGAACTACTTGCGTAAAGCCAGCTGGCACTACTAGTTGTATCCTAGGTACTTCCTCTGGAATTCACGCATGGCATAATGATTATTATATTAGAAGAGTGCGTGTCGGCAAGAATGAGCCCATTTATGCATATCTAGTTGAGAATCATCCTGAATTGGTTGAAGATGATTATTTCAAGCCACACATTCAGGCGGTAATTTCTTTGCCGATTAAGGCACCAGAAGGTGCGACTTTGAGAACTGAATCTGCAATGGAATTCTTGGTTAGAGTAAAGAGGTTTAGCGAAGAGTGGGTCCATGCTGGTCACAATTCTGGCCAAAATGCCCATAATGTATCAGCTACCGTCAATGTAAAACCAGATGAATGGGATAGTGTTGCAACTTGGATGTGGGAAAATAGGAATTCATTTAACGGATTAAGCGTTTTACCTCATAATGGTGGTACATATGTTCAAGCTCCGTTTGAAGACTGCACTGAAAAAGAATACAAGAAGATGTACCGGAAGCTATCAAGCATTGACCTGACAATGGTTAGCGAGGAAGTGGATAACACTAGTTTGAAAGAATCACTTGCCTGTGCCGGCGGCGCATGTGAGATAACAAACCTTTGAGGAAGCAAAAAATGAATTTTAAGCCTAGAAATAGACATATTTTAATTGAAGTGGAACAGGAGCCGGAGGAGCAATTGGCAGTTTTACTCCCAGAGGGATACATTCGCAACAAGAAAGATTATATAACTGCCCTGGTGCAGGGAATATCCGCAGATTGCTCTTTAGATGTGGCGCCCGGTGATAAAATTATTGTGCCAAGTAATACTGTCTTAGAGATACTTAGTATGGGGAGAGACATATGTCTGGTTCTAGAAAATTATGTTTTGGGGGTATATGAAGAATGAAAATAGCGATAAAGAGGGGACTAATCAAAGAAGCTTCTTTCTCTAGGGTAAAATCAAAAATAGAAAAAGAAAGGATATCCTTTGTTATGATAACTGCCTTTAGGGGAAATCTCACAAAAAGAGAAAACATGAAGCGCCAAGCTCAACTAGAGGAAGTCGTCGCGGAAGCTGGTTTCTCATGGACTAGGATGCCCGGAAGTGGATACAAAGAGGACGAGACTCGTGTTGTTCGCGAAAACTCTATTTTAATCTGGGCAACCGGCAGAGATGGAGACCCATTGCCAGCCTCTACGTTATTTGAAATGGCAAAAGGCCTTGCATCAGCGTACCACCAAGATTCTTTTATCTATGGAGGTCCAAAAGATGAGCTAGATCTCCAGAGCGAGTATAGAATTCGCTTGTATACCTCATCTGGTGTTGCAATCGATGAAATTTGGGCTGGTGGCACAGAAGGCTTTGAAGAATTGGTCCCCGTCAGCGATACGGCTGAGTATTGGAGTAATATCGCCGGCAAGAAAGCCCAGTTAAGAGAGCTTCAGAGCAAGTGGGAGAACGTGAGGGCCGATAGTACATTTAAGGCTATGAAAAAACAATATTATGTAGATTTATTGAAAGGTATGATTGATGACAATAAACAGGATTGAAATATATGGAGATGGCGTCGGACATGTGGAGCTGGTTGATCATCTTGGCAGCGATCTTTCCGTGGTCAATTCCGCTCGCGTTTCTTTTGGTGTACACAAGGAAGAGTTGGACAAGAAAGACAAGAAGCTGATTGAGTATCTCATAAAACACAGGCATACTTCCACCTTGGAACACTGCTTACTAACTTTTAGATTTAAAGTTCCCTTATATGTGCGCAGTCAGCATCATCGACACAGGACCTGGAGCTATAACGAGATTTCTCGACGATATACCGAAGCTAATATTGAATTTTATGAACCAAAGGAGTTTAGGACTCAGCATGAGAACAACCGTCAAGCATCTAACGCAGAAGAGACATCAGATCCTCTCGTCGTGTATGGGTCGGACAGCTGGGGCTGGTCCGGACAGGCGTCTAAACTGGTTAAGAAGCACCACTTAAATTGTTTGGAACTCTACCATGCCTTGATACGCTCTGGGGTGTGCCGCGAGCAAGCAAGAGGGGTGTTGCCCCAAAATATGTATACCGAATATTATGGAACGGTTAATCTTAATAATTTACTTAAATTCATTGACCTGCGAAGCCATGCAGGAGCGCAATGGGAAATTCAACGTGTCGCCGAAGCGTGCCTTGGGATCGCAAAAGAAGCTTACCCAATAACAGTCTCCGCATATCAAAAGCTAAGAAATAAATAAAAATGCTTGAGTGGAAATATAGCTTAGTCTTGGTCAAGCAGGATGGCGAAAAAGCTACGTGTCAGATATACGAGCTTTATAAGGATATTGCCGGCGAGTGGACGTCCTTGTGTGTCCCTCGCATAGATTCCGTTGTAGAAGTAGAAAAGTTATATAAAGATATTAAAAGAGATGGAATTAATAAATGGTTTTACAATAGTGGTACATTTCTGTATAATTCACAAAAAAACGAATGGCAATGGGAGAAAAAAATTGAATAGATGGATCCATACAAGACCCTAGGGGTGTCTGAAGGTGCGGATAAGCAAGCAATCAAGAAAGCGTATCGTAAGTTGGCTGCGCAACACCACCCAGACCGCGGTGGCGACGAGGAAAAGTTTAAAGAAGTTAGCGCTGCTTATTCAATTTTATCTGACGACAATAAAAGAAAAGAATATCATACACGCCAGCAAAATCATGGATTTCCCGATTTCGACTTCGGGCCCGGGTTCGATCCATTTGGGCCCTTCGCCGATCTTTTTAATTTTGGGCCAAAGAAAAGAAAGCCGGCCAAGAAGAATACCGAAGATGCCGAAGTTCAGTTCAACTTAAGGATTAACCTGGAGCAAATTAAAAGAGGCGCCACTCATGAGATACAATTTAAAAGAAATAAGATATGTGAGAAATGTAACGGCGCCGGCGGGCAGGGAAAGAGGCAGTGTGGTGTGTGCAAAGGGGCAGGTTCCAGGGTGGTCAAACCCAATCCCTACGTAGTTCAGCAAGTTACATGTGCATTTTGTAAAGGTAGAGGAAATATATTTGACAATCCTTGCAAGCCATGCGCGACTGACGGCTATACACAAATTAAAGACAGTGTGGTAATCAGAGTTGAAGAAGAAAAAAAATAAAAAGGAGAAAGATGACTGGAAGACAGAGGATGATGAGAACACCTTTTACTCAATTGACAACCCTAAAAAACCCAGAGACACAAGAGGGTCTGATAAAGGTATGGAGAAAGCTACCGATCTGCACAAAGATGGCGTTCGCTAGTTTTGCCATGGCCAAGGTAAGCCTCTTGTTTGCATTCTGTCTTATGATGGTGGCTATGACAGATACAGCAATCATTGTCGGAATTCTGTATGGAATCCTTGTGTGGACATCAGCTTTTCTGGCAATTTATGATTGGTTAAAGTATTATATGGAAGAAGACCTTTCGCTTCCCAACCTCTTTGAGCTCGACTTTGACGAGACTTCACAATAGCGTAATATAAAGTCACCAACAAGTCACAGATTTCCACAATCTACTAAGATATTTATATTCAAAAAGGAGTAGATTATGGAGTTAAGTATTTTAGCCGCTGCAGGTTTCTGCCTTGCGGCATATTCAGTTGTAGGGAACGATTCAATACAAACGCTGGGCACCTTCCTCAGCTCAAATAAGAAGGTTGATTGGAGATGGATCTGGCTATTCATAGGCGGCATCCTGATCGCCACACTCACTTATAGTTGGGTTGTTAACGGCGGCGATATTTCAAGTGGAAGGCTAGATAGGATACCCCTTCCAGACGGAGGAATCCGATGGTACCACGTGTGTGCACCAGCGATCTTGTTGTGGTTCACTCGTTTTGGCCTTCCAGTATCAACAACGTTTTTAGTCCTAAGTGTGTTTGCTAGTACTGTTGTGTTTGAGAAGATGCTTGTTAAAAGTATCGTCGGGTATGCAGTTGCTGCGGTGTTCGCTTATGCCGTTTGGTTTG
>Ga0080013_1001532_pt1 | contig 30286 bp, 41 predicted proteins | sample ETNvirenome_6_85_FD_69236 | JGI IMG/M metagenome (GOLD analysis project Ga0080013, IMG submission 69236) | Marine viral communities from the Pacific Ocean - ETNP_6_85 (SPADES assembly) (version 2) | ecosystem: Environmental > Aquatic > Marine > Oceanic | place: Pacific Ocean | collected 2013-06-19 | reverse complement strand
GCCCAAATTGGGTCAAGGCCTTAGGCCTTCACCCACTTTTTGTGGTATGCGGCCCGCCCAAATTGGGTCAAGGCCTTAGGCCTTCACCCACTTTTTGGAGTATGCGGCCCATAACACACTCCGCGGGGAGGGGGGGGGATTCCCTCACGATTCCCTCACGATTCCCTCACGATTCCCCCACGATTCCCCCACGAGATCAGCGCGCGCGGCTTGTATGTTAAAACCGGGAGCGGTTTAACGTCCCGCCGTGAACGGGGGGGGGCGGTGCGAAATGGGAATAGGGGCATTTCCCAATTTCCCAAAAGAATTACAGGGTCTCCCACCGCCCGAGAGTTCTAGGAATTAAGGTGTAGGGGGGGGGCGGTGCGGGTCGAGGTCAACCCGTTGACGAGCACCGCCGAGCCGCGCGTTCCACGTGGAACCCTAGCCAAGCCCGCGGCGACGGGAGTCCCATCTCAGAAGGCCATGAGCGAGCGCGGCGCCCATTGCACCGCAGTAGTGCAAAAGCGGCCCTCGAGGGCCATCCAAGAAACACGGCTCATAGCAAATCCCGACCGCTTTCAAGTCTTTGATCGTCGAGAATGCCCGGTCGCCCTGGCGGCATCCCTTCGCCTTCACCGGCCACGGTACCCGGCGCTCGAGTTCCCTCGCGATTTCGCGGGCGAGGAGGGGCCCGTTTTGGGGCATCGATCTGATGTCGTAGTAGACCTCCCCCCGGTCGGCGACCCCGGACCCGGATGCGTTGACGTGGGACGCGATGAAAGCGTCAGCGCCTATTGAGTCCGCCCGCCGCCATCGGTCTAAGTAGTGACCGTCTGAGATCACGCAGACCTTTGAACCGGACGCATGATCTCGAAGGATCCGTTCAGCCTCCCACGCATACCGCCGCACATAGTCGACCTCTGTGATCCCGTCTTTGGACGCCCCTCGGTCGCGGAGTCTATAGGGCTTCCCGTGATGCTGGATATCGATCACGACGATCACGACGATCGCCCGGTGATCAATCCGGTGAGCTTCCCGCCCCGCCCGACCTTTTCGGCTCCTCTGGATATCATGTAGACCGACGCCAAGCCGAGGAAGAGGGTCCAGAACTCGCCCGGGAGGACGACATATTGAACCTCGCCACGCGATGCCAGGGCGATGCTACCGAAAACCGGATAGCAGTAGATGACCGCATAAAGGCACCACCGAAGCAACATCGGACGAGTTCGGCGCGTATACAAATCGTCTTGCTCGAGCTCGGCGACCATCACGCCCTTTTTAGCCTCGACCTCAGCGCGAAAAGACTCCTCGAGGTCCGAGGTCAAGTCCGCCTGGATCTCGGCCAATCGAATCCGGGCGGCGCTTTTTTCCTCGGATGATGTGTGTAGATCGTCGATCAAGCCCGAGACGGTGTCGACGGCCTTGTTGATGATTGACGAGAGCATGAAGTCGCCTTTCTGCCCACGTGGGCGGTCGGGGTTTAGTATGTCTTGCGAAACCTCGACGGGCTCCGCCGGCTCGACGGGCTCCGCCGGCTCGACGGGCTCCGCCGGCTCGACGGGCTCCGCCGGCTCGACGGGCTTTTCGGGTTCGTCGGGTTCGTCGGGCTCGTCGGGCTTCGCGCGCCTGGCGCGCTCGCGGGCTTCGCGTCGACGGCCCGCTTTTCCCCGGACTCGGCGACGGGGGGAGCTCGGGGGAGGGCGAGAGGGGTCGGGATCTTTGGCCCCGCCGCCGCCGAGTTTGTCCAATATCCGCGAGACGAACCCACGGGCCCGGCTCATGGGCCCGGCTCCCGAACTGTCCAGTCGGGCCCGGCGAGAACTTCTCGGGCGCCGGCGTAGTCGTAGACGGTCGCATCCCCGACGAGCGCCTCGATGGCCTCTCGGTTGTCATCGTCCTCGATGAACTTCAAGAGAACCCGCACGGGTTTTGTGATACTCCGCCGGGCGGAGTAGATCGTTTGCGGGACAAGCTCCCACATCCCCTCAGGCACTCGGTCGAGCTTCATGATTACATATCGGATACACGTCATCTTCTTAATCCCGGGTCAGTCGTCCGGGAGGTCCGTCGTCCAGTCGCAGAAGTAGATGACCCCCGTTTTTTGGTTGCCAGAGGCGTCGAGAAGTGTATCCCCTGATCCCTCCTCCATTTTCCACCAGCCGATCAGATCGTCGAATCTGGTGATAGATTCAGGGACTGGCTCCGACCCGAGCCCTGCTGTCCCCGGCTCTCCATCACCGCTGTTGTATATTGCTTCAACTTCTTCCTCCGAGAGGACAACGCTATACATCCTGACATCCTTCATCCACCCGTCGAATTGCTTGGAATTAGATGCGTCGCTTCCGAAAATGCGGGGAGCAATGCCCGAGTAGTCGATGGCACCTATGTCACCGTTGTCCCATCCATTCGTCGGAACCTCGGCTACCCCGTCGACATATAGCTTCAGATGGCCCGCGCTACCCAGGTCGGAATCGCTCGGCTGGGTGCCGTCCCATGTCCAGCAGACATGATGCCAGCCCCACTCAGGATCGCTTTGCTCAAGATCCGTGAGCCCATACCATCCTACAGAATTTGCTCCCGAGTCGAAAGTCATCACGGATCGCCCACTGGTAGTCTGAGATATGCTCCAGCCGGGTTTGTCCGTGCTGTAGTGGCCGGACCTCGACGAGAAAAGAACATCGTTCGTCACATACCCGTCCGGCTTCATCCAGAAACACCAACTCGCAGTATCGCCGACCTGTAGGTCTAAATCGTTCCCAATATCTGCGATTATCACATACGCGGGTTGTGCATCGCCGAAGAGCGAATGGGTCCAGCCAGCCACGGGCGCCGTTGCTGGGGTTGCGCTCACCTCGGCAGACTTGGCGCTCTCGTTCCCGTCGTCATCGGTGCAAGTGACCGCATAGAAATATTCTGTCCCATTCGTCAGGCCGGTATTGGTGTATGTTGAATTGGCGGCCCCGGATATTGTGACGTCTGTGTCATACACCCCCGTGCTTGTCCCCCTGTATAGCTTGTAGCTTGCAGCGTCATCTTCTGCATTTGTATCCCAGTCCAGCACAATTTCCGTATCCCCCGCGACCGCACCCATTCCAGAGGGGACGCCCGGGGGCGTCGTGTCGGCCGGCGGCGCGCCGCCCGCATCCCACCCGCCGAACATCCCCCCGGGCCCACGCTGGGCGCTTGTCTCGCCCGAGAGACTCGGGGCCCACTCACCGGAGGGGAGTCGAGTCAATGTCTCGGTATCAGTGTCGATAATATGCCACACGCCGGCGGCGTCGATCTTCCAGGTTCTCGCCATTTTATCCCTTTCCTCTCTCCGGCAGGTTGATCGGCGGAACGATCACCGGCCCCTCGGGTTCCTCGGGCGTGAAAGTGTGGCGCCACACCTCGACCCGGTCCAGCACTACGTTGATACTCTCGGCGCTTGGGTTCGAGTGAAAATCGGGGTCGTCGTGCTCCGGCCCAGTCGTCCCGCTTGGCCGACTAAAGTCCAAAAAGTGCCCGCCCTCAATCGAGAGCTTGAGCGAATGGATCGCCGACATGCTACGCCCTGGCATGTTTTCCTTGTGGGGCGAGAGCCACGGTCGGCCCTGGGGGATGCTCTCGTCCATCCTATCCCGGGCAGGTCGAAAGATTGAATATGGAACGGGGCCGGTATAGTTCATATCAATCCCCCCGTCTTTTTTTCGGGGATAGTCTGGATCCCAGTCGGGATTGTCCTCCGGATCTGGCGGCTCAAGTTGGCCGTATCTCTCCCAAAAAACCCGGGGGAGTTTGTCGACCTTCCACGCCCACGGGTCGCCCATGTGGGATGTGTTATAGGCTCGCAAGAGCTCGGTCTCGTATGGTCCGCCCGTCTTATCCCTCACCGTCACGACGTCCCCCGCTTGAATGTTTTCGTCCCCTGGATATCCCTCGGAGTTCGTCGTGAATAAGTCCGCCGTTCCATCTCTTGGGTCGGTATGAAACGCGGGCCAATTGGTCCCCGGCGATGTGTGCCCCTTGAACATTTGAACCCGCGACTTCTCCGGGTCAAAGCCTGGAACCGCCGGGGCGAATATCGAGTCAGTAAACGTGAAAGACTGCCCGCTATTTTTCCCGGCGACTCGAAACAATCTAGAAAACGCGACCCTCTGGCGACCGTCCTCATCGGTCGACATGAGCGCCGCCCGGACTCTGATCACACTGGGGGCACTGATTGAGGAGAACAACACCCGAAACGTGTATCGCAAGTAGTGGAACCGATGCCCGTGTAGTCGGTGCGCGTCCCACTTGGGCTCCCCGTCGACCCCCCTGAGCCGCCACTCCGCCGCGAATTGGCCGCCGAAGATCGAGGCCTGATTATGGTAGTGGGCTTGAATCGCCCCATATTGACAAGTGTTCCGCTCGGCATACGTCGAGACGTGAATCGGATCCCCGCCGTCGTAGACGGAGAACCCACTCTCCTTCCGGGGCTCCATCGGCACCGCGAGAACGAGTGACACGGTAGAACCAATGGCCGAGAATGTCCGCTCGCGGACCTGGGCGACGACTCGCTTTGCGCTCCCTCCAAAGCCGAGCTCGCGGAGCGCCAAGTTCGGGACGTGCGTCGATTCGAGATGGACAAGGTCGCCTACTGCGAGGAGTGCGCCGGCGCTCGAGAGCACCTCTACCGGCAACAACGCATGAGGGAGCCCCCCCGCCCGGATAATCCGAAAGGCCGTTTTGTGGAACTCGTGCGCCTCGTCGAATCGATTCGACACTCCGGGCTCGTCGTAAAGTGAGACCGATCGCTTGAGAATGTCAGGGTGCGCCCATTCCCGCCCAGAATGGCGAAACGTCGTCGGGAATCCAAACGAATCCTGAGGCTCGAAATAGTCGTGATAACCGAACGCCCTCGATCCGAGCGGCTCGACGAGTGAGGCGTCTTGGGTGATGTCGATGCTTTGATCGTCCTCGGTCGGCCACATCGTGAACGCAGACATCGACACGACACGACCGTCGGCCCCGGCTCCACTCCATGCCGGATGGACTCCCGAGAATGGCGTAAACTCGTGTGTAAATGCGAACGTACCCACACGGTCGCCTGAGTGCCGAACATTGGAGGGGATATAGTCGACGGCGCTCTCGTCCTGGTTTGCCTTCAGAACGTCGGACCAAAACGACCACGCCACAAAACCGAATCGAGCGGAGACCCCGCGCACCATCGACTCGGCATCGTATGCCGCGGACCCGACCGAAACGATCACCTCGTCGCCAATCGATCGCCGGGGAGTGTAGACCGAGGCCGAGGGGAGTCCGCCGTCTTTGTCCTGCGGGTGGATGTCTCCGAGTGCCCAATATCCGAACGAATCACGTCGGAGAAAGCACGCGAAAGCGGCGAGGAGATCGCGGTCAATCGCCGCCTTGGGATCGCCTGTTTTGATAATCTGCGTTTTGATCAAATGCCGGAAGAGTCGACTATCGACCGAGTGAATCCCCTCGAGCAGTTCGTTGAAAAATCCCGCTTGCTCGATCGTCTCAGGATGCTCATCCCATCCCCTCACCTTCGACTCGTCCTCATTCGTGGACGCCTGGAGATAGTCCGAGACTACGTCGACGCAAACCTTGGCGGGATGCTCGAGGTCAAGGGGCTGGGGACTGCCCGCAAAAGGATCCGAGTCCTCGATCACCTTTTCGACGTCCGCCCTCCGCATGACGTCCAATCCGTCGGAGATGACGAACGTCGCGACGGTCGATGAAAATGAGAGCGACCGAAGAACGCCCCGGAAGACACAAAGATAGTCAGCCGGCGAGATGCTCGACGAGCCGACGGGCCGAAAGCCCATCAGGACATCCGCAAAGCGTGGGGCGTTGACCGACTGAACAAAGATCGACGCAAACTCGGGCGCGGTCGATTGGCCGACGATCGAAACCGATACCTCTCCGATATGATAAGAGAGAGACGCGACCTCGTATCCTGAGCCAATGGCGCTCACCTCCGAGATCGCGGCGGTCTGGCCCGTGCCCGCCCAAGTCGCATAAAACCGCGAGCCGTAGCTTGTGTCTCCCGGCGAATACACGCCGACCATGATCACCGTTCGCCGAGTCGTCTCGAGGTTGAGCCCCTTGAAAGCAGCCGAGACGCCGTATCTACCCATTAGAACGGGCCCTCATGCCCCGCGGCCCCTGATAGCCTCAGCCTGTATCTTTCCGGCCCCACTGGTCGAATGATCGGCTCCGCGCCTGGTGGCATGATCAGCGCCCGGCTCCAATTCAACGACCGGTCGGCGCGGTCGGCGGCGAATCCGAACGAGCCGCCGACCTTCGCGTGATCATAGAAGTCTCGAACATTCCGAAACGTCGCGCGGTCGAGATCGTGAGAGTCGACGCTCACGATCTCGTGATCGGTGAAAAAATCCGTTTGAACAATCCCGCCGTGGGATCGGGCTTGTTCGGCGACCGAATGCCGGCGGATGTCGTATTTAACTCCGTCGGGGAAATCGATCACCCGACCGGCGCGGACGATCGCCCGACATGACGCAGCCGTCGTCCGCTTGATAGCGAGCACCGCCCGAACATTGTCGACGCCGGCGGGCACCGTCAACGTCGCGTGGAGCTCATACCAAGTCTGGGCCAGCGCGTCGTATTGATCGACTCGGACGGTATCCCCCGCACTCTCCCCGGTGTATGTCTCAATGTACACGCGGAGATATTCGGCGCCCAGCGTGGGCCCTGTGCTCATCATCCAAGCGTGGACGAAGTAGGTCGCCGCGCCATGGGCGGGAACCGTGAGCCCGGCCCCCGCAGAATCGACGCCCTGCACGTTCTCGAACTTCACCCACGAGCCCGCGTCGTCAATGCGCTGATCCCAGACCAGACAATGGCTCATCGTCGGTGATGCGATCGGATTCACTTGCCACGATTCCGCGCCCTCGGTGCTCCCGACTCGCACCGAGTCGGCTTGAGACTTGCTTCCCCAGTTGTCATCGGACGGATTCAATATCCCGAGCGGCATGAACTCAACCGAGCAATCCCGGGCGGTCGATGGCAGAAACTCAATCACCGGATATCCCATCAGTGCAGCCCCTCGTATCCGTTGCTCGTGATCAAGCTCCGCGTATGTGGATGGATTAGCGCCGCAAGTGCGCGAATTCCCCCATCTCCCGTGACCGGCCCGTGAATGTGGATCTCCTGCGACACTCCAGCCGAGCCCCCGGAGTTGATCGCGTCGATAGCCTGAACCCCTCCGATCCTCCGCGTCGCCTCGGCGGTGAGAATCCCCTCGCCCGGGGAGAGCATCGCCGGGATTGTATCGGTGCCGCGCGCGATCCCACCGGGGGAGAAATAACTCACCCCGGGCATCACTCCACCTTGTGCGGCATACCCAAAATCTGGAGCGATCTCGCCGCCACCACCGCCACCACCGCCGCCCGGGAGCCAAGCCGTAAGGGCCTTTTTGATCGCGAACTTGATCCCGGTGACAATGGCCCACCGAATGAGCTCTTGAGTAATGTTTTTGAATACGTCAAGGATCGCTCGTCCGATGTCCTCGATCTCTCGAAAATGGACCGCGACGTCGGCAAGCCCGGACGCGAGTTCATCGATCCCCCAGACCGCCATATCCTCGCCGACCTGGTGGACATCTTGGCCGAGTCCGGCCCATATTCGCTCGATGGACGAAAACTCGACGTCGAGCTCCTGGGCGAGCCCCTTTACCTTTTCGAGTTCGGGAATGGCGGGGAGTTCCATTGGGGTGGGGTGGACGGGTGGACGTTCGCCGAGTCGTCGCCATTTCGACTGTCTGATCTCATAAGCTGACCGGCCCGCCAGATGTTCCCATCGGGCCGGGGAGAAGTTTTCGTCCCATGACTCGTCCGGTTGTTCCGGCTGCATTACTGGCCGCGGGGGGGGCCCCGCGAGCACCGGGGGCAGCCACCACAGCATCCCGCTCGGCGGGGAAGACTGCTCCGGCTTAGCCGGCGAGAACTCGCCCCGTCGCCTTTCTTGCCAAGAAACTGAAGATCCCTGCTGCTTCCTCCAAAACTGGTCGACGGCGTCTTGAGGATTACTCGGGGTGAACGCCCCGAGTAAGCCGGTGAGCGTTTTGATCCCCCACGTCATGGCCGGCGATAGTTCTTTTCCAACCTCGAGGCTAAAGTTCTCCCACGCAATAGTCAGCTCGTTGGTGGCCCCCGCAAGGCCGGTCGTCGCATCAACCGCCGCCCCCTCGAGGGTTTTGTGTAACTCCTTGATCCCGAGCATTTTGGTGTCTGCCTTGTCCAACTCAAGGCCCAATTCTTTCGCTCGCCTTGCTCCGACCTTCATGATCTCCGAGAAATTCGCGGTCATGCCCGACAGGTCGCCGAGTTCGCTTTGCTCGGTCTTGAAGGCCTGGGTCAGATTTAGCACCGCATCCGAGAGGGTGATCGTCGAGGACCGCCCGATCGAGGCGATATCGACGAAAGTATTCATCATGTCGGCGGCTTCGTCCGCGCCCAGTCCCGCTAGCATCAAATTACGGAGCCCGGTCGCCCGCGTATTGAACTTGAGCATTCCTTGGCCCGCGGTTTTCATCGCCGCCTCGACCTTGCCAAAGTCTTGGTGTGTCCCCTTTGCCACCCGCTCGAGCCCCATCATCGCAAGCCGCGCCGAGTCCGCTTCCTTCGCCATATTAAAAAGGCCGACCGCGACTCGTCGCCCGGCCTCGAGCGTGATGAGTGTTTGAACCTGTTTCGCAAGGCCCCCAACCGACGACTTGGTTTGATCCGTCGCTTTCTTTGCCCGCTTCATCCCGTCGACGTGAGCGCGGCCCGCGGTGCCCGCTTTCTTTTCGAACTTCGAGAGCTCGCGGTTCATCTTCTCAACCGCGGCCTTGAATTCGGGCGACGCCTGATCGTCAAGCTCCCAGCGTGTCACCCATCCCATTTAGTCCATCTCCCTCGAAGCTCTCACCGCTCTATGGATCGCACCGATAACCGTCCACAATCTCAGCCGCTCGACCCGGTCGGGTTCGTAATCCTGCAAGAAGGCCCCGAGCCCGCCGGCGTCGGCGACGAGTTGACCCACCGACGAATAGACCTCAAGCGCCCGGTAAACTCTCGGCCTGAACCATGAGCCCCGCCACCCGCACGGGATCGACGAGCGGCCCATGAATATCCCATCACAGGGCCGAGCCCTCGGGTTCGGTCGCTGCGATATGCACGAGCGGCACCCCGTTCGTGATGGGTCGCTCGTCCCCTCCAGCGCCATCGACCACTCGATCCCCGCCGTCGCGAAATCGAACATCCTTGGCGACCTCCCGCGCCGCTTGGTTTTTCTGATCGTTCGCGCGACCGGTCAAGATTCCCCCGATCCACTGGACGAGGTCTCGAGAACTCGCGAGCGCGATTGATAGCATCTCCTCGGAGAACGGGACCGGCTCCCCGGACTCGTCAAATATCCCCCGCCAGTCGAGCGTATGAGTCGTGACAAGCTCGACCATTGTGAGAATATTCGCGAGCTCCTCGTTCGGAGTGACTTCGACCGTATCGACGCGCGCGACTACGTCCCGGGTTTTGTCCTCGTTTTGTGGGTTTGCGGGCTCGAGTTCCTCGCGAGTCACCGCCCGCGCCGTCGAGCACTCCGTCGAGTGCCGGGAATACACTCGATACATATCATCAAACGCCACGAGGTCGAGGAGGAGGGACACGCCCGAAGCCCCCGCCGGAAGGACATGATCGGGGACGTCGATCCAATAGGATGCCGTTTTGGGGATTGTCCAACCCATCAGGAACTCACCGCCGTGTCATAATCGACGCTTTCGGAATTAGCGACGGTGATCTCCCACGGGGCCCCGCCGGCGGTGTCGCAATTGGCCTCCGCGGTGCCCTCGGGGTCAGCGTATATCCGATAGGTGAACTCGTGGGCCGTCGCCCCCGTTCCCGAGCCGGCAGGGTCGAACGACTTCAGAACGAGTCGAGGGAATTTGATCTTGCATGACATCGCCGCGGCTCCGACCGTTGCACTAGGGAGGGTGATCAGTGCGTTTTTTTCGGTCGGCGTCGTAAATTCCGCGAGTGAAGCCGTCGGGACGAACCCCGGCACCCTTATCACTAGTTCACCGGTTCCGGTACCAGACCGATCGGGGAGAGCCACATACTCCGCGGCGGTCGTGTGCGCGCCCGCCTCGCGTGGAGTATTCCATCTAAAAGTGAAAGAAGAGATGCCAAGGTTCGAAACCGCGGATCCGGCATTTGCGATTGCAAATAGATCCGTATCGCCCGCGCCGACCGTTATGAGTGAATTGCCCGCCGGGAACGTCGCGGCGGTGATCGTCGCCGCGGCGACGGGCTCCACCGAATACGGGATCCCGCTGATCGAAAGCTGAGCCACCTCCCCCAGCGTGCCCGACAACTCAAAGCCTGTGCCGGCGAAGCTTTTCACCTGGAGGCCCCGGGTCGTGTCTCCCGTGTTCCCCGGGTTCGGGACGTTGATGTAGGCCCCGATAAATGTCCGTTGAGGCGAAGCGGGGGGCGTCATGACATGAGAATATGGGCCCGAGCCCGTCACCGAATCCGATGTGAAGAGGGACATAGCCCTCCAAATGTGCTCGTAGGAAAGCAAAAAGTCGAGCGTCATGTCGGAGGCAACGATTCCGCCTCGATTCGTCGTCCCCGGGAACTCCATGCCGACCCCGCTCGGGTCGGTATCCGCGCGGGACATCGACGCCGCGGGCATTGAGGCGAGCGAGACGCCGAGCGTGGCGAAGTTGAGCGCGGGCAACGTGCCCCAAGTCGTGCCGTTGTTCAAGACGGCCTTGTTTTGATAACCGGCAGCCATTTGCGGGGCTCCTCTTAGTATATGGGTCGAACTGTTAAGGTGAGATCGTAATGGGCCCCCCAGATGGTGCCCTGCTCGGTCTCGAATTTCCCGAAACCGCCGAAGCGACCGGCGCCGCCCTCGGTCGACGAGCTCGGTCGATTAGTCGTGAGAATATAGTCGACAATCTGGAGATGATCAGCCGCGGAAGCCTGGGCGGTCGAGACACTCCCCGAAGAATCCGAGAGCCCGACCCATATCCGAACCGGCAACTCCCAGCGAACGAGCGGCGAGCTCGACTCGTGGGTGATCGGGATCCGCTGGCCTCGGCCCGCGGGCACAATGAGAACCTGGGGGAATCCAGATTGGGGGAGTCGAGTTAATCCCGGCTCGATCACGGTGTATCCGCTCGGCGTTGAGACCGTCGCCGACTTTGCGGTGACCGCCGCCGCCCAGTTATCCGAGAGCGTCGTCGCCAAGTCGGTCAGGGCACTATAGACCTCAAGTGCCAAATTGACCCCCTCGACGCTCCATCAAAGGCCCCGATGATTCCATGAATGCGACCTCATCGACGTCGATGTAGCCGTGCTTGATCGCGGAACTGAGCCCGTGCCGGATCGCCCTTTGCACCGGCTTGATGATTGATTTGATCCAAAGTTGACGCCCCCCCCCGGTCATGTCCCAGTCGAGAAACGGGCGGGCGGGCATTTTGGAAGTGCCGAGCATGTGCGCCCGGGCATAGTCAAAGCCATCGCTTGTGCGGGCCCGCGTTCCAAATACGAACCCATGGGGAACCGATCGCCAGACCGAGCCCTTGACACGACTCGTCAACGTGCCCTCGAGCTTTCCCGAGAGGCTTAGGGGCTTGGGGAAATGAACGCCTCGGCGCCCTCGGTATGCCCACCACGAGCCTTTTCCCATTGACGCGAATCGCCCGGTTTTCCAGTCCCTGTAACCTGGGCGAATGAGTTCCCCGCCTCGACTCCACGCTCGATTCGAGAGCCTGGCCCAGCGACCGCCGCGAGTGAATCGGCCCGACTCCCCGAATACCCGGAGCATCGCGTTCATAATATTGAACCGAACCGGCCCATCGAGAACGGGCCGCAAGTCGTCGACCGACGACGTGAAGCGACCGACGTCCGCGACAAACTGCTCTCCGTTCGACGTGACAATGAACCCCCCCCGCCCATGCTTGCCGGAGCCAGATCGGGCGGGCATTAGACCCGGAACTCCCGCTTAAAAACCCGACGGGCCCGAGCCTCCGCGCTCGAGTTCATATTTGAGAGCCACGTCGGAGACTGGTCGGGGTCATCGCTCCCCGACTCCCGCGCCGCATCGGCGAGATAGTTCGGCTCTTCGCGAACCCGCCGGAGGAAGTCCGTCCACTCGGTAAAAACCGTCTCCGCGTCGCTCGCGGCGGCGTCGAGAATCATGCCGCGGTTTCGTATTACGTAGGCCGCGACGGCCTTCACCAAATAGAGCCCCGCGAGCTTGAACGAGTTCGGAGAGTCGCCCGACGTCACCGGCACGGTATAGCCTCGAGACTTCGCCGCGAGTTCGAATTCGGCCTCGAGTAAATCGAGATGGTTATCGGCTTGCGTCGTCGTCGGCTCCGTCGAGCCGGATAGGATCAAATCCGAGTCGTAGTCGCTCAAGTCGCCGGGGAGAGTTACATAGGTGCCCACTCAATCACTCCCGCTCGAGGTCGGAGACGGGCCCGGGGAGGGGCTCGGGCTCGAGGTCGGAGACGGGCCCGGGGAGGGGCTCGGGCTCGAGTTCTGGGCCTGGCCCCTGGTCGGGGATGGCGGCGGGCTCGGGCTCGGGGAGGGGCTCCTCTTCAGGCGTAGGTCGCTCGGCTCGACTCGCCTTGCGATCCCAGACCGCACGAGGGCCCGCCCCCGATGCCGGTCCATCTGGACGATCTCCCCCCGCTTGAATTGTCGGCCCTGGATTTTCAGCGGTCGTTTGATCTGGAGAATTAAGTCTTCCACGTCGCGCCAACCATCCTCGTTGTCTTTTGCTGAGTCGCATTTTCGCCCCTCGGTAGACGTCGGGGCCGAAGCCCCGACGTCTACGGCTCAACTCACTCGGTCGTGTCCGAGATCAGATAGCCCGCGATCGAATCCGCGCTCGAGTCTCGGCAGATGAACTGCAAGTCCCAAGTAGCCGACGCGATGAGCTTCACCGCGTGATTGCGACGGGGCTCCCGCTCAACTCGCGCCTGGACGCTCGAGAACGAGTATCCAAAAGCGGGCCGACGGATCCCGGCGGCGGTCGGCACATACGCCAGGACGACGTTGTCGCCCCATATGTCCGACATCGACTCGGTGGCGCCCTCGTGCGCGGTGTTCTTCACGCCTCCGCCCACCGCATAAGTGCGAACGCCCAAAGCGGAGAATAAATTCGCCATCTGAGCCTCGTTCGGGAGGGCCCCGACGGATCGCTTTGCGAAGTCGACGATATCGGGATGATTCATCAAGCTCCGATGAGCGACCGGGCCCGCAATTACGACAATTTGACCTGAAACCCTCCCGCCGACCTGGGTTCGAATCGCGTCGATCCCGGCGGAGATGTCATCGATCGGGTTCGAGTTTGCGACGTCGCTCCACTGGTCGGTGGTCTCAAGTGTCGTTTTGTTCGCCGTGGGATAATTCCCCGCCGTCGTCGCCTTGGTCGCGGCTTCTTTCTCGTGCTCGAGGAGAATTTGCTCGGTGAGTTCCTCGGTGACGTCCGCATAGGCGTTGAGGGGCGCGTCCTGGTTCCTCAACTCCTCGTCGGTGACGTAATCGGCGGCACCGTATTGGAGGCACAAGCCCGACTGAGTCGATCGAGTGCTTGAGACCTCGGGCGGATTCGAACCGTCGACCCACTCGAGCCGAGTGTTTCCGTCTCCGAAAACGCCCCGCCCATAGGTGAAGTATTTGAATGAATCTTTAGCGACCGGAACCGTCGGGAATAGTAGATTCCCCACAAATCCGGCACTCTGTGAATATGCGAGAGAGATATTCGTCAACGCCTGATCGACGTGGACATCGCTACGGTAGCGTGGCATGTCTTAGCCCTTCCTAAGCGTCGGCGGCGTTCGCTTTGCCCTGCATGATTTGCACGGTGATGATGTCACCATCGGCGACGGTATTGTCCCCGGAGTCGGTGACGACTCCGAAGATCCATTCATCGGCGGCGGCGGTCCGAACGCCCTTCCCGGCGGCGTCGCTCGTCAACAAATGCTGAGTCGAGGCCGCATAGCCGACAACGCACTTTGAAAGCCCAGAGATTCGAACAACCGCAGACTCGCCGACGGTGCCGTTGGGCTTGTTTTGTAAAATTCCGATAACCTTCCCGGCGTCGCCCGCAAGGCCCACCGTATGGTTAGCGGATATTGAGACCGCATAATATTGTTTGGTGGAGAGATCAGTCACGCAACGATACGTAACATCGAGTCCCCTTGCTCCAAAAGCCATGTTCTATTCCTCCGCGCCGATGGCCGTCAATGCGAGCGCGGGATTTTCCCGCTGAGCCTGGGTGAGTGCGTCCCGATAAGACATCGCCCCCCGGGCTTCCGCGACGAGTTCGCCGGCGCGATCAGTCAATTTTGTTCCGGCGGTGTCCTGGGTATGCACCTCGGGGGCACTCGTCGGGGATGTCGAAGAGCCTTTCTCTCCGAACGTCTTAATCACGGGCATCGCTTCGAGGATTCCTCGAGCGCGGTCGAAGTCGTCGACCGCGAGCTCGAGGAATTTTACCTCGGCCTCATGGGTGATCCGAGCGCCGTCCGGCTTCTCGAATCCGGTCACGTCGGCCCCGCGTGCCCACGCGATCAAATCATCGGCGCGGCGCTTTCCCTGCTCCGCGGTAAGCGTCGCATTGGTCGCGCGCAATTCGGTCACCGTCGCCTCGAGTGTCTCGACGCGAGCGGAAAAGTCGGGAGCCTCGGGCGCGGTCGCCTGCGACTTGAGCAGCTCGATGGCGGCGAGGGCTTCGTCGGCGGTCTCAACCCCGAGGGCCTGGACGATGGGGGCGAATTCGGTCATTGGTTCTAACTCCTCCCCGCTGGCGGGGTTCATGTCCCCGAATCCGGGGCTTGTGGTGATCGCCGCGGCGAGTTGCCGTTGCTCTCGAAACTCTCCGACTGGGACCAGACTCTTCTCGAAGAGCATCGCCCCCGCCGGCTTGCCGTCCTGATCTTGGACGTTGAAAAATATCGTCGGGCTCATTTGATCCCATGCGCCGGAGCGGACAAGTCCGCGGCCCTCGTCGGTGAATTCGTCCAGCGACTCGAGCCATTGTCCATCTTCAGAGATTCGAAGGCCGATTACGTTCCCCACCTTGCGGAACTCTTCGCTCGGGAGCCCCGCCGCCCCCGCCGATTTCGCGTCTCGATCTCGCTTGTATGGGTGATTCAAAAGGATGGGGATACGGGAGCTCTGGAGTGCCGCGAAGTTCCTCAGCGCCTCCTCTGCTTGCTCTCGAGTCACCCGGAACGTCCCACCCTCGCGCCCCTTCGAGTTCGCCGGGATCGGCATCACCCGGAACCGATCTGATTCCACGATCGGCGCGATCTGATTCCACGTCGGGCCGTCGTCGCCCCCCGTGAAGTGCTGGGCCTCGAGGATCGTTTCAATCATTTTGACGCTCCATGTATCCAATCACGTCGACTCTCACCGTCCCGTCGAGCGATGTCGACCCGCTCAAGCTCGCGGTAACTCGAAGCGCGTGATATCCCGACCCCTCGAAACTCGTGAAGCTCCCGCGCCCAGTCGTCACCGCCGCCGGATCCCACGTCTGGGAGACGTCGATCCAACCTCGGATCTCAGTCGAGTCATATGGGTCGGATGGGAGATAGCTCGAGACCTGGTATGCAAAGGCATTGATTCCGGGGCCACCCGTGCCCGCGTAGTCGTAAAGCGCGACGAGCACCCGGTCGAATCGCTCGAGGTCCGAGGCCACGGTGACGACGATCGTCGCCCCGGATGCCGGCAAGGCCCGAATCTCGCTCGCGACCGTTTGGAACCGATTGTATCCGGGCACCCTACTCCTCCCCGCTCCCGCGAACGTGGATCGTATATTGGGGCGACGTCCCCGCTACGGTGTATTTCAACCGGGCCCATTTCCCGAGGACGGGCACCCGGAGCCATGCGAAATTGTCCGACTTGTCGTGGAAGTCAATCAGCCCCTCCGGGGGCTCGATCCCCGTCGTCGCCTGGTCGCTATTGGAAAACTGAACCTGAACCTCCATCCGAGGATTCGTCCCAGAGATCGGGCCGACGTCAAATGAGATGTTCAGGTTTGAGAATCGATGGACCGGGATCCAGTCGCTCCGATCGGTCGGCCCCGTCGCGGTAATCGTTCCTTGTACCGAATAGAACTCAATCCATTGACCCATTAGGGGCCCCCAATCACGAGCACCTCGGCGGTAGACGAAGAGGCCGAGGTAAGAGTGAGCCGCATGTATTTACACCGCCCGTCTGTATGCTTTGCAATCACCTTTACATCGGTGGCCCCCGCCGCGGGCGTCAACGTGTTACTCGAGAGCACAAACCAGGTCGCCCCGTCGTGACTTCCCTCAATCGATGATGCGGTGATCGCGACCGAGGCCCCCGTCTCCCTCACCGAAAACGTTAAATCCGAATAGGGGAGAGTAACGGCGAAGTTATTCGTTGTGGCGGCGGAGTCCGCGGGCCACGCGCATGTTGCCGAGCCGCCGATCGTGGCGGTTGACACGGGCCACCGCCGAATGGGTCCATTGCTCATCGGGTGAGTTCCTCCGGTGGAACGTGTGAATAGACTTTGATGCACCGGCACCGGTTCCCTGAGGAACCGGCCCGGGTCGAATAGCAATCTCGAAGCGGGAGACGGGTCGCCAGGTCCGCATCACTTCCGACCCGCCCGACCTCGAGCTCGTGCTCTCGGCACGCTGGGCAAGTCCGGCCATCCTCGAAAAGTGTCGAGTATGTGAAATAGGTCGCCTGCGATTTCGCGGCCCCCGACTCGCGGCCCTGGTTATAGCCGAGCCCGATCGCGTTCGAGATCCCGCCGAGCACCTGATTCCTCGAGAGCTTGCCGAGCATTCGCCCTACGGCCTTGGGATCATCGACCCGCCCGGCGTTTGCGACCTGGCCTCGGACCTCCCCGGTGGCAGTGTCGACAAGCGTCGACACGTATCTCTCGACGGCCTCGTCGGCGAGCTCCACTATCGACCGTTTAACCGTGGCCGCCGTCGGGGCCTCGAGCGTCGAGGCGAATCGAGCGTTCGGCTTGAGCGGGAGCCGGGCGAGCTCGTCGATCACGTCGGCCCGCCCCCGGGTGAATTCGGCCATCCCCCCCGCGACGATCTCTCGGCGAAGTTGCACGCGCCACGCTCGACGCAATCCCTCGAGCTTTTTGATCTGCTCCGGTGATAGCCCCTTCCCGTCGGCGGTCCACTTCTGAATCGTCGCCTCTAACTCGGGAATGAACCGCGCCCGGAACCGCTCGAGGGCCTGGGCGGCATCCTCGGCGGCGGCTTCCCAAGCGGTCCCCAATGCGTCGAACTCAATCGCCCGCTCGGCACCCTCGGGCTCCCTGGAAAGCACCCCGTCGGCGGCACGCGGGGCCACCGGGTCGACGGTGTAGGCCGGAAGGTCCGAGGCGGCGAAAATCGCGGCGGACTCCTCCTGGACGGCGGGCTCCTCTTGGGCGGCGGGCTTTGCGGGCGCGCGGGCGGCGCCGGCCTCATCAACGACATCGTCGGGCGCCCGCATCAAGCCCAAAACGTGACGCTGGAGCGCCGGCGTCGAGCCGATGGCACCTCGAGCGATCGCGTCGACGAATGGGGCGATCTCCTCGGCCACGCTGGACGTTTGTAGGTTGTCACATTTTAGCCCGACTTCTCCGACGGCCCGGGCTCCAAAGTTGTCACGAATGAACGGCTCGACGAGCCCCGACATCATCCGGTCTTGAATCCTTGAGGCCCACGTCCCGAGCGCGTTCCAATAGGGCTTCTCTTGCGTCTCGGCGACCGATCGAGATCCGCTCGGCATCATGCCCTGGGCCATGTGCGTTAAAAGCAGCCGCTGGAGAATCACCCGGTCGGTGTAATCCATGATCGATTGACACCGCTCGATCCCATCGCTGACGGTCTGTAGGAAGCTGATTTCCCACCCTGGAGAGCCCACAAAGTGTAAGTCCTCGTGGTTCGTGAAGCCGGCGAGGGCCTCTATCACATTGTCCCGAGAGTCACCGGTCGCGCCCTCCCCCGTCGGGTTCGCCCCGAGGAATCCCTGACTCCGCTCGGCCATGATGTTTCGCCACATCCGGCCCTCGCGCTTCGAGATGAACTCTCCGTACAGGGGCCGAAGAATCGACCGGCCCTCGAGGTTGTTCGCCTCCTGGTCAAACACGAAGTGAACCAAGTCGCCACCGGGAATTTCCACATGCCTCGCGACGCCGGAATCGTCGACGATTTCTTGGTCGATCCCCGCAAGGCGTCGCCCGTCGAGCTTCCACCTCCAGACCGAATCCGGGGGGCGGGGCGATAGATAGCACCGATCGAGCCCATCGGCCCCGCGGTGCCAAACTCGCTCGAATAGATAGCACCCGAGCCATACCGATAGCTGGGCGTGGAGGAGTAACTCTTCCCACGTGAGCGCCTGGTCATGCTCGGGGGCGAAGAGTAGCGACTCCACCGCGCCCCGGAGCTCGTCGGATTCCGAGTCAACGCGCCAGTCGGCAGCAACGAGCGGGCCATCGATTAGCATCCGACCGAGCCCGATGATCGGGTCCGAGTCGAGCATCTCTCGGAAGATTCCGTATTTTTCGCGCCCGTCGAAGTCCGAGTTAAAGTCGGCGCCCGAGAGCATGCCGGCCCAACTCGCGACACGATACGGGGCGCCCTTTGCCCCCCCGTCAGCGGTCGCCGACGCGAACGCTTGCGCCTCCTGGTTGAGCTCTCGGCGCAAGGCCTGGCGGGTCGCTTTCATACCTTGCTAGTCCTCCGGGCCCGCGTGCCCCTGACCTGTCGACTAGGTCGCTTCGTCTCGTGGCGTTCGGGTCGTTTGATCGGGGCGTCCTTAAATATCCAATACCCAAGCGCGTCGGTGTGGTGCGTCCGCATCCGGTCTGATGCGTCCGGGGCCCGTGTGCCCGTTTTCCAGACGACCCGCTCAAGGTCGTCGAGCGTGTGCGTGCATTGTGGATGAATGCGAACATCGCCCCGCCGGAAAGCCCCCCCGACCGAGTTGATCCTTTCGGTCACGTATGGATTGGACCGAGGGACATCAACCCCGATAAATCGTTCTCCGAAGTGCCTCAAGTAGGCCTCGGCGAGAATCCGATAGTCGGACGCGAGGGCCGACGACTTCCGGGCGCTCCCCGTCGCGTCGCCCTTCACGATGACCTCGCCGGGCCAATCGGCGAACCGCCGAACAAACTCGTCAGCGACTTCGTATGAATTGCACCCGCCCTCGATGTGGATCTCGTCCCAGACTCGGAAGCCCGAACCCTCCCGCCACCCGACCGAGGAGCACGCGGGATCGACGTTGAAGTCGATCGAGTGCACGAGCGGCCCGACGGGCCTGAACTCGAACGCCTGGACGTGATCCGATCGACTGAACTCGCTATATACTCGCCCGGACTGTAGATCGACGAACCGACCCTCGAGATATGCTTCTCGTTGCTGCTCGGTGAACGACTCGACGAGCCGCTCGACGTATTGACGGTCGAGATCTTCGTTCGCCGCCGTCGACATCCTCGAGAGCGAATAGAAGGCCGACGGGCCATCGGTCACGTCGTAAAACCACCCATAGCCCTCGGGCGTGCCGACGAGCCCCCCGAACAAATGCCCCGCCGCCGTCTCTCGAATCCTCGAGAGCAAAATGTTGTGGACCTCCTCGGAGACCTGTCCGGCCTCATCGAGTAAAAACCAGCTAACGTCGTGCCCCTTGAGCCGCCCGGGCTTGTCCGCCCCCCGGAATAGCACCCGATGCCGAAAGACGGGGATGTAGATCTCCATCTTCGAGATCCGCTTCACAAAGTCGATCCCACTCTCCTCGAGCACCTTTTGGAACCGCCGCCAGAGTGTATCCCTGAGCATTCGATAGGTCGGGGCACACATGATCCCCGAGCACCCTTGATTGAGCGCCGCCAGAGTGATGGCCTTGCGGCAAGCCGTGAGCGTTTTCCCGGCACCATAGCCGCCAACAAATGCGGCGTGTCGATCCGCGGTCGAGAGAAAATCGCCTTGGGCGGGGTAGCTCGAGAAGTCGAGCGAGAGTGTCCCGGCGCTACTCATTCTCGACCCGTCGATCGGTCACCACTATCTCGACCTTTGCCGGCGCGGCTTTCTCTTCGTCGGCGGTCACGTGATCGCCCCAGACGTCTGGGAATATCTTCGAGAGCACATAGCGCGCGGCATACATATCCCCGCCCATCGCCGCAGTGATGACGGTCTTGGCGATGTCGTCCCCCATCCCAAGGCGTGCCCGCGCGAGCGCGGTCGCAAATCCCTTGTGATTTCTCTGGCGCCACGTGGCGAACGTCGACGTCGGCACGCCGAGGAACTCAGCGATCCGGCCATCGCTCCAGCCTCTCCCCGCCATGCCGAGGGCCATCTCTCGGCGCTCTTGGGTGAGCGTGGACAATGCCACATCACCACCCGCCCCGAGTCGCACCCGCAGGATGCACGGGCACGACCGGGCCCGACGAGAGGGAATCGCGCCAGATCAAAGCAAGATCACCACCTCCCAAGAAATGAGAAAATGGGAACCTCGTCGGAACTTGTGGCGGGGGGACCATACCCTCCATATGTCACACTTGAACCCGATCGGTCAACTATATTCCCCCGCGGGATTTACGGGATCATCGTCATTTACGGGCTCCATCGCCTCGAAAACCAAAGAGGGTTCAAGAAGTCCATTAGCGTCCGGCGGCTCGATTGTCGTCGATGGAAGGTCGACGGACTCGAAAGCCGCACACGCTCGGCGGTGCTCGTTAACGTGCGGTTGCTCGGCAAGGTTGAACCGGGTCGTCGGCGAAGAGAGCCCGGTGATTCGATGAAGTCGCCCGAGGGGCGGCACCCCGAAACAGCTCCCGAATAGCTGAAGCTCGCCCGCGTCACCTACCTCGAAAACCCTCACGTCGCTTTGATCGAAAAAATAACACCCTCCGCACGTTCGCCCGTCCAAATCAGGTCTTCCCATTTTGATCACCTCCACATTTCCGGGCGTGCCCGATTGATCTCGTGTATCGCGACAAAAGCCGCGTCGACCATATGGTCGGTCTCGGCGATTGCCGAATTTTCACAAATCGCGGTGAGCCATCGTTTGGCGTTCCGCTTGATGTCTGCCCGTCGACCGGTCCTCGACGCGGGCACCCTCAGTGCCCGATGCCATCCGCCCGAGGTCACCGACAGGCACGCCCCGCCCGCGGCCCTGTATACCCCAATCTCAAGGGCCGCTTGGGCGCGGAGCGTCGGGCGGCACGCCCTGAGGAATCTCCCCACGGCGTGCCGGGTTTTGCCCTGGACCTCGAACGCTTCGACGCCAAACACCGCCGGAGCCCCGGCCCACCCGTCGAGCCAGTCGTCGACGAGCCACTGGGCCCAATCCTCCAGTTCGACGAGCCGCCGGCCCTCCGACTCAAATCCGTTTTGAGACTGCGCAACGGCCTCGAGCCGGTAGGGGCGCGCGCCGGGGCGACATCGAACGAGCGCCGCACCGGTCACGTTGAGACCTGGATCAAAGCCGATCCCGATCAAGCGTCGACGCTCGCGAGTTCGTCCACGAGATCATCTTCCGCGTCGAGGTCGAGGGCCGCGGTCAATTGCCGATCGGCGAGCACTGGAGCGAAAACGCTCAAACTCGACCACATCTCCTCAGTCATCTCCGCGAGGTTGTGAATCGGGCCCGCGAGGGTCGCGGCGAGTTCCTGCGAGCCTGGAGCGAAGACGGCACAAAATCGCTCGAGATCCTCGGAAACGGCCGTACCAAAGAAAGCGACCCACCGACCGTTTTTTAAGATCAGGGTCAGGCCGTCATCGCCGGAAGCCCGCTCCAACTTCCACAGTCGATTGCCGATTTCGTCGCGCCTGGTCAAATCCACGGACATGCTCAACCTCCAAAACTCGACGGGACCACTCCCGTCTAATCATCTGCTCGGCATTCTCGACGGCCTGCGCTTCAGACCAAAGATCGCCGGGCGTGTAAACGTCTCCCGCCCCTTCGAGAAGGATCGCGACCCGCTCCTCGAGGGCCTCGCGAGCCCCACGGGGCCATCTTAGGGGGCTACCCGGCAGGCTCATCGAGCCCCCGGGCCTGCTTCAGGTCTAGGCTCAACCGCTCGACCTCGAGGCCGAGACGATGGATCTCCTCAACAAGTTGCTCGTGAGTCGACGGGGCTCGGACATGCTGGCACCGATGAGCCGGGTCGACCCAATCACGGCACGCCGGGCACACGCTCCAGGGCGCCGGCGGGAGCTCGTCGGTCATACGAGCCCCGCTACGATCCCGACGCCCCAGATCAGGCACAAGCCGACCATTGAGCGCGGGGGCGCCTTGTCGTTGACTTGGGTCGTCGCAACGCAGAAGAGTCCCCAAGCGATCGCGACCACGGGATCGGCGAGGGGCGTCAACTCGGGGAGAGGCCATAGCTCACTCATGACAAGATGAGCCACGCCCACACCCACATCACCCCGACCATCCCAAGCCCGCAACGGGTCACCATTCGGTCGATTACCTCGTCGGTCTCACGTCGATATTCCACGGATTATCTCCCTGTTCGGTAGTCCTCCGACACGACCGGGATGAGCCATCGACCGGCCATCCCCTTGAGTCTCGACCCCGACCGGGGCCCGAGACGCTCGTCAAAATCGCTCGGAGAAATGTTGAGGGTCACCACGATCGGCAATCCCCTGATCTCACGTTCCTCGATCAACTCGTCGATCGAATCGCGCGCATAGTCCGTATCTCGCATGGCCCCGACGTCGTCCAAGAAAAGCCAATCGCTCGAGATCAGATCCGCCATCACTTCCCGGTCACCCCTTCCCGACTCGATGCCGGCTCGACGTGCATCGATGAGCCGCCGCACCCGCACAAAAAGGGTCCGGGGGCCCGTGATGCGGGCACAGGCCGCCGCTATATGCGTTTTACCCGTCCCGGTCGGCCCGAATAACACGAGCGATTCGCGGGCCGCAATCCCCGCCCGGACCCACTCCCCGACGCGGTCGCGGGCGATCACGTCACCCGGGGGGCACTCGTAACCCCTGAGCGTTTTTTCACGATATGCACTCGGCAAAGGCCACGCCTCCGACAACCGGCGCTCGCGACGAAAGCGGACGGCCCGGACCTCGGGGGAATCTTGGCAAGCGTGCGCGGTCAGATCTCGTGAGAAAAAATGGCACCTCGGACAGATCCCCTCTGTCGCGAATGCGGATGTGGCGGCGACGTCAGGCATTGCCGACCTCCCATTTTGAGCGGTCGTCTCGATCCGTATAGGGTCGACGCCAGTCCGCTTTGCCATTCTGGCCCCGCTTTCCTTTAGTTTTTGCCGGGGGCGAGTTCATCGCCTCCTGGATCACCGACGAAACGCCCGCCAGCGTCGTGGAGACCTTCGTCCAGTGGTCATTCTCGCCGGCCCACAGCCTCAGTATCGCCGGCCAGATCTTCGCCGGGGGATAGCGCCCGAGAAGCTGATCGACCGCCGGAGAGTCCCGTTCGTCGCTCCAAACGTATTCGAGGCCCCCATGATGCTTTGCATATTCCCCGATAAACCTTTTCACGAATTTCAAATTATCTCGCGCGCTTGCGCGCGTAGGGGGGTACTCCGATCCGATCCGATCCGATCCTGCGCGCGCGGGGGGACTGAGGTCTCCATGAGGGCTCACTGAGGCCTCACTGAGGTCTCCATGAGGGCTCACTGAATTACTAGGAGGGGGAAGAGAAGACGGCACCGGGCGGTTAATCTTTTGATGGCGAGACCACCCAAGAATCGCGATGAGGGCGTGGCCCTCGGACTCGTATCGGATGAGCTTCCCGGCCTCTTCGAGAAGTCCGAGCCATTCGTCGACCTGTGCATGGGTCACGTCGTCGTCGAATCCGAAAACGACCTTTCGGACGCGCCGCGCGCTCGCCCTGATCCGGCCCTCGTCGTCCGCCATCGACCATAAACCGACGTAGAGGAGCCGGGCGTCACGGGGCAATGATCCGATCGACTCCGAATCCCAGAACTCGGGCTTGATGCAACGAATCCGGGGGCGGCTCACTCCTCAAGCCTCCCGAATAGAAGGGCCGCTTGGCGCTCCACTGATAGCGATGGGAAGGCATAAGCGATCCGGGTCACGTAAAAGAACGACGGCACCCGCTCCCCGGTTTCCCACCGTAAAAGCTGGGAGGCCGAACGCGCCCCGACCCGCTCGGCGGCGGCGTCCATGGTGAGTCCTGCACGTTTTCGAGCAGCGTGGAGCGCGGCACCGAAGGCCTCGCTATCGATTTGATCGAGGGGTGGAAGTCCGTTCATGTTGCCCATAGTTGTTCAAAATTTGCCGACGGTCAACGCGGAAATGAGAAAACCGCCCCGGCCTAACGGGTGAGGCGTCGGCGGATCTTGACGCAAGGCAAAAAAAGAGTTGATTCTATCCGCTTTTTTGACGATTCTCCGATGAGTAGACACCAACGGAGGGTTCGAAATGACGAAACGAATGAAGTTATGCACCTGCGGATCTTGGCATTTAATCGGAGACGAGCATTCAAGGTGCCCGCACGACCGATGCGAATTCGTAGCGTGCTCCGAGTGCGTGACCGACCACATCGAGGGCTTCCACGTCCTCGAAAAGATCCAATCGAAGGCAGGGCCCTATATGGTCTGGCTCAAGTCGGACGGCATGGAATACACGCCGGACCTGAGGAGAGCCGGAGTATGGACCGCCCGAGAGGTCCAAGCCAACCCCGCCCTAGACGACGGCATCCGAACGCGGGCCGTGAAGTGCAAGGAAGCGATCGCGCTCTCTCCGGGGCTTGTGGTCCCTGGCCCCTTCGCCCCGCTCCTGGGCGAGGCCATCCAATGAAGTATCAACGGAGCCAGGAATGGCACGCCCGGCGGGCGAGGTTCATCGGTTCGAGCGACGCTCCGGCGATCGTCGGTTGTAGCGACTACGCGAACGCCTATGACGTATACCTATCGAAGATCGGAGCCGTCGAGCCGTTCGAGGGCAACGCAGCGACCAACCTCGGTAACCATCTCGAAGGGCCGATTCTCGACCTCTACGAAGAATCGACCGGCCAAGACGTCCGCCGAGACGTCCCAATCATGCCCGGCGAGGAGCTCCACGACGGGCCCGCGTGGGCCGCCGCGTCCCTAGATGGACTGTCGGGAAATCGAATTGTCGAGGCCAAAAGCGCGGGGATGACGTCTCCCTTGTTTGGCTCCCCATGGGGCGACGATGGGAGCGGAGACGTGCCGCTTGCTTACGTGGTCCAAGTGCATCATCAGGCTCTATGTTTGGGATCCCACGCGGACTCGATCGCCGACGTCCCCGCCCTCCTCGGCGGGATCGGCTTTCGGATATATCACATCGAGATCGACGAACGAATCCTCGACGAGCTCCGCGAGAGATTGGGGACGTTCTGGGAGTGCGTGACTTCGCGGACCCCGCCCGCCGGCCCATATCCCAATATGGAAACGATCTCGCGAATACGGCGGGTCGAGGGGACCGTCACCGCTGTCGATCCCATACTCGTCGAGCAATGGATCGAAGCCCGAAAGCGGGCGACACTCGCCCGAAAAGAGGCCGACAATTTGAAACGCGAAGTCGCCCACGCCCTCGGCGATTGCGAGTTCGGTGATTTCGGTCATGGCAAAAAATGGATCAGCTACGCGGAGCAGACCAGAAAAGCGTATTCCGTCGAGGAGAAGACATTCCGAGCGATGGCCGTTCGGAATCGACCGTAACAACCATGGAGGACGAAGAAATGACGAATCAAATAGCATTGGACCGAATGAGAAACTCCACCGCCCCGGCCCCCGCGTCAGGGGCCACGCCCGCGCCGCGATCGGCGCTCGAGGATATGATGGGGAGGGCGATGCCCTACATCCAGCAATCCCTACCCGCTCATTTGACGCCCGAGCGTCTTCTCCGCCTCGCTATCACCGCGGTCAACCGGACGCCGGGGCTCGCCGACTGCGACACAAAGACGATCGTCGGGGCGATCATGACGGCCGCGCAATTGGGGCTCGAGCCCAATACCCCGCTGGGTCACTGCTACCTCGTGCCCTACTCAAACCGAAAGGCCCGCGTAAAGGAATGCCAGTTGATCGTGGGATATCAGGGTTTCATAGACCTTGCCTATAGATCCGGTCGAGTCCTATCGATCCAAGCCCGCGCGGTCCGGGCGGGCGATCACTTCGCATATCAGTATGGACTCGAAGAGAAGCTCGAGCACCGGCCCGGGGATCTGCGGGGCGAGATATCGCATTTTTATGCGGTGTGCCGCATGAAGGACGGGGGCCACGCATTCGTTGTTTTCTCTCGCCCCGAGATGGATCAGATCATGGCGGAGACCGCGTCAAAAGGCCGCCATGGGCCATGGAGAGATCACTTCGAATCGATGGGATGCAAGACGGCGATCCGACGCCTGCAAAAGTTCATCCCGCAGTCGGTCGAATGGGCAAAAGCCGCGGCGGTCGACGAGTCGTCACCGACAATGGTCGACGATCTAGACCTATCCACGCTGTCCCAAGAATCCGAGCCCGCCATCGTTGAGGAATAATCCGCGCCCAATCCTACTACTAACCGGCGCCGGGCTGGGCGCGGATCGTCATTTCGCCCGGCGCCAAGACTTAAAGCAAGGGCCCAATAAATGAGCGTCAACAAAGTCATTATCCTCGGCAATTTAACCGCCGACCCCGAGACCCGGGGCGGGGTGACAAAGGTCAGAATCGCCACCAACGAACGATGGAAAGACCGCGAAGGCGCGCTCCAGGAGCGCACCGAATACCACCGCGTTACCTTTTTTGGACGCGCGGGGGAGATCATTGGGGAGCATTGCCGCAAGGGTCGACCGCTTTATGTCGAGGGCCGCATCCAGACCAGCGAATATGAGAAGGATGGGGAGCGGCGATGGTCGACTGAGATCGTCGCCCGAGAGTTCCAATTCGTCGGAAGTCGCCAAGACTCGGCCCCCGCTTCGACCGCCGCCCCCGCGCCCGCCCCCGATGGGGACGGGTACCCGTGGCGCGAGGCCGGCGCGATCGACGGGGCTCCCGAATCAGAGATTCCATTTTGATCCACGCGGGGCATGATCACGTAATCCGATACGTTCGCTCTTTGGGGCCGATGGATTTCGGCTCCCACGGGCCGGATGGTGCCGAACGGGTCGCTTGGTGCGCCGCGCTCGTGCTCGGACTCGTGGCGCTCCGAGTCGCGTTTCTCGTGTTTTCGAAGTCACCGGGGGCGCCAGTTCACCCGGTGATGTTTACGTCCTGCGAAGCGATGGTCGATGAATGGCATCGACAAAGGGATTTGTAAAATCCGGGGCTCCGGTTCTGCGTGCTTCAAAGAGCCTCACAAAATAAATAGAAGCGCGCACCCCTTTTTAGGAGTGCGAGCAATGCCGCCCGCCATCTTCGATTATCTAATGGAGCCAAAATGAAAAGACGAAACAGCACCGTAAGACCGCTCCTCGTGGGCAAGATCAGGAGCACCAGAAAAGCAGACGGGGATGAAGTCCATACGATCCACGTATGGTGCCCCCATTGCAAAAGGCACCATATCCATGGGCTCGGCTCAGACCCCAGAATGGCGGACGACGTGTCGCACAGGGTGGCGCACTGCACCGCCGAGAGCCCATTCAAGAAGGAGGGCTACTACATCGGGACCGAGCCCAAAACGCCGTGGAGCGCTGACTAAATCACCAACACTAGAGCAAGAGCGCTCTATCGTTCCTTGATGCCGCTCGAGGAGTCGACCGTTGCGGAAATCAACTAGACCTATTCAGCAACAAACGCTATCGAGCGTTCGGAATATGACCGAGCCGGACGACATGGAAATTTTGAGGGAGATCGGACGACTGCAAGAGATCGACCCACTACATCCCGAACTTGCGGGGCTCCGCGCGGCGCTCCCCGACGGATTGATTCAAATCGAACCGCGCGGACTTCTGGCGGAGCGCATCGAGCACCTGGAGGCCCATCCGTCGGCGACCGCGCGAGACTTGTCCCAAGCGTGGGAGGTCAGTTTCAAACACGCCGGGAGAGTCCTTCACTACCTCCGACGACAAGGTCGAGTGAGGACCGAGGGGGGGCGATGGTGGGTCGTGTGACTTTCGGGAGTTTGTTCTCGGGGATCGGCGGGCTCGATCTTGGGTTCGAGCGCGCGGGCATGACCCCCGCATACAATTGCGAAAACGACCCCGCGGCCCGGTCAATACTCGCTCGGCATTGGCCTACGGTCCCACAATACGAGGACGTGAGAGATGTCGGAAGATACGCTACGACAAGAGCAGATGTTCTCTGTGGAGGATTCCCCTGCCAGGATTTGTCCGTCGCGGGCCGTCGTGAGGGCCTGGATGGAAAGCGATCTCGGCTCTGGTTCGAGTTTCATCGAATCATTGCGGGCGCTTGCCCCTCCTGGGTCGTGGTCGAGAACGTCCCTGGCCTCCTGTCGTCGAACTCGGGAAGGGATTTTGGAACCATCCTCGGGGGACTGGAAGACCTCGGGTATGGGGTCGCCTGGAGAGTATTTAACTCTCAATTTTTCGGAGTTCCCCAACGCCGGCGTCGAGTGTTCATTGTCGGAAGTCTTGACGACTGGCGAGCTCCCGCCCGGGTATTACTTGAGCCCGAAAGCGGCACGGGGGGTTTTGCGCCGAGCGGAAAAACGGGGCCGAGTATTGCCGCCGGCACTCTCAGCCGCGCTCTTGCTCGTGTCGGAGGGGGAGACGACCCGGGAGCAAACAAAGGAGCCCCGTTGATCGTCGCCCCCTCCGACACCGATACCCTCGTTTTTGACCCGACCCAGATCACGAGTCCGCACAATCGCAGTAACCCTCGCCCCGGCGACCCTTGCCCGACCTTGCCAGCGCGGGGAAATCCCCCCCTCGCGTTTCACGCAACCCAAGATCCAATCTCTGGAGTCGTGACTCCAGCCATCCCTACGGACAAGGGCAGCATCGGGGCTCTCGACCGTGGAAGGGTCCGCAGACTGACCCCGGTCGAGTGTGAACGGCTCCAAGGTTTCCCCGACGGATGGACCGCCGGCCAGTCGGATGCCGCCCGGTACCGTCAACTCGGAAACGCGGTCACGGTGAACGTCGCGGAATGGATCGGGCGCCGGATCGTGGCGGTTGACGGTGCGTAGGCTCTCCGACTTCCCGCTCTCGTCCATCCCTCACCTGATATCCGGTCACCCGCCGGGCACGCTTACGATGGACGAGATCATCGCCGCGATTCCGAGCGAGCCCCCCACTCATGACGATACCCGTCGAGCGATGCGAATACTCGAGGACGTCGGACTCATGCGGGCAGTCGGGGAAGACTGGGGACTGACGGAGCGGGGCGAAAGCTGGGCCCTTGTGCTGGAGAACGTGCAATCGATCGGGCTGAGTCGCCGCGGCATTGTCTCCGCCGCCGCCGCGCTCGTGCTCGCAATGCTTCACCTTAGAGAACAAGTCGCACCTTACAACTAGAAGGGCCGCGCCCGGGGGTGACGAGGCCCCCCCGGATCCCGTGGAAAAATCCGGCGGCGCGGCTTAATCCTCCCGCTGTCGGTCAACGTGGCGTTGCAAGGCCGCGGCAAGGCCCTCGAGTCGTCCGACGGTTCGATTGAGTTCGTCGATCACCTCGAGGCGATCGTCGTGCTCCTCAATCGCGGCCTCGACCGATCGAACCCACCCCGAGCCCCATATCGCCCCCGACGAAACCGCACAAATGCCAGCGATCGCGACGCCGGCGATCACCCGCTGAAGCGACTGAAAAACGCCGGTCACTTTCACAATGGATCGATTCATCTCGGCGATATCATCAAGGTCGACCATTCTCACCTCCAGTGGAGCTATTACCGTGCGAACTTTACCAATTATTGCCCTGGCTGGGCTCTTTTCCTGCTCGGCGCTTCGTCACCCTCGACCCATCGAAATGCCCGACGGCACCGTGAGGGACTATCACGACCTGACCCACGACGAGCGCCGGGGGCACTGGGAGCGCGAGGGCTTCACGCAAAAGGAAGCCTACGCGATCACCCAAAGAGGGGCATTCGTCGGGATGAGCTCTCGCGCCCTGGCGGTCTCGCTCGGTCGACCGACCCGCACCTCGACGACCCGCTCCCGCGCCGGCTCGACTTTCTATCATTGGTATGGGTCCGGGCCCCTCTCGCTCATGGTCGCAATCGAGGATGGATCGGTGACCTACGTCCATCGGTAGGCCTCGCGCCCAAATGACGTAATGACAAATTGACAAAAGTCCCCTTTCCGACTTTTGTCAATTTTGTCATTGGGTGTTTTCCCTCCCACCCCCCCCTTTCCGACTTTTGTCAATTTTGTCATTGGGTGTTTTCCCTCCCACCCCCCCCTTTCCGACT
>Ga0080013_1001531_pt1 | contig 30287 bp, 40 predicted proteins | sample ETNvirenome_6_85_FD_69236 | JGI IMG/M metagenome (GOLD analysis project Ga0080013, IMG submission 69236) | Marine viral communities from the Pacific Ocean - ETNP_6_85 (SPADES assembly) (version 2) | ecosystem: Environmental > Aquatic > Marine > Oceanic | place: Pacific Ocean | collected 2013-06-19 | reverse complement strand
GTGGGCGTAGTGGGGGGGGGGTTTTCCCACGACACACAGACTTCTATCTTCTCTTGCGTACCGTCTTCTTTGTCTTACGTGCTGCCTTTCGTCGTGCTGCGTATGCGATAAGGGCTGCGGCGGTTAGAGATCGTCTGCGTAGCTTCTTCCGCTTTGGTCTTGAGATCATGTAATCCAGTTCACCTTCTCTAAACATTCTAAAAGCGGCGGCTTGTGCTCGCTTTGGTTCGATACCTTCATCGATAAGGATCTGTATCTTCCTGGTTATTGCTGCGTCTTCGCTTGCTGTGCGTCTTGCCATTGGATCTCCTGTGTCGTCTATGAAATAATAACATTTGTGATTGATTGTGTCTTATATAGACACGACTTGCCATAAGCTAGACACGAAAGAATCTGCTAAGTGTTTCGATTGCTTCGACGTTCTCTTCTGATTAGACAAGTAGACACGAATAATCAATAACATATATAGTATATATGGTTATACCATTATTATATGTTTAGTATAATTCATGTCTATTATGTCTAGATATAAATATACATAGGTTCAATGTAGGTTATCGCAGATTGATTCGTGTCTAGTTCGTGTCTAGTTTGTGTCTATCGTGTCTAGATATAAGAGAAGCCTTGCATGATACAAGGCTTCTTCGTGATGATGGTGATGATAGTGATGATGGTGATGATACGAATTAGAATAGGGGTAATTGCCTACGATACGAATTGATTCTCTGCATTGTTTTGGAGTAGTATTGATCTGAGATCTCATATCCCCAAAACTCTAGATTCATTTGATATGCAGCAATAGCAGAAGATCCGCTTCCTAAATGTGTATCTAAGATCTTGAATCCTGGCTTAGTGTATCGTGTGTATATCCAGGTATAAAGAGATATTGGTTTTTGGCAAGGGTGTATCGTGTCTTCAGATCTGTTTATGTTCTGCCACTTTATATCTGCTAACTCTACTCGTTTGTGTTGTGTAACAGATGCGATCTCACATTTAGAGAAGTACTTTGCTTTTACTCCCTTATTCCATACAATCGCACCTTTCTTCCCCTCAAAGCATCCGAGATAGTTTGCTCCCCACACGATACGATCTTTCGTGACTCGTTTTAACTCTCTCCAATACTCCTCGCATGGTGGTTCATTCCATGCGAGATAGTCGGCGGCTTTAAACGTTGGAGTGTTCTTCTTTCCATATCGCGTCTTGTTTTGTGGTATCCAGTCTCCATTTCCATAAGGCGGATCGACGACTCCGAGATCGAAGAAGTCGTCGTCGAAGGTCTTCATTTCTGCTATACAATCGGCCTGTTTTATGTGCAATGTTCCTCTCATTTCGCACCCATCCAGCATCGGATCTGTTCACCATTTACAGAGATTCGTACGTATTTTAACCCTTTACTTCTGAGAATATCTGCTATTATCGCTTGTGTTCTGCGAGTACTCTTATCTAAATACTTCTTAGAATCTGCTTTCATTGGGTTAGATTCTTCCCAAAGTTCGCGAATAATTGTCGATACGGTGACCGGTGTTTGTGACTTGTTCAAGCTGCGTACTATATCCATTACTGAATCTGTCAAGGGGTGCTGTGCGGTGTAATCCTCTGCACTCTCCCTCCTTAGCTTTTCCTCTGCATCGGATAGCCACCAATCTTCGTCGTTGTTGTATCGATAGTAAGCCTCTGCCCAAATGAGATCGGCGATCTTCTCTATTTTGTCGGTGTCGATCTTCTCGCCTGGCTTCAGTTCGGTTCCCACTTCGATAACCCAAAACCGACGACTACCCGTCGAATCGGATAGCACTTGAGATCGGTTGGTGGTTGCAATGAATACGCACCTTCTTACGATACGTTCGATCTCTCTTTTGTATGGTTTGCGGATTTCGTCTATTTGGTGATCTAACCATGACTTTTCAAGTTGTCGATCTTTGGTCCTTCTCGCAAGTTCCTTCATTTCATAGATCGCTTTTCCGGTGATTGACATGACCGAATCTTTCGCATTTTCAATCTGTAGTGGAGTATCTCCAAAGTAACGACGACCAAAGTGTTTATAGAAGCATAGTCTCTCGAGTGCTGTACTCTTCTTTATTCCTTGATCTCCATATAAGACAGGCATTGTATCGCATTTGGTCGGGTGGTCTATTGTAGCAAATATCCTCGCGACGACACTAATACAGAACTTTAAAGAATACGCGCGGTTTAAAGGAGTATCTTTGGCCTTGAAATAGTCTACAAATAGCCGTTCACAAAGTGCTTTGTCTCGTTTGGGGTTCCATTGGGGAAGGTTTTCAAAGTAATCGACAAGAGGGTCTTTCTTTGTTTCGCGTGAAACAATGTCTATCGCACTCCATAAAATCTTGTCTGAAAATGCACAATCATAACGATCTTGAAAGTACAATTGAACATAGAAGATATGGATATCTTGAATCTTTACCCACTCGTCGTCGGTGTTTGGTGGATTGTGGAAGATCGTACGACAGAAGGAGTCATATTGGAAGGTTCCTTTGTATTGTTCCTCGTATTTTAGAAGCTGAACTGCATTGAAAAGATTCTCTTTGAGTTGGAGTGCTCCTTCTCGGTTCCGTTCGATCTTGAGTGAAAACCCTTGATCTATGAGTCGATAAATTTGCATGTTGCCCGGCATCGATACGACGTTGTTTTGTTGTTTTTTCTTCTTTTTGTCTTTTGACATTGGTTTCTATCCTGGTATTTTGTGGTTGTTATTTTTTAAAGATTTTGTCTAATTGTTCATTGACGTATCGTTTTTGTGCTGCTCTATAAGCTTGAATTTCTTCGTCGTCGTTGTATTCATGGTGTAAATCAACGAGTTTCTTATAGAGATCTACTGCATTGAAAAGAGAAAAACCGGCACATCCGAGAATAGCAAAATCATCGCAGATGCTTAATTCGTCTATTCGATAGTCTACATCTTTTAATTTGTGTCCGAGTTCATCTAAATAAGTACTCCATTTTTCTTCAAAATCATATAATTTTTTGGGTGGTTTTATGTTCATGTTCTATCCTGTGGTTGTTTAAAATAGTTTTAGCTGTCGCTCTTCATTGTGTATCCTTTGACATGCTGTGTCAAAATAGATTGGATCTCGCTCTATACCAATGAATCGTCTTTTGTTTTGTATGGCGACAATTGCTGTTGTACCGCTTCCTATATACGGATCAATTATAGTGTCTCCCTCTTCTGTTGTTGTTTCCATGCAATTCCAAACAAGAGAAGGAGGAAATGTGCAGGGGTGTTCTGCATTTTTTGTGGGTGGAATACTCCAGATGTTTTTTAAACTTCTTGGGTTTTTCCATTTAACAGGTTTTTGAATCTGGTAAATCCTCTCTTCTGAGATATGGTATCTGCGAGAGGGGTTACCAATTCCTCTTTTGTCCCAAATAATTTCGCACCAAATCGGATGGGATATCCATTGTATAGGGTGGTAGATTCGATTATGGTTTTTAAGCTTGTTTCTGCTATGAAAGGTATAGCGGATTTTGTGATTATAAAAAATAGAACTCCTACAAATAGAGACCAACATTTCTAACATTTCTTTTTGTTGTGATTGGTATAATTCTTCGTCTCCTGTTTCTTTGTACCATGTTTCAAATTTTTTAGTCATAGATCGAGATGTTTTGGTAGTCGTTTGACGTTCCAAATATCCATGTAGATTATATGGTGGGCTTGTTATGGCTATTTCTGCGGTGTTTTGTGGAATTGTCTGTAGGACATCCAAACAGTCTCCGAGATAGAGAACACCATTTTTAAATTCCTCTTTTTTCATGTGTGTTTTTATCCTGTTGTTTTGTGGTTGTTATTTTCTTTGTGAAATTAGATGGTCAATAAGTTTTTGTTGGTCGTTTGAGATCAAATATAAATCTATGACTATCGATCTTAGAATTTCAATCATTTCACTTTGTTCTATGTTTTGAAAAAGATCTATTTTTTCAAGAGAAGAATCTAAAGATTTGTTTGAATCCTTTAAATCTGTGTAAATCAAGTCGATATTTGTATCGCTTGTTCTGTCGATATTTGTATCGATTGTTCTTCTGAATCCAAAGAGTTCTTCTGCTTCTCTTCTTCGTTTCGACATATCTTCTAAGTCTTTCATATCGACATTCATTTTTATTTTCATCTGTTTTCTATCCTGGTTAGAATTGTAGTTTTAATTGTGGTTGATTTGCCTCGTAGATATCGACAAGGTCTTTTATAAGGTCTTTTAGCTGTGTCTCTTGCTTCGGTGTGAGTCCGCTTGCTTCGACGACGTGTGGGGTACAATCACCATAGTTTGTTACAAACATTTTTGTGATTTTGACTATATCCATTTCTCCATTATTAAAAGAGAAGAAGGTTAGTCGATTCTCTTTGCATAGCTGTATTGTAATTCTCATTGTAGAAACCCGTAGAACTCTGCGAGATCTCCGATCTCCATAAATCGCTGTGTACCGTCTCCACATGAATTAACGTGAGCACAATAAGCACCGGCGGATAATCCAGGTTGGATGAAAAAATAAGTCGCGTCTCTTCGCTTACAATAAGGACAGCGAAAGAAGGTCGCCTTGTTCCCGTCTACATGGCATCCGAGACGATCTGCGAGTATTCGACGTTGTGTAACATTGCTTTTTAACTCCTTCTTTCGCTTGTCCAGTTTATCCGAGAAGGATTGGTTTTGTGCTCCTTTCATGGCTTCTTTTTTCTTCTCGTATTCCTCTTCTCGCTTCTTCACAAGTTCTTTGATCTCCGCTTGTTCTTTCTCGTATAGTTCCTTTCCTCGCGTTAGAAAGTCGTAGTCTCTCCCTTCGTCTAGGTGGGAAGTTATAAAGTCGTCGTTGGTCTTGTAGGAAGCAAAATAGCAACGTCTCGGATCCTTACATGCGGGGTCTGCATCGTGAAAGAATACTGATTCATACCAAATTAAAGCATGTTCGTATGTATGCTTCCAATACTTCTTTTCTATCGGCTCTCGCAATGGCAAGACAAGTCTAAAACGGTGTTTTTTCTTCGTGTGACTAGAGGACGTATAGAGGATGTGTTTGATCTTGTATTTCATCAAGGTTCGTATAACGTCGTTCACGTTGGCTCCCTTGTCGTCAATGTCGAAGATCAGTAGGGAGAGTTCAACACAGTTCTTATTATTGACTCTGCCTTGAAAAACGCCCGGCGTATATGCGATCTGATTAAACTTGCCTACGGGCGGTCGGGGCTTTGTTAGAAAACGTCGTACTCCATCCCATGCAAGCTTGTATCGCTCGTTTATTTGGGGCTTGTATACATTGTGTAAAGTTGTTATTATGTAGGTATCTGACATTTACATACTATCCTTGTGTGTGGGGCGGGGGCTGTGGTTGGCCTCCGTCCTTTTGTTTATTTGGCTGTTTTGTAGTTTGACGGCGACTGCGTAAATATGTTTACAACGTCCGTATATATAGAATCCAGTACAAGCACACGTTCCGAAGGTGACTTTTCCAACATATAGAATCGTTCTGTACTCGTTTGCATCTGCGACGACGACGATTTGTAGGGGAGACTCTTTGCGCTCCAAATAAAGCGATATATCGACATCTTTGTACTTCTTCACGATATGATCTGTTTCGTACTTTTTGACGATTGTTTCGATCTTCTCTTTCATTTGCTCACTCTCCCAAAATAACTCATAAGAAGAGAGAAGAAGGACATTATACATTGTGCAATTCCACTCCCTCCAATAAGGACGATTTTTGGTTCTTCTCCGTACTTCGCATATCGCTTTTGTGCAAATATAGTATGAATTCTTGAATCCTCTTGCGGTAGTCCATCAAGTATCGCCTTAATAAAGTTGTCAAGATCCGGTCGTTTCAAGTGTAAAATTTGATCTCCCTTTTTGAGTGCCTTTGGTCGTTTGACGATAAAAAGCAAGACGACGAATCGCAGTTCTTCGACATCCTTTAAATCGTTAGAGATCGCCTTCTTGAACTCTCTGTATCGTTTGGGGTAGTACGTTCCAAACCGAGTCACTTTGGGGCGCGGACATGCAACGGGGTTGTGATTCAAAACGATCTTCACTTACTCTCCTGTTTGGAAAGAATAACGCTCTTTGCAAGCATCAAAAATGCATATTGAAATTCGTTGCCGTCGTTGGTGAAAAAATAAGCTAAGTTAATTAACTGTTTTAGATTTGGAGTGTGCCGATCTGCTAACCAGTTCGACACGATAGAACGGTGTATTTTGAGAGATCGTGCAAGATCGCTTTGATTCAATCCGTTTTCATCTAGGTTCATTCTGAGCACGTCTGCAAATCTTTTCTCTTTGGAGATAAAATGCTTCTTTTCCTTCTCATATTGACGCTTGCTGTCTTGTTGTTCCTGGATAGTCATTAATACAAATTCAGGAAAGACCGGATTAGATGGATAAATATATGGTCTTCCTCTCTCGTTTTGACTCTTGCTGTCTTGTTGTTTTTGGATAGTCGGTAGTTCTTCGTCAAGTAGTCGAAGAACCGCACGAAAGAATTCGTCGGGCTTGTTGGGGTAATTCTTGTCTCTTATCGGTCCGTTTCCAATATCTCCATTCCCTCCGCTTGCCATGTTTCGCAGCTCTTCTCGGATCTGAAAATATATATTAGATGAAACGGCCTTCATCGCCTTTATTCTTTCGACTCTCTCTTGTACGTCGTTTTGTGTGTAGGTCACTTTTTGTCCTTTGGTTGTAATTTGCGAGTTTGTTTTAAAACTCAAAACACAGAATATAGTATATTGTTTCAGAAGTCAAAACAAAACAGACAAGGAGACGATAAAAATGAGAAGGTCAATCAACCCGGCGGTGCTTGTTACCGTTTGGAACCCTACTGAAATAAAGCACCGGTGTTCCAAAACATCGACGAATAAAACAAGCTTTGGAGAGAAGGTGCGTTTGTACTGCGTTAATTCTCCCTTGACTCTCACGACGATACATAAGAGCGTCGGGGTAGATCATACGACTTTTGCTGCCTGGATATATCAAGGTGTAAAGCCTCGTTTTCACAATATGCTTAAAATCTGTAAGCATATCGCTAAACATGAAAAGAAGACGTTTGCATCTGTATACAATGAATTGTGTCCTCTTTGGAGAAGTCATGGCAAGAAATAAACCGCTCGCATTTATCGACATTGAAACGACGGGTTTGTCCATCGAAGAAGGACACGAAATAATAGAGATCGCGATTATAAAAGGTGAGATCTCGTATTACGTCAAGGTGATTCCCCAACATATCGAAAGAGCAAATCCGAAAGCACTTGAGATCAACAAGTACAATCCTACTCGGTGGTTTGGTGCTATATCTCCGAGAAAGGCTGCGAATGAGACTGCCCAAATATTACAAGGTTGTCGAATCGTCGCGCACAATCCCTCCTTCGACATGGGGTTTCTTCGTGATTTGTGGGATCTGCACAATATAGAGTGTTACGTCGACTATCGTTATATTGATACGATTGTACTCTCGCATGAGCACTTAGAATCCATCGGCTGTCGTTCTTTGAGCCTGGATAATATACGACGTTTTATGGGGTGGTCTCGGTTGGGGAGTCATACTGCATTAGCAGATGTCGAAGATACGAGACGTTTGTATAATACGCTTTGTCGGGCTACTGTTTTTCACCGCTTGTATTGGTGGGGTCGTTGGGGCTTGCTCTGTTGGCTCGGTTCCAATGATGGATGATAGATGATGATGGATGATGGATGATACGATTTATTTGGATTATTCGCCTTAAATAACAAAGCACCGATAACCGGTGCTTTTTGTGGGAGTGGATCTGCTGTTTTTAGTCTCGCATCAAAACAGATAGCAAATATCGCAAATCGTCTCGGTCTATTTTTTCATTATTTACGACTGAATCATATAAATTCCAAAGAAAATCGACGGCTTCGTCTACGTCCGCACATTTCCGAGTGTAGTTTTTTGAAACTTGATCTCTTGCCTGTGAAACTTGATCTCTTGCCTGTCTTGCTTCTTCTAATTCTGCAAATCTACCTTTTTGGAGCATATTAAAAGATGATTTTTCGACTTGTAGTTCTTTTGTTAGTTTCTGGTATTGCTCTAATGCTGCCTGTTTTACGTCGCCTAATCGACGTTTTAAAACAATAATTTGATCGTTTAAATGAAGTATTTCGTTGTTTTCTTCTGACATTGTTTTAGTCTCCTGTTTTTTGTGGTTGTTATTTAGATTGTAGAGCGTAGACTTCTTTTGGATCTACAAAATAAACGCTTTGTACGTCGTTTTGTGCATAAAGTACGCTTTGTTCTTTCTGGACATCGTAACTCCATGCGTTCTTGTAGAGTCGAAATTCGACATTTCCGTTTGTATACGTGATTTTTAGTGCAAATGTATCCTTCATTTTCTATCCTTGTTTTGAGGTACAAAACAATAATAGTCTATATTTGTTTTCATTGCAATAAAAAAAGAAGATCCCCAATTGCACGATTACAATTGGGGAAGTCCTCAAAATCTCCACACTCGGTTAAGAGTGCTCAATTAGTATACTACTTTAATTCTCGTATTTGCTCTTTTATTTTGAGTTCGTTTATCGTCTCTTTTAATTTCTCAATAACCGCAAATAATTTTCGAATCGACTTCTCCAGGCTTGCCGTTTTTGAATCAAGATCTGTTATTTTTGCTTCGACTCCTTTTGTAATGAGATCCCGATCTGCGTTCAGATCTTTGATTATATTTTCGAATCGATCTCTAATACGCTGTTGTTCTTCTCTTGCCTCTTGCTTTAATTCCTTATAATCTTTTCGTTGTTGGATAAATTGCCATACTAAAAACATTATAAAAGGGGTGTTTGCGAGTGTGTCGATTAAGAATTCAGAAGATATCGGGTCCATGTTTACTCCCTATTAAACAATAACTATACGTGTTTACATTTGTGCTTGTGGTTTGATAATTTGCGAGTTCTACCATTCTTCGGTGTGATTCGGGCTTTTTCCAAACCTGGCAACCGGCCGACCAATTCGCGACGTATTCTGAGCCGTCGCTAGTAGAGATAGAGCTACGATGTATATTCAGCCCGATCTTATCGGAGTATACGACTCCTTTTGTGCTTCCACTCCCTCCATAATCCAGTCGAAGATCTTTGTTTGCATCCCTCCAATATTTGATCTTTCCGGGTCCTCTGTTTACAAGGGCGGTGTATTTTCCTCTATGAAGACCGAGTTTGTATGCGCTTCGCGCTTGTTGGTCGTGTAGCATAATCGCGCAAGGTTTATATGACTTCTTCGTCAAGTAGTACCTTCCTGGATCTGTCGTGGCTTCTCCATGTTCGACTATCCATTTTCCGCTTTTGGGATAGCAGATATAGATCCGGTCGTCGAATCGATCGACTTCTGCGTTTTCAGATAGATTCCTCACTCCAACGATTGTCAAATCGTAATCTCCACTCTCAAAATATACAAATCCCCTTTTTTCGATCTCTGCGAGTATCGGTGGTAGATCGGTGTATTCTATTCTCTCCATTATTACTCCTCAAAATAACGATCTGTAAAGAGAGGACTATCTTCTATACAGATACCTATAATCCAATTCGTCTCGTTCCATGTTTTTTCGATTATCGTACACTTTGTACCATATAGATACATGTTTTCGTCGGTCAAAATTATGACATCTCCCAATTGTAGTATTCCGAACTCCATATCTGCGAGATATCGCATTGTTCGGACTGGGAACGCTCTAGATCGTACTTTTAAATATGCGACTCTTGCTGCCGTTCCTCTGTCGTAGATAAAATCTGTTTCAATGGTTGTTTCGCTCTTTCCGTACCGATTCTCGCTGCTTATGGATAGCAGATTTTGTCGGTCTTCGTCGGTGTTCGTGCCGTCACTCGCAATTCGTAGACTCCCATAATACGAGTCTTCAAACGAGTTCTTCGCGTACCGAATTAGACAGCCGTTGTATATATCTGCGGTGTCTGTTTGGGTTGTGATTGCGCTTATTTGGGCGAAGTGTGGACCGGCTACGATCTCTCGTCGTGGGGTCGTATATTGGAACGCGTACATTTGGGCGAGTATCGGCCTTAACCCCTTCGGTCCTGGCTTGACTTCAATTGGAAGGTGTGGGAGTATGTACTCTCGCAGAAAATCCCAACATGACAAGGTCGGGTCGTTTATGTAACCGGCGAATTTGTATGTATTCAGAAGATCACGTATGTTAAACCATGCTCCCCTATCCATCGGTAGTCTTGATCTTTGGAGTGCATAAAGACAAATATCGCCCCCTCCTTCTAGCAGTCCTCCTCCGTATGGGCTTTCCATACCGCCTCCGTTAGTCCAGGATACAAACCATTCATTGGGTTGACTCCCAACGTCCGTCAATAATAAATATCCAGGATATAAAAACGTATCGGGTGTGAGATCTACATAGCTGTAAAAGTTCCCATTTAAATCGGCGGCTCGTAGTACGGTTTTGGAGATCGGCGGCTTCACTCCGTCGGATATGTGGACCGTCGTTGCTAGTACATCGTGACCGGCTATAAGAAAATAAACGTCTCCGCTCGGAGATCCCAACGTATACCGCTTGTGATTATACGCGGGGGTACAATATAGGTTTATCGTCGTTCCTGTCTCGTCTCTCGTCTTTCCTGGCTGTCCGATTATGAGTGGATACATTTTAGAGGAAGCGGTGTCTTCGTCCAGGTATGGAAACTTCGCTTTGTCAATGATTTTAACGGGGTCAAGTAGGGGGATCTCTAAATCATAAGCTTTCCTTTCTACGGTGAAAGCACAAAAAGACTTCGGTTCTTCGGGGTCACCAAATACGGGCTCTTGAACTTCTCCCTCTAAGAGTTGGATCTTATCGACGGATACGATTTGGCCTTCTCTCATAAGGATATAAGAGAGATTCGCCTTGCTCCCTTCTATCGTCCTTCCTTTTCTCCATTCCCTAACCATATCCAAACCGTCGAAGAAGACTGCACATGAAAAAGAGTTTGCCTCTATATCTGCTCCTAGAAGGTCGGATCGTTCCTCATATTGGAAGTCTTCAAGGTTTCCAATATATTCGTTTCCGTCGAAAGAAATTGGGATTGTAGAGAATCGGTGCATCTGCCCCAAAAAGTCGATCTCTAAGAGGAAGATCGGACTTGATCCGCTTAGATCTGAGATCGTCGGCTGCATGTTCTCTCCTGTTATGGCTTATGATGATGATAGTGATGATGGATGATGGATGATACGATTTATTTGGGTTATACGACTAAATGATTTCCTGTAGATTGACGGTTCCAATTCGCAGAACTTCTCCCTGTTGTGCTCCGGTTTCTTCGTCTCCCAAAACATTTTCGATTGAGATATCGCCTTGAATCGTACATAACATTTGATTCGATCTGCGGTTTAGAAGTTCGGTTGTACTTGCAGCTCGTGTCATTTTTGGAAGATATACAATTGGTCGTTTCGCTCCGTTGTTATATCTGACTAATCCCATAAGAGAAGATGGACTGTCGGCGGGGGTCGCGATTGGCTCTGCTGCTGCGTCGGTTGATCCGGTGTAATAATCGGGGGTCGGATTTGTATCGAACAATGAAGAGATATCGATTCCCTCTGTCCAGGCGATCCGGGCGGCTCTCCTTCCCTTGTTGGTTTCTCTGATTCGTTCGACTCCATCTTGTGACATTGTGGTCATTGCTCCACTTTCAAAAGAGATCGTTCTTCCTCTTCCATATTGAAGTGTAACGAGTAAAGGACCGACGACCAAAGAACCAATTTTGAAATATTTCTCTGCGTTTTGTTGTGCGAGTATACGTATTTTGATTGCTGCGCTTTGATTTCCGAGTTTGTGAATTATAGCGGTGCATATATCCGGGATTAGATATCCATTTGCGGTCGTTGGGTCTGTGTTCTGCACTCCTTCCAATTGTAGGACGGCTGTTTTTGCGGTTCCTGTCGGGTTTCCGAGTACGCCGGCGGTGTTTGATTTGATGCGCCTTGCATATGTATTCCCTCCGCTCGTTACAATCCAGGTCCAATTGGTCGCCTCTCCATGTTCCAAATAGACTCCATTTGCCGTCGTGCAAGTAATGGAAGATCCTGTTCTTGTCCAGGCTTTCAAGCCTCCTATAGAATTATCAAATGCTCCTTCACTCACCCACGATGTAGTGGGTACGTCGTATCGGAAGATCTCAAAGCTACGAAAGTTTATATTGTTTAGGTGAATCCCATAAGAATCGTTACCTATGTTCGTTTCTGCGTTGTTTTGTACTGTCGTATTCCAATAAAAAGCAAGCTCTGCTTGTGGTATATCTCCGCTCGGTTGTGTTGCACTTCTGTACGTTACGCGCGGGGTTGGGGAGACTGCATGAAACATTCGTCTAAGTGGATACTGTGAATCTTGTTGTATTGTGTAATTGTCTCCTTCATAACCTGGAGAGTCATACGTACTTATTCTCGTTCCTCCTGAAATATAGCACGTTTGGCCTTTTGGTGGATACTTGCGATATGTAAGCATTTCGGGGTTTACCTGGTCGAAGATTTGATTTCCGACTCTGCTTGCATAGCTATAATGGAATTCATACCATTTTGTCTCAAGAGGGGATAATCCAGGATGTGAGATCAAGGTCGAAAGATGACCGAAGCGAATTGTCGTGTTGGCTACGGGTCCACCGGCGGCAAGAGTTCCACTAGTTCCAATTAGTATCCATTGTTTGTCAAATCCGAGTGTATACAGTCGATACCATGCCTTTATTTTATTGTTTTTTACCGATATAAGCAGCTCAATTCCTCCCGTCGTATCGAAAGATCTTGCGACGATTTGTGCGGTTGCATATTCATCGTAAAGAGCAATTCCCGTCGTGTCGATATAACAAGTGACCTTTCGATCTGTTGTCTCTATTTGTATTCCTCTCCCTCTCGCGAGTTCTCCGAGTGCTACTGGTTTCAATCGGGTTCGTATGATTACTCCGTCACTTCCTCCGCTTGTAAAGCCTGGTGTCGATACAAAAGCTTGTTGTATTGACGATGTAGAGAATTCGGTATCGGTTGCCGTTGCGGTGATTGTTCCGGCTCCGGTTTTGGTGTAGTGTACTGTATTGTCGGGGGTGTCGTACGATACCCATGTAAAGTCGTATCCGGTGTGGTCGTAGTCGGTGGGGTATGTATTGACGTATGGTGCGTTTATGCTACTCCATCCTCCCAATTCAAAACAATGAATTCCATTATCGAACGCAGATGCACTCGTTACATAGTTATGGAATAGATGTTGTGTTCCTCTCGCAGAACATCCCGCAATTCGTGTCGGCTTGCTCGCTGTGTCGTTTATATAATAGATCTGAGAAGCGGTGGTTTTGCTGCTTGTCGGGTTCCCTCCCAAAAAGAAGAAGGTCTTCAGATCGTCGCTCTGTTGGATAAAATATCTCTTTTGGGTGCTGACTCCCTCAAATACTACCCACAATCGGTCGTCTTCGTCTAGCCATGCAGACATATAACCCTGTGTGAAGTATTTGTTTGTAAGTCCTCCGGCTATGGTTTCATTGCAGAAAGTCGTCGTCGCTGCGTATGCTTTTGCGTTGTCGATCTTCGTAACAGCACTTTCAAGTGGGAGTATTTCTGCTTCGTCTACTGCGGTTATATAGAGTAGATAGAATTGATTGTTTTTGCTGATTATTTCGGGTTCGTAATATGCAATTGTGCCATCTGTACTCCCTACGTCGAAGAAGTTCCCTCCGTTATCGACTGACATGTATTGGAATAGAACATCTGTAGCGGCGGGGGTCGTGTTGTGTGCTCTCGCTGCGAGGATAAGAAGAAGGTCTCCTTGTGCCTCTGCGATTCTCACCTTTTGTATTTCGTGCCCGGTGTTCCCGGCTCCGAATGCTCCCGTTATATCAATGTCAAATGGTAGGCATCGACTAGACAACATTTGCCATGTCGATCCGCCGTCGAAAGATCGTTGTGTTTGGATCTGAACGATTGTGCTCGTTGCTCGCATATGAGCAACCAATATAGAACCATCAGATAGACGGGTGAAAGAACCATATAAAGAGGGGCTTGTACTGGTTTGCGTGTAGATCGTTGTATTGGTTATCGTTCCATCGACGGCCTTTTTATAGACGATAAGAGATCGACTTTTTGCTCCTCCGTTGTCGAAGAACTCTGCCAAAAATAAGCAAGTGCCGTCTTCTATTCCGATTGAATCTAGTATAGTCCAGGCTTCTGTGGCTGCGCTTGTGCCGGGCTGCGACGTATTCCAACGACTGAGAAGATTTGCGGTGTCTCTCCCATAATAATCGGTGCTCCCTTGTGATCTCCATACAAAACCAGTCGTACCAATGTTACCGGCTTTGAGTGTTTTTATTTCAATCGGGTTTGTGTTGGAAAAAGTACCGCTTGCCGTTACTCCGAGATCATAATCTCCAAATGCTTCGGGGCTACTGGGGAGTGTGTCTGCGTTGGTATAGGTGCTCTGTCCTTCCCATAGATTGTCAATCGTTAGCGGATACTCTGTCAAGAATCCTCTGATTGCGTTTGGTGTCGTGTCGCTTCCCATTGTCTAACCTTCGATGATGATAGTGATGATGATGATAGTGATGATGATGATACGAATTATTTGGATTATAACACCTTAATATCTTTGAGATCGTTTGCTACCAAAACGCGCAAATGCTGAATTCGCAGATCTCATCGCTGAACGATTGTATCTGTCCAAATGCTTAAATGGATTCATAACGATGACTTCGGGTGTTGCGCTTTTTCCCTCTTGCAATCGTTGAATTCCGTCCTCTCCGAGTCGTCTTGTTGTCGCTCTGTCCAAAACAGATTCACCGGTTAGAACGGTTCTTTGTTGTTCGTCGGGTGCGAGTGGTTGCACAATACCTCCCATATGCATCGGGGGTTTCTGAGCGAGTACGACTGCGGCTTGTGCTGCGGCTCCGGCTGTGATTGCTGCGACGGCTACGGGTGCGCCTGGTCCATAATCGGCGGGTGCTCTTGCGATTGCTTTTGCTGTACTCATTGCGATATCTGCGAGTGCTGCTGCTTGATTGATGCGAAAGAGGACGTTTATTAGATCTCTGTTCTTGTTTTCTGTCATTTCTAGCAGTTGGAGTCCACTTGTTGAAAACTGTTGTAGTCCACCAATTGTCGCTTGTAGGGTCGCTTCTTGTTGTGCGAGTGCTTTTGCTGCTAGTTTCGCTTCTAATTTGGCTTGTTCTTTTGCTCTCTTCTTGTTTTCCTTCGATCTCTGCTCTGCGAGTTCTGCGAGCTGCTGATCTCTTTCTAGTTTTAATTGGTGCTCTCTTGTATCCATATCGGCAATTGCTCTCGCAGATTCAAGATTCAAGGTTTCAATCTTCTCTTTGTCTGCTGCGGATCGTGCGAGTGCCTCTGCTGCGTCGAATTGGTCGTATATCGCTTGTCTTTGTTCTTCTAAGAGTTCCAATTGTCGTTGGTATTTTGTTTCGATTTGGTCGTCACTATCCATTTGTTTTAAAGTCGATTGATAGATCTGATCTTCCAATTTGCCTCTTGTGGCGGCTACGTTGTTCGATGCCGCTTCGATCTCTGCTCTACGTTTTGCTGCACGTTGTCTCGCCTCTTGTCGCTTCTTCTCTCGCTCTGCTTCTGCTTCTGCCTCGTCCGATAGTTCCTTCTGAAATTGGAGTAATTGGAGAGTGTTTTCTAACTCTTTTCCTCTTGTCTCTCTGATTCGATCTCGCATTTTGATTTCTTTTGCTAGATTCTCTCGTACAAATTTCCCAAACAATATCATTTGAGACTCTAAACCGGCTGAACTGGTGGCTAGTCCGTTTTGTATTCCTCTTTCTCTTGTGAGTAACATTGCCGTTTCTAGCTGTTTTTTCTGTTCTTCGGTTAGATTCCCTACTGCGACGTTTTGGGTTTTTTGGATTTTATTAACTAGCTTAAGAAGATCTCTTTGTTTGTCGATTTGCTCTTTTTGCTTCTCCAGGTCTTTGTCAAGGGCTGATGTATTGGCTTCTCTCGCTTTGGCTATATCTGCGTCCATTGCTGACATCTGACCGGTGAAAACCATTAGATCTCGCTCTGCATTTTGAAAGTCTTTACTGATTCCCCTTACCATATCGGCTTGTTTCGACAGTGCTTCAGTGACTGCTTTTGTTGCCTCTTTTAGATTTTTTTGTCGTTCTGCTGCCGAATTTACCGCAGATGTAAAGGCAGTATATGCGACTGTAGCTGCCCCAATTGCGGCGATAAGAGCCATTATAATCGGGTTTCCGGTTGCAAGTGTGCGAGATACTACACGTCCGGCCTGTCCAATTGTAGAAAGCAAATTTGCCATATCTGCAAGTTCGGGATTAACCGCGCTCACTACGTTTTCCATACTTCCGAAAGCGGCTCCCATTTCTCTAGTCTGCTTCCTCATGTTGCGAGTCGCTTTGGTGGCTCGTTTTGTGGATTTCTCTACTTGTAGCATTGCCTTTTTATTTGCTTTTGCCGTCTTTTGTGACTCCCTCTGCGCCTGTTTTAGTTCTTTTTGCAATGCACTGGTCATCGCTTTTGCTTCTTTGGCTGTGAGTCCAGGAATCTTCTTTAGTTGAGCGGTTAGATCTTTGAGATCTGCTTTCATTGAGATCTCTATCGACTTGTTAACGTCTGCCATGCTCGCTCCTTATGATGATGATAGTGATGATGGATGATGGATGATAAGATTTATTTGGATTATAGCAGTTTTTTTAAGTCGTTTCCGAGTGCTTCTGCTATTTTGTCGGCTTGTTTTTTTGCCGGTTTCCACAAATACTCGTTCGATACTCTCGCACCGAGTGGAAGAGAAGAATCTGAATCAACACCGATTCGAATTGCCCATGCGTATACAGCTGTATTCCCTACGACGAATTCGATCTCGCTTTTGTCGTTCAGTTTGATTCCAACATATAGTTTTTCTTTGGAATTTCCGCTTTTTTCCGGCTTGACTTCACCAACGATTAATTTATTCTTGTCTTTTAGGTCGTAGGCGACTGCCATTGCTTGTTTAAAAGTCCAGTCTTTTCGGTCTTTTTGCATCTGCCTTGCAACCTGGCGAATTATCCCGGTTTCGGTTCGTTTGCTCGGCTTGCGTACTGGCCAATTGTTATAAGCATTTTGGTATATCTGTTCAAACTCTTTTTCAATGAGTTTTTTTGCGTTCGGTGCTACTTTAGAGAGGAGATCATTAACCATATCCAAACCGTCTCCACTCAAGATCGCACTAACGTTCCCCTTCCCTACTTTCATTTTTGAGTATCCATATTTGACGTTGTTTTTCAATCATACGTCTATTATATCGCTCTTTCCGTTTCTTCGCTTGTTTGTTGTCCTCGTTCTCCAGGATATAATCTGCTATAAGTCTCTCTTGTGTTGCGGTGGGGAGTGTACCGAACCACGACGGCTCGCGATTCCAAAAGCGACAAATACGGAAGGAGAGTGCTATGTATTTTCCTCCGGTTTTGAATCTAAAAAATCCGCTTCTTTCTCTATGTCGTCGTCGTTGGGGAGTGCACTTGCCATGACTTGCAATGCCTTGCTACCCTCGCGAAAGATCGAAGAAGATCCGGCTCCGTACTCTAAGAGTCGATCTAAACATGTATGTCCATATTCTGTCGGGGTCATTAGGGCGGGTCGATATTTGGGGAGTTTGGCTGCGTGGTCTATTACGCTTCCAATTGCTCCGGCGCATATCCGACTCAATAAAGCGGGGTCTCCTTCTGCACTCCCCCACAACGTGACGAATTCAAAACAGATCCCCAAAGAAGGTTTTTTTGCTTCGATACGTCCGAGTTTACGTAGTTCTAGTATTGTTTTTTCCATTGTTTTAGTCTCCTGTTTTATTGTGCGGTCTATCCGCTATAGCCGGTCGAACCGTACGAAACAAAGTCTATTGTGAGTGTAGACGGGTCAGATTCTGCAAAACTGACATTACAGACACATTTCTGTAGATCAACGTATGTATCTGCAACGTCTCCACTTATCGAAGAATCACAAGTGTATCGAATCGTAATACAGTACTCTTCGACTAATGGAACTCCAGTATCTCCGGTGCTTGTATTGCCGGAATAGTGACCGGTTTTGTTTACAAAGTCCATAACTGATCCGGCCTCTCCTCCGTCTCGGAATTGTCGAAGGTGAATAGAGAAGCTACCACTCGCAGAAGGTTCAAAATCGGCATTTCTCACGTTTGTTATTGTGCCTCTATCCCTCAGTATTACGGGTGTACCGCTCTTTACGGGTGTAAACGTGAAATTACCGTCTTCGTAGCTGACTGTGAGGGTGTTTGCGGCTCCATCGGTTAAAAGGATGACTCCGTCTTTTCGCATTTTTGGGATGAGTGAATAAGCCATGATTGCTCCTTAGATATGATGATAGGCTGAGAGTTCAATTCGTATTATAATATATTCTATCGAATCGGGTATGGTTCTTGTCGATCTATTGTATCGAACTTCCAAACCTGGACGAATCGAAGCATAGGAAGCAATACATTTTTTGATGAGAAGTTCTTCTTTGTCGGTGGCTGCGTCAAGATCTGTTATGACATCTTGTGGTCGTATACGATACGCAAATGTAACGACTGAATTTGTACGCGTATAGATCGGGCTTGTTGCTCGTTGTCGATCTTCCATAGCCTCCGAAGTATCGACACTCACCGAATATCCCAAATGAGCAAGGGAGTTCTGTACGCGTCCGAAGTATTGACCGGGAAAAGGTATTATTTTCATCCCGGCGACGGTGGCGACTTGTTGTGCTATCGCAGATCGAACATTTGCAAATGAGATCGACATGTTATTTTCTGCGATAATAACGATAAGGTGGGGGCGATACGGTATAGATTACCGGTCTTCCTTTCGTTCGTTGGTCTGCGTCGATTCCCTTTCCTTCGTGGTCCTGGTCGTAGACCATATTAATTGTGTCGTACTCCGCTTGATAGCGGGTGTAATGAAGCTGTGAAACGTCTAGGTAGGTTCCTTGTGATTGACCGAGTGCACTATGGAAGTCTTTAAAGATCTTATGGAGAGTCAAATGTTTAAGTGCATCGTGAAAAGATTCGGGGCTTGTCACCAGGTATTCATAACCCATTGAATTATTTCTGATTCGACGCAAGATCTCTCCCCATGACGAATCGATATAGGGTTGAAAAGAAGTAAGACTTGACGGTCTGAGATCGTTTAGACTTGCGTACTCTTCGATTAGATCTGCATCGGTTATCGTTGGGTATAGTCTCCGTCTGCATAATGCTACCATTCGTCGAAAGGTATATTCTTTCGTTGCAATAGTGCAAATCCACTCCCCTATGTAACTCTCTCCGAGTGGGAGAGTGTTTGCGAGTTGGGCTGCACCGAGTGAATAGTAAATCGTTCCGTCGGCTTCGATACTGGCTGCGACTTCTTCGACGATTCCTGTTGCATCGGGCTTCCACAAAGAATATTTGACGGCGGTTGGTACAATTTGCGCTCCGTCTCTGTATATCTTCAGCTCGGTTCGGTTTATTTTGCCTCGTTCAAATAGCTCTGTGTATCTGATTCGCGCTGCGTAGACTGTTCCGTCTGTAGACATTGTATATTCTCAATGATGGATGATAGATGATGATGGATGATGGATGATACGATTTATTTGGATTACGCGTTTATGACATCCCACCAATTAACCGAATCACAAACTACTAGAATTCCTTCTCTTGCTGTTAGTGATTCGATTGTATTTCCCAAATGATCTTTAACGACTATCGCAGATGAAGAAGAAGCTCTTGATTTTATCCAAAAAGAACCACCATCTTTCGGACTTGGCAGAATAACATCTAGAGATCCGGTTGTGTTTTTCAACAATTGATATGTCGAATCTGAAAAGATTAACGTTTTATTTGTGGTGATTGTCTCGGCGTTCACTCCACCACGTAGAATCGGGGGATTGTCTAGGATGTAGCCCAGTTCGTCGTTATATGCCATTGTATTATTTCCTCATCCTGTCGGATTTTTCTAGTTGTTTTTCTAAGAATTTTCGGGCTTCGTCCATTGTGGCCTTTCCCTTTGATGCGTCTTTGATTCGTTTTGCCGTCCGAAGAAAGGCTTCTCTATCGACTTTCTCACTCATAGTATTTAATTCCTTCGGTGTCGATTGCTTCTGTTGCTATATCCATTTGTTTAAGGAATTCTTGTGATTCCTTTGACATTTCGACAGCGTGTGGAAGGTGTGGTTTACTTTGGTGGATTCGGATTAGTTCCAATTGCTCCAAACGTAACTTTTTTAAAATGTGCTTGTGTGGGAGTTTTACGATCTGCTCTTGTACAAGTGAGATCTTCCACTCTAAAAACTCTTTTTTATTGAGTTCTTGTATTAATTCACCGGCGAGTGTCTCTAGCTTCATCCACTTTAAGGTGTGGTAATTTCCTCCTTGTGCCGGGTATATCCTCAAATAGTCATGGTCTTTCGGGTGCAAAATCGTAAAGCCTTTGTCACGAAAGTTCGTCCGGGCAATTGATGAATCGGGGCGGGTTATTGTGCCTCGTACATTGTTCACACCAGGACGTTCTTTTAGTCGTGTCAATCCTGGAACCCAAATAGGTTTTTTCTCGGTTTTCTTTCCGTTCTGCGTCGTCAATATATGCAGTTCCCAATTCTTTGGGTGGTGCATATATATAAAACTGGGATTGGATAGAGTCGGAAGTCGTGAAGAAGGACTTCTCCCCGTAGCTGTCCAGGGTTGGGCTATGTTTTGATAGTTCATGTAGTCTCCTGTTTGTAAGATTTGAGACAAGGCGATCAAGATAAACAGGTGACTAAGCAGAAAATCTCAATCACCTTGTCAAATCTTTAAACCTTGTTTAAACTGATGATTTAAGCAATACGCCTCTATTATCGTTCAGAATCGTTATACCCAAATAAGCATGTCCAGTAACACTAGTAAGGGCCTTTTCGGGCTCTCTGCTTAGCTCTACAACGCACTTATCGAATTCCATAACCTCGACGGCTCCGGCTAGTTGTGGCACTCCGTCGCCGAAGCATAATGCGCCTTTGTCGGCCATCCATGAGTGATAATCTGTGCCGTCGTTGTCAATCCAACTACTCTTGTACACATCTACACCGAATAATTGACCGCAATAAAAAGAGCCTTTCGCAGAAATCATCGCTTCAGTCGCTACCATTTGAGACACAATATTGTTCTGCTCGCTCCTAAGACTGCCTTGAAGCTGTACGAGCGCGGCGGGGTGTAAAGCGGCATAAAGGGCTCCTGGAACTCCTCTGAAAGTGTCTGCTTGCTCCAATTTGTAGATCCCCTTAAAGAAGGTAGAAACTGACATTGCAGTACCGGTCGTCGCTGTCGTGTTCGTGAAAGATTCCGCTGCGTCCGCTGTAACATCCATAAATGTAGCTTCGTAAGAAGAGGCCATATCTTGAGCAAGGTTAAACGGGTCGATCTCGTAGGGAGAAGAACCATAAGCTGTCATTCTCGCGAGATCCGAATAAGTACGGATCATTGTGTATCGTACTACTCCGCAATCTGCTTTGTCGTCTGAAAGTGCGGTTTCTGTTTCGGTGCTTGATTCAGTACCGGCGGCTTTGAATTTGTCACGTCCTCCGAGTCCGATCAAACGTGCTCTTAGGGTGTCGGTTCCGCTGTTATTTATAGATCCAATGTAGGTCATGTAACCACTATTACGGAGACTGTTTGCGTCTCGTAATTGTAGATTGAGATCAAGAGTAATCATTTGCGCGTTACGCAAATCTGGCGATAGGTTGGAAAAAAGTATAGGCATAGTAAGTCCGTTATGTTTGTCGTTTGGGGGCTTACTGCTGTTGACGGTTGCGAACCTACCCTATGTATTTTTAGATTTCTATTATATTATATATGAGGGGGTTTGAAATGGCAAATGTAAAAGAGTTTTACGCGTGGGTGGAAGATGGAAAGGTGTATATTGTACCACTCTCCCAAAAGAAGAACAGAAAGAAGTCGAAGTCGAAGTCGAAAGAGTTACGCAAGGGGTCTCCTGTTCAGATCCCTTTGTTCGGTCTTCGATGATGATAGTGATGATGGATGATGGATGATACGATTTATTTTTTAAAATAGGGTTATTTTTTCTTCTTCCTGGTTGTTTTGGCTCCCTTCCGTAGATTCGTTTTTGCGCTCACGACTCGCAAATTACTACGTCCGTTACTCCCTCCTTTGGAAAGTGGGATTTTATGATCTACGTGTTTTCCGTCTCCCTTTTTGACTAGTCCTTCTCTTTCTAGTCTTCGACGTGCATTGTTTCTCGCGGCTCGGTCTTTCTTCGCTTTGGGGCTTGCATGAAATCGCTTGTATATCTTCTTGTAGTCGATTTTCTTCTTCTTCTTCTTTGCCATTATTTCTCCATTAAAAAGGGTAGAATCACTCTTTTGTAATTCTACCCTTATATCGTACTATGTTCAATCTAAGGATTAACCATTTGTGAAGAAGTAAGCGAGTACGCGATCGGTATTCGCGGGGGCTGCTCCGAAAGTTACTACTGTATTTCCACCGGATTGTGATACAGAGAATTCATCGACTCCCGATGGAGAATTCGGTTTTTGCTCTAAAAACAAACCGTTTCGGAATACTAAGATTAAATCCCAACCGGTCGGTACTTGAGCCGATAGATTGAAAGCGGTTGTACTGCCATTTGTGGAGAATACATCGACGGAAGGTGCGAAAGCGAGTTTCGGTGCTTCGATGGTCGAATCTGCTACCATTGCGTTAGTGATTCCGAGTGCCTTTACTCGCAAACCGCTAGCATCTTCTAAAGATGTTCCGTTCAATTGTACGGCTGAACCGCTTACTTTGTTTCCGGCTGCAATGGTGGAAAGCTTAGAATCTGCGATTGAACCGGCTAACATTGCATTTGATACTCCACCATTGGAGATCTTGAGTCCTGTTGCGTCTTCAAGTCCACTCCCTCCGGCGAGTTGTACTGCTGAACCGCTTACTTTGTCGGCGGTTGAAATGGTGGAAAGCTTAGAATCTGCGATTGAACCGGCGAGCATTGCGTTTGATACTCCACCATTGGATATCTTGAGTCCGCTTGCATCTTCCAATCCACCAGATCCGGCGAGTTGAACTGCTGAACCGCTTACTTTGTTTCCGGTGGCGATGGTGGAAAGTTTAGAATCGGGGATTGAACCGGCGAGTTTTGCTGCGTCGATTGAACCGGCGAGCATTGCGTTTGAAACTGCTCCGCTTGCTATTCCGAGTCCTCCACTATTTTCTAGTCCTCCACTTCCTGAAAGTTGAACGGCTGAACCGCTTACTTTGTTTCCGGTTGAAATGGTGGAAAGCTTAGAATCGGGGATAGAACCGGCCAATTTTCCCGCGTCGATTCCACCGGCGAGCATTGAATCTGTGATTCCGGCGGCTTTCACTCGGATTTCATCGCTTGCAATTTCGATACTTGCGTCGTCTACAGATGCGCTTATGGTGTCGCCCGCTTTGGTCAATCCTGGACCGGCCACAACCTGTCCTAAACCACTGAACTGAACGTATGTAACTGCATCAGATCCGAGATTTGCAACGGTAGAAGTCATTACATAAGCAATATCTGCTTGTGTGCTGCCGTCGGTGATGAAACATGCCATACCATTAATTTCGGCGGCTGTATCTGCGTCGGTGGTCCGAGTCATCGCAGAAGAATTCCCATTGAACTGATAAACTCCACATTCGGCGGCGGCGCTCTGAGCGCGAATTAAAAGACGATCTCCACTAGAAAGTGAGACTCCATCGAAGGAATTTGTACCCGGATTTGAAAGATTTACGTTAGCGGTTGAGGCTGCCTTACATGGTTCCTTCCAAAAGACACCAGATCCGACTAGTCCATCGACATAGCTTTTTGGTACTGCGTCCGCTGCGTTTGAGGCGGCTCCGACTCGGAGAGTACCACCGGAAAAGTTATAAGTTTGTCCGCTTATATTAAGCTTACCTGGTACGATTGTTCCGTCGCTGATTTTGGCTGCGTCAATTGCGTTGTTCTTAATCTGATTATTGGATATTTGGATGGCCACGTTATTAATTCCTCATTGTTTGAAAATACGTAGTCACCCGTTTTCATAAAAACATTAACAGAAAAAGACGAATTTGTCTGATTCCATTTCTCTATATCAAAATTTATTCGGTTAGCATTCCTCTGAGATCGACTGCCATGTTTGCTCCTTATGATGATGATAGGGATGATGATAAATGATGATAGTGATGATGATAAAAATATTTTTCTAAATTAGGGGGGTGAATAGTCGATAAGAAGATAGTCTCCAACGAGAGGAAGGAACGAGACTGAAAAAGTCGTACTCGTTAATTCTGTTATTGTGACATCCTTAATCTGTCTTACTCCGTTCCAATATACCTTTAAGGATCCGGCTTTGTATGTTTCCGGTACGGTGAAATTTTGGGTTTCTCCGTCAATTTGTGCGGTTACATTTGTGGTCTTCACGTCCTCTCCTTTCCCTGTTCCAAATACAAAAACCGACATTTATTCTTCCAGGATTACCGAGATTTCACCCGTTCCACTTTGGACAGCGACAAATATCGATTTTCTCTCTCTACCAATACCCAGTCGAATCGGCATATAGTTTCCACTCGGTGCAAATCCTCTATTCGTCGGTATGGTTCCATTGTCCGTCGCTCCGTTTTGACAGTGGTATATGTCATGAGTAGGACTGCCGATCTTGATTAGTTTTGCGGTTGAGGGAAGCTTGATTTCGGTCGTATTGGTGGTAGCGGTGAAATTCTTATAGTATGGAAAACCATCTTTATCGGCCTGTCTGAGATCTATTGCCATTTTTTAACGCTCTCGTAGTGCGGATCTTGCCTGGTTTCGATACGCTTGTTGTACTGCCTCCCGATTTGCTTTGTAGAAAGCGGGGTCTTTCATCGCTCTTTCAATGAGTTTTGATGTTTCGGGGGTCGCTTGTACTCCTTTGTTGGGGGAGTAGATCTGCTGTGTTTGTGGTCGCTGCGCTTGTTGGGTCGTTGGTTGGTTCGTCGCTTGTGGGGCGGTTGCCTCTTGCGTCTCTTGTGCCTCTTGTGGTTTCAATGCTGCCAAATGTGGACGGAGTAGTTTTGGCGCGTTTTGTGGGTCTTCGATACAAGATGATAACCAGTCGTTCAACGATACTCGGTCCTTCTTCGGTTTCCCATTTTGCGATTTCTCGTAGCAATAATCAATGTCGTCGGCCATGTCCGGATCTAGTCCTTGACTTGATATGGATTGGTATCGACTGAATTTGCGCTCGCTTGTCGAAAGCTTGCCTTTGTACTCCTCGACTTGACTTGTAAGAAGGTCGATTGTTGCTTGTGCTCCTTTGGACGATTTTAGTTCTTCTTGTAGTGCGTTTGCTCGCTCTTCGGCTTGCGATGCTCGCTGCGCGACTTTTGCAATACGGGTCTTGATGATCTCTTCCATTTGCGCTTGTGTATAGGTTTTCTCTTCCATGTTGTCTCCTGTTTTGCCTATGATGATGATGAATTATTTTGGTGAGGATGATGAATTATTTTGGAAATTGGCCTTTTCTACATGAGTTCGGCACGTTCTCTCTTTATTTTTAGAAGCATTTGCCGCGCTCCTTCGTCGTCAAGATCGGGATGTAGCAATTGCATTGCCTGGACTGGACTTATTAAACCATTGTCCATTTTGGAAATTATATCTTCTCTGATTTCCTTCATTTCAACCGGATCTCGTGGTATCGGTGCGTATTGGATACGATACCCGCTTTCGGGCAAGTTTGCCCCAAAGTATATATTTGCCATGCAAGCACTTTTAGACAGAAGTTCTTCATCGTAGTAAGATTGGATAATTTTATATTTGCGACTAGCGGTGCGCTGTCCTTCCCTGGATACACTCAATGAATAACCGCTTCTAGGATCTCCGCTCGTCCTTAAAACATTCGCGCTACTGATTCCACTTGCCGTCGCGACTCTTAATTCGTACTGAGATATCGCAGTTAGCATTTTTTCGGGGTCGCCTCCGGCCTGAAACTGACCAATTAAGGGTTGACCGGTGCTTTCGGGATCTGAATAAAACATCAAGATCGAAGAAGGGTCTGTCGATATGGTTTGTCGTCGTGCGGTTGTATCTACGTCGTTGTTCGATAGTCCTTGCACACCGGCTCCCAATACATATCGCTGTGGGTAGCTGCAATTTTTACAGATGTGCAAAAAAAACGACATTAAAACGCTCGCGGTTAGGGCTCCGTAGGCGATTTGTGAGTTTTTGTAAGCACTCCATAACTTCCCGGTCTTCTCTGCTCGGTACATTACGAGAGGAAGGAAAGGTCGTCCTTCTTTCGTTCGGTATGGGTATTCGCTGCCTTGCATTATTCCTCTACCCAAATATTTTTGGGTTACGTCCTCTCCGAGATCGCCGTTTGGCTTTACTGTATACATACCGAATTTGGGGGTTTCCTCGTCTCGTATGTCGATACAATCTGCTATGTAGACCGGTTCTTTCGTGTCGGGGTCAAGACGTAGCCTTAACTCTTGATAGTACATGGGAATGTCGGGTGCATCGGGTGAAGATTCACAATAGACGTTATCCGGTGTTACAATCCTGTATTGTAGTCCTTCTTCTCGTTTGACTTTGCCTGGATACGATTCGATAACGTCTATTCGTACAAAACATTCTCTTAGAGCAAGTATGTATTGTTGTGCTGTACTCATGAGAGGAAAAAGACCGGCTCTTGTTATGTATCCGGCGCGTGAAGTGAGTTTTGATATGTCGATCTCGTCTGCGTGTGTGACGGTCGGTGCTGCGTCGTATAAACATGCAAGCTGTCTCGTTATTTGCTCTAAGACGTTCGACGATAAGTCGGGTACCATTATTGCGTTTCTGTCGCTTGACCAGTGGCGCAACATCTCTTGCTCCAGGTCCTCTTCAAAGGTGCCCTCTAACAATCTGCGCCTTAACCCCGAATGTTCTTGCCGTCGTTCGTCTTCGGCGGTGGGGGCGGTGGGCTTTTGGGGGATAGTATACGTGTTCATCTGATTACCTGTAATTTAGAAGGTCTGTCGAATCTAGAGTCTATGGTTCCACAAATACAATAACGCATTGAATCGATTGCATGTCCGTACGGGTCTGTACTTTTCGCAGATCCGGTCTTCAATGTCCAATATTTGATGGATTCGATTAGCTTTTTGCATTTTGGAGATATAAAAAAGTGTTGTCTTGACATAAGCGAGTGTATTAAACTGGTTGAATAATATACGCTGTGTCGTCGTTTTAGGGGTGTGCGGATAGTAAAGGGTAATTGTCTATGTCCATATCCTAGCTGTCTTTCGAATGCTCGCATTAGTAGGATGTTCGACATTCTGAATCCATCCCTACTTCTCCTGGCGTGGTGCACTCCGTCTCCGGTCCACTTACACTCGCTCGGTCGTACTCCGTTGCGCTTTAGCATGTCCAATATAGCGACGACGTGTGTTTCGGGCGGTGCTTGTCCGCTTACATACTCGTCTAGCATGTAGACTCGCGGGTTTGCCTTGTCTCCCTCAAATGTAGCAACACATGCAAGTGTAACGACTTGTGAATTGATGGTCGAACCATGATCTATCCCTATACAGAATTTGTATTCTGCGTGTTTTGGTACGGGTTGATTTGTAATCATCGACTCTTTGAAATTGGAAAAAATGACTCCAATTGGGGCTACCTGAAAACTACCATATATTCTCGCTTGCTTATCGTATTCCAAATACTGAGAAGTGATCGAATCAATCTGCTCTTGCGATAGGAGCGGATCAAGTCCAATTGGGGTCGTGGCTCGTAAAGTTAGGGGGGCTTTGGTGCAAGAGATATCGCCTTTGTCTATCAAATCTTTGATGTAGGTACAATCTACACTACCAACGGGTGTCATCGATATCGCGACGATTCCCCTTTTCCCGTTCCTCCCTCCTCTGAACGTTCTTGCTATACATGCATTGTAAACTTCTGCGCTTACTGGTTCGTCAATGGCTACAAGTCCGACTGTACCCGACTCTAAACCGGTTCCCATTTGAGCCGTCTTGATGCGTACAATGCTCCCTCCGTATTCCTCCTTAAAGCGTACCACCGGTACGAGACCCTTAAAGCCTTTTCCCGAGATAAAGACACAATCGTCTTTTAGGGTGTGCTTTGGTATGAGACTATAAAGCTTCTCTTGTATCGTTCGTGACTGTTCGTGCGAATAGCATATTAACCAACATTCTTTTACATGCTCGTCTAGTGTGGGGTGTCTGCCTGGTAGTACATGCGACAAAATGAGATAGCATAACGAAAGGGTCTTGCCTACCTGGTTTCCGCCCAACAAGATCTTAACCCTTGATTTATCTTCGACGAATTGCTTCTGTGGTGGGGTTAGTCGTATATACGACATCGGGTCGTAGTCTGCTTTCTTCTTGAGATATGATATGCGCTTTGCTAGGCCACAAATAGACATGTTCTTCTATGATGATGATAGTGATGATGGATGATGGATGATAAGATTTATTTTCTAAATTAGGGTTAATTACGCTTCCAAAAGATCTCAATACATTCTTTCTTTCCCTGTTCTTCTGCTTTGGATTTGCAATACTCCATTATTGATATGCGGTTTGAAATGTTGGATATCTCTTCGCACCACGACCCAGCGGTCTTCGATTGGTTGCCTCTTGAGAATTGGAGACAAAGCAATTCACGACATAAGCGGATTTTCTGCGGTGTGTCCATATTTTCCGGTTTGCAAATCGGTTCGACCAAATCTAACGACGTTAATTGCTTCTCTATTTCCTGTTCGGTTTGTGCTACCTGGTTATCTACTTGTTGGACTGGTTGCTTTGTGGCATTTACTCCAAAAAGAGTTCCTCCCACTCCAACTAATAAACCGACGACGACTGCAATTGCGATTTCCATTTTTAAAACCTTCATCTTTTTAGCATTGTAACATTTGAGAGGGAAGATATAGCATGTACTAATGTTTGTTTTAATTGTGGAGGCATCGATAAAACCATGTTCACCACTTCCTCTATGATTTCTTGATCTGTCTTTTTGTCGAAAAGTTCGTCTTCGTTGGCTTTGTCGTATTCGACGATCTGCATTGTTATAGAGATTAACTGCTTTTGTAGTGCCGTAAAAGCTTGCCATGATTCAGCACTTGACGCTTTTTTAGATGCAGCTCGCAGATCGTCTCGCTGTTGTATCAAAATATCTCTAAATGTTTGAGGGTCCTGGTTCGGTTCCTCTTCGACAGAAGAAGATCTCCTTTCGTGGTGGTTCCCTCTCAAATAGTTATGTCGTCTCTCCAATAACCATTGAGCACATTTATAGTTCCCGTTCCGGGATTCGACGTTTATTGTTTTGAGACAGTTTAAAGCGTTCAAAGCTTCGGACCGTTTGAATTCGTCGTAGAAAGTTGCAAATTGGCCTGTCTTTTCTGTCTCTCCCCTTTTCAGATATCGAAACAGAGTAGATCGGGTTATTCCTCCGGCTTCCGCTGCGATCTCGTATGTTGCTCCGAGTTCTAGTGCGTCCAATATGCGCTTTTTCCGTTCGTCGTTTAGAAGCGGCTTTCGTCCTCTCTTTTTCATTTTGTCACCTTGTACGAATTTCGGTCTTCTCGTTTGTAAAGTTTCAATTGTTTTGAAATACTATATCCGACTCGTATTTTTCTCCACAAAACAAACCATTCTCTATTGGGATACATTGTATTTCTCTTTTAGTTTTTGGTTTTCTATTTGTAGATTCTCAATCTGTTTTTTTTGCTCGTCTATTATTAGTTGTTGCTCGTCAATTTGTGCGAGAAGTTCTGCTTCGTTCATGTAGTCTCCTGTTTTGTTATTTTTTGGTCAATGTAATTTTCTATCAAGTTCATATTCTTTGGGTTCATTGAATATTTGCCGCTTTCCCATCGACTAACTGTTTCTCTTGTCACTCCAATTTCATTCGCAAATTCTAATTGGTTCATTTCTAAATCATCGCGTAGTGCTCTAACCATCATTGCATTTTTAGAATTAGAAGCTTTGTAGATCACACCAAATAAGTGTTTTAATATTTGTTGCTGCTGTACTAATATTGAGAGGGTATTTACTAAAATACAATGTTGGTTTATTCCGGAATGATTTTCTTGATCTCCATCCAAAGATCTGTTTATTAGGCTGATTCTATCTTCTATATCCGATAACTTTTCTGTTATTCCTTTTAATTTCATGTAGTCTCCTGTTTTTTTGAAAAAAATAACCAATTATTAAAAAAGGTTGCGGTGGGCGTAGTGGGGGGGGGTTTTCCCACGACACACAGACTTCTATCGTCTCTTGCGTACCGTCTTCTTTGTCTTACGTGCTGTCTTTCGGCTTGCTGCGTATGCGATAAGGGCTGCGGCGGGTAGAGATCGTCCGCGGACCTTTTTTCG
>Ga0080013_1001530_pt1 | contig 30296 bp, 45 predicted proteins | sample ETNvirenome_6_85_FD_69236 | JGI IMG/M metagenome (GOLD analysis project Ga0080013, IMG submission 69236) | Marine viral communities from the Pacific Ocean - ETNP_6_85 (SPADES assembly) (version 2) | ecosystem: Environmental > Aquatic > Marine > Oceanic | place: Pacific Ocean | collected 2013-06-19 | reverse complement strand
CTCGGCATCAACGCCGATTTCTTTATTGAATCGGAAACGCATTCGGTAACGAACGGCGGGACGCAACATTCGACCCAGTGGATGCTGTCACCCGCATCCGGGGGATACAGTCAATTCTGGGTTCTGGGGACGGGCGTTCTGGGAACGTCGACCGTCCCGGCATTCTAGGGGGTATTTGATGGTTTGGACGACGCCGAAATCGTGGACGTCGACAATGGTCACGGCGGCACTATTGAACGCGAATATAAAAGCGAACCTCGACGTTCTATCCGCCCACGCCCACAGTGGAGCTGCGGGCAATGGATCGGCGACGTTGTCGGGCGTTTCAATTGCGGCTTTAGTAGTCCCGACGTTTGCAGACCAAAGCGGGAATCCCTCGACGGCGGGGCGGTTACAGCGCAATGGGAATAATCTTGTATACTACACTGGATCAGCGGTCGTCGGTTTATATGCCGACGGCGTCGCAGGGACGGCAACTCTGAGGACGCTGGGAACAGGGGCGCAACAGGCCGCGGCGGGGAATCATACGCATTAAATGGGAATCACTACAGTAACGGCCCGACCGATGTTACGAACACCGAAGCGGGAACCGCCGCCGAAACTGATTCGATTATCGCGGATAATCAGTCAGGATTTCGCGTACGAGTTCCCGTTTAGATTTCCGCTGAATTAAGGAGCTTTATAATGGTCTGGACAACTCCCAGGGACTGGACGGGCATTACGAACGACATCGTCACGTCGTCAATGCTGAACGTCGACATCAGGGACAATATGAATGTCCTGTCGACCCATACACATACAGGCGCGGCGGGGCAGGGCGGCGCGTCGATGTCAGGCGTGTCATTAGCGGCATTAGCGACACTGACGTTTGCTGATCAGTCGGCGAACCCGGACGCCGCGGGGGAATTACAGCGAAACGGTAACGACATCCTGTGGTATGGATCGGCTGTCGTTAATTTAACGCAGTCAGATGCGTCGGCCGAGACTGCCAGTTTAAGGACACTTAGTACAACCTCAACAACGGCGGCGGCTGGGAATCATACACATACGCCAGCCAGCGAAGCCGTCGGGCTAGACGAAAACGATTATGTGACGCTGAATACTGACACCGAAACAACACTTAGCACGGTTACAGCGACCCCTGGGGCGGCTGGTCGAGCATGGGTTTGCTATGCGGGCGTATCATTTTTAGCGGGTGACACTGGAACGTATACGCTCCGATTAAAGTTCGATGCTACTACGCTTGAAACCAGAACGGGATTGACTGGGAGTAATCATATGTGTGCCGGGTTTCAGGCTTCGCCATCTGTGGGAGCGCATACTGTGACTATTACAGTTGAGAGAACTGTCGATGGAGGAGCGTTTGCCGTTGGGTCATCGGTAGGTTTCCGGGAGGTATCGGTTTAATGTTTATCTTGAAATTCATTCTCAATATAATCCTGTATATCCCGCGTAAAATTTACCGGGGGCTTCGGGCTATTGCGCTGATAATAATCGCAACGCCGCGCATGATCTGGGAAGCCCCTGTCAGGACGTACAAGCGGGCGATAATATGGCGCGACTGGTTGATCGCTAAGGTTGAATATTTACAGAGCGAGTCGGCCAAGTGGAAAACAACATTTAACATAATCAAAAGCCCATATTCTTTTTTACGAATGATGGGCTTTTCTCCTCAGATGGCCGTCGGATTGTTGGCGGTCGGATCGACCGCTGGAACAGGCGTCGTGGTTTCCGAAACGGTTTTCGCGGAGCGATCATTTGAGCGAGGCGACCCCGGCATTTTTTTAGCCCCTGATGACATTCCGACCGAGTACGTCGAGGGCGACAACACGTTGAGAATCGATCTAGGATCGACACCTGTTCGCGAGATCACAATCGAAAATGTAAGTATTGGAACGGTTTTCACGGGTTCCGCACTCCCGTCAGGGGAGCAGAACGTCGTCCAGATTTCAGGCAATGTTATTTCAGGCGGGACAAATACGCGCCTCGAGGTCGGGCATCTGATATTTGAGAAATCCCGTTGCAAGAAGCTGACATTGACTGATATACAGGCGCACACAATAAACATTATTGGAAACGCCAGCGACGGCCAGTCGATCGCACCTTCGCCCGGTACGTCCAGAATGCGGGCCATCGGCGGGGGGCATCAACAGGCCGACGCCATGAAAACGAACGGCGGGCTATATGACAGGCTATGGATACAAGCCCCGACGAGCGCGACTAACGGCAAAATTGATAAATTGACACTGCGGAATTTGTGGACGGCCGGGGGCGAATGCGTCCTGTCAAGATTGACAGTCGGAACGCTCGACATCCTTAAAAACGAGATAGGAATGGGAAACGGCTTCTCATCAAAAGAGTTCGCAGTCGCCACGAGCGTGACTGGTGCGAACATAAATATCGAGGATAACGTCGAGGTCACAATCGCAGAGCCGTCCGCACAATGACCGTCAAACGGGGACACAGGATTTGAATACAGCGTCGAAGCGGTTAATAATAGAGCGAATCATACATAGACACCCGAAGGCGGTCGCGTTGGCCGCTATGGGCATCCTGGGCGCATTGTGGGCGATTACGCGCCGTCAGGCTGATAACAAGGAGGGGCTGTGAAATTTAACTCGATACGACCTCAAATTCTGGTTTCGCTATTATGCGCGACAGTGTTTTCGATTGTCGCTTTATATGTGGGAATGAAAATGGAAGCGACCGAAATCGTCACGGGCGTAATCGGCGGCATATTCGGTTTTTTGGGCGGGGTTAGTATGAAAGTTCTCGAGTCCGAATGAACCCGCTCAAGTATTTAATACAGTTGTACACGGGCGCAACGCATCAGGTCTGGTGCTTACGTTGCCGGGATAAGAAGGAATCAAGGACGGTGCGTTATGCCACGACGAGGAATTCCACGCGAACTGTTAAACGTATCATCGGCGAATGTAAAACGTGTCAGGCCAAAACTTCCGCCATCGTGGGTTGAGCCGAATCTCCCGATCGAAACCGTCGGCGAATGCCGGGGTTCTGATCGTTGCAGGACGTTCGTCGCGCCGCTGGCCAACGGCTGGTGCGTCGAACACTGGGACGCTGGTAAAGATATGTGATACGATTGCTTTGTTCTCCTTTTTTGAGGGCGGGCGGACACAAATATTGCAATTTCCCCTCCGCCCGTCCTCATTTAAAGCCCCATTTTAGATACAAAACGACGATCCCGATTTTATTTCGGCGGTTTTCCGCCCATTTTCCAACAACTTTTTTCGCCTTTTTTGCCCATTTTGCCTAAAATAGCGTCAGATTGCCCTGTTTTAGATACGCTAGGGTATTGATAGGTGTATAGCACCGTGGTATATTTATCTCATAAACAAAACGACCTAGCGAAAAGCCACTAGGAACCAAACACCAAAACCTCAAGATTGCTAGGGACGAGAAACTAGGATGCGGGGACGCCAGAAGGAAACTCAGTACGGAAACGGAACGGTTTGGAAGCAGGGTGCTGGCGGGCTTAACGGTCACTGGAAACTTATCCAGTATGAATTAGAGCCAGTCAGTAACTGGCCGAAACCACTATATATAAGGAGAACAACAATGGAATGCAAATGCGGCGGAATTTATAGCCTATATTTCAAAACCTTTTTCCACAGGGTCGGATGCGAGATTGAAGCCCCAATCACAACCGCCAGTCAGCTTAGATGGAAGTTGGAGCGGGCGGCGGCGGTATTGGAAGAAACAGGAGCGCACGACGCAGCGCGGCAAGTAAGATCGATTAAAACATAAGACGGCTGACGGGCAGGGGCTTCGGCCCCTGTTAAAGCCCGCGACCAGATGTCCGAACGACTGGTCACAATCCAAGGGTGTATAAGGAGAAGGAAAATGCAGTTTACTGTAGTTTATGAACAGCAAACGGTTAACCGCCGTCGTTGCATGATATGCCGTTCATTGATCGCAGACGGTGACCTCGCTTTTTTCAAGGGCCGAGCACAGGGAAAAGCAGTTCACGACTCATGCCGATCAGATTTCGGCGGCGACTGGTACGCTCGCGATTGCGCCTCTAATTTTGTACAGGATCGCGAGGGCTGGGTGCTGGTAACTGATTTGGAGCTTCAACAAAAACATGAAGCGCGTTCTAAAATTGAATCATTAAAAGAATTTATACGCGACTTTGAAGGTGTCGATGGCGTCAACTTGGATGCACTTATCGCAGACCAACAGGCGATCATCGATTCAATTACCAAAAATGTGGCTGATGTTTTAACCGATCCTGCGATCGCCAAAAAAGCGGCAAGGGACACGCGCAATCGCAATAAGAATTAAGACGGCTGACGGGTCGGGGCTTCGGCCCCGATTAAAGCCCGTGACCAGATGTCCGAACGACTGGTCAAAATCAAGGGTGTATATAAGGAGAAGGACGATGACATATCAAATAGAAATTAGGGGAACCGATAATCTGTCGACTGAATGGACGCCTGAAATCGGTGATGGAAATTCATTCGCCACTGAACAAGATGCTTTAGGAATGATCGAGGAACTGAAAACACTGGGCGACGATTGGTCATCGGCGGAATACCGCGTCGTGAATGTTCCGATGATCGAAGACATACTTAGGAAGCATGGAAGCCGCTATAATTTTGAACTCGAAGATGGGGAATTCGGCACGACTTACGGCCTCGCATTACTGAAGAAACATTTTCCAGATGCGTATCAGGTCGAGGGGCAATCAGTCTATCGTGTACCCAGCATCGAGGCATTGACAGGACAGAAAGCGCGGGTCGTCGTTACGTGTCGACAAATTGTACGAATCTAGACGGCTGACGGGCAGGGGCTTCGGCCCCTGTTAAAGCCCGTGACCAGATGTCCGAACGACTGGTCAAAATTCAAGGGTGTATAAGGAGAACAACGATGATAGACATAACTCAAGGATTGACCGAAGGGCAAGTTATCAATCTGATAAAAGATAAAACCACGAAGGAGATTGTCGGATCGTGCATGCCAATGAAAACAGGCGGAACATTTACTGTGGACGTCAATAGGATGGAAGCCATCAAAAAAGTCAAGGCTTTTGCCGTTGAGATGTACGGGCCATGCGGTCTTAGTACAGCCGCCGTGATTGTTGACATTTGGGCCTGTTCATTCAAGTTTGAGGCGATGAAATCGGCCATCAAAAAAGTTATTTCAGACGAGTGAATGATCGACCGAAAACATCTAGACAATTGAATATCTAACGATTAAAGTGTCCGAACGTTAAGGAGAATAAAAATGAAACATATAAAACGAAACAAGAACGGCCACAGGTTTAAACCTGATGGATCAGGGCGGCCAGCATCGAAGGACTCACAGGGAATAGCGCAAAAATGCAGTTGTGGGCTAACACTTTTTGACTGGCGTTGCAGATGGGTTTGGAGTTAACAATCAAGGAGGAGTTATGACTATTATTACGTGTCCGATCGAGGGGACATATTTAGTTCAGCCCGACGGCCCGATCCCGGTCGGGCAAACAGCGTCGAGCGCGTCGGTCGTTGTCCACAAATACGACTTCGGCTGGGTCTGCAATGAGTGTCTGCCGACTATCAACACGACGCGGACGTTTTGTCTGCACGTCCGCAAAGTTCAGGAGGCTATCAATGAATGAGGAGGATCGATTTTTTGAGCGATTGGAAAAAGGCCCGAAGCTATGTTTTCAGGAACCGTTTTCGGGTCGGATGATCGAGTTCATGTTTGGTTACCTGGGCGACGAGCCGTTCGCGATAATGATGTCAGATGAGCGACTGATGGCTGTTATACCAAGGGACGCATTCATCGCCGCTGCCGACGGCTGGGGGCTGTTAGATAGGCTTCAGGAACCCGACTTCAACGACAGTCAGGTCTTTAAGGATTTTATAAACGACATCGACGAAAAGAAGGAGGATTAGTAGTAGAGGAAATGCTTTCTTTCGGAACCCACTAACTATATAAGAAAGAATGAATACACGCCCCGGCCCGTTTTGGGTCGGGGCTTTTTTTGTGTCCGAATTCTGGCGGGGTGCTATGCAGTTGTATAGCACCTGTGATAGTATTGAGAAGCATATTTTTACAGATTGGAGGTGATAAAAATGGTACGGGACAATTGGGGAACGGTAGCCGAAGCGGCCGAAGCATTGGGCGTTACTAAAGCGCGAATATACCAGCTACTCAAGAAAAACGCGCTGGGACAAACGAAGGAACAGTCAACGCCATGGGGAACGGCCATATTGATTCGCAAGCCGTTTACCCGACGACCACTGCCGACAGGCATCAGGCACGACAGCCGGGCGTATCGTCGGTATGAAAAAGAGTTGAGGAAAAGGGTTCGTGCGGAGCGCGGAGCAACATTAGTGAAGGAGAACTTTAGTGACTAGATTCATAGAACAGGCAGAAGCAGGGGTCGAGATTGTCGTCGTCGACACAGGGCGTAAGGATCACTCGGCCTTAGACGTTCAGGTCATCGGCGAATTATGCGGGTTTGATTTAAAAAATCCGCTTCGGTTTGTCCGCTGGGCGGATTCCCAGGGCGGATCGCCGCTGGTCGGACAAGCAGGGACGGCAGTTATGAACCCGACGTCAAGACAGGCGCGGTTCGTCAAGGACGGCACGTTTGACACGAATCAGATCGACGGGTCGGAAGCCCCATGGCAGGTCGAATGGTCGATGTTGTCGTTTAAGCCGGGCGGAACTGCCGCGACGGTACAAACTACCAGTCAGACGGTAAAACCCGCCACAGGGGCTGTGGGGGCCGTTAATTCAGGCCGGGTGGCGTTCGACTACGCGGCAAAGTTCAGGGCCGAAGCAATGGCGGTCAACGACCGCGAGGCGTTGCGGGTAGTGGTCGAGATGTCCAAGTCGTCGGCGGATCAGGATATATACGCGCTTTTAGATAATCAGTCGTTAATAGCCGACCATCTGAACAAGCGTTTCCTTGACCGTTTCGAGGGCCAGGTAATCGATAGCCCGATGGTCAAGGCGGCGGTTGAAAAAGGGGCGGTTGTGGTCGATGTCAGGGACGACGAAACGCCGAAGGACGCGGGATCGCAGATCAAGAACGAAAAAGACATGAGGGCGTATGTTTCAGAACGTCAAAAGGACGACCCGGTCGGCTGGTCGGCTGAAAACTTAAAACAGATATTGAGCAATAAAGGCTACGAGGATTCCGCGACGTATTTATCGGCGGACGGGAACACGGCGGCGAGTCTGGTCGATTTGTTTAAGGCGGCAGTCGATTGGTAGGCGGAAATATTTGTTCGGAGAGTGTCTGCAATATTCACGATTACGACATGACGATTGACGACGAAGGCGGAACGCGTCCCAGTGGGCGTCATATGGGCTGGGACGGGTTCTGCCTACGCATAGCGGCATTAAATCGGATCGGTCGCGAAAACAAGCAGAACGAACAAATCACAAAACAGGTCAAGGAACTTCAGGATTTCGGCGGGATATTAAACGACCTGATGGGCGAAATTCGGGATATCGGTTTGGGCAAACAGGCGACGTCGCGCCCTGAACAAAAGCCGCCCGATCAATCACAGAAGCCCCGTCGACGTATGGGCGGTGCGCCGTTATGAACGATCAACTAACAATACCCGTCGTTAAGCGTGTGGGGACGAGTTTCGTTGTCGACTGGGCGGAGGGCGTAAAGATAACTTGCGGGGAATTAGAAAAGTCAAAAGCTCATATAGAGGCGACTATAACGATCGAGGATTTCGGGTCATTGAACGACCCGTTTGTCCACGAGGTGCGGACGTTTATTACCAAATCATGGCGGAACGTCGTCGCCGAACTCGAGTCGATCTCGATGCGTCCCGACTGGCGACAACGGCTTTTACAGTTAACGCGCCTCGTCAAAAGAGCCTACGAGGAGGGTAGCCCGGCAGTCGCGTTGGATTCGGTCGCCGAAACCGAACCATTGATCCAGATGATAGGAATCGATAAAGAAAAGTCGTTTTTATGGCGGTCTGTTCCGACTATCATCTACGGGCCGGGAGGCATCGGGAAATCCATACTGGGTCTGAATATCCTGCAAAGTATCCACAGCGGAACGCCGATCCCAGACGCCCGCGAGGGGCGGGAAATTGATGCGGGGTCGGTTCGTCAGGAGAATTGTTTATGGCTGGACTGGGAGACAAACGAACAGCTTGCCCGATGGCGGGGTCTTGACATCCTTCGAGGCCGCGACATCCTACCGGGGAACTGGCCTGACCCGAAGTGTGCTGACGCCCCTGTCGGCGATGTCCGGGGTCGCATGGTCTTTTATAAGGAGATGGTCGGGAGCCTACAGGATAACGTTAAAACATTGTCCGACGAGATATCACGGTTGAACATCGGAACGATCCTGATCGACTCCGCGATCCCTGCCTGTGGTGGCGAGGCGGAAAAGGTCGCGCCGTCGCAATCATTCTTTACAGCGTTAAGGGCTATAAAGCCGTCTGGCCGCGATCTAACGACGATTATCATTGCCCATGTGACCAAGGAGTCGTCCGGGGCGAAATCGGCGTCCTCGTCGTCGCCGTTCGGTTCGACGGTCTGGAAGGATCGGGCGCGGGATACATTCGAGCTGATCGCCGACCAGAAAAAAAACGCCACATACACGGACTTTGTTTTGGCCCACAGGAAAACGAACATGGGTCGACTGGCGTCGGACTGGGCGTTTCGGATCAACTGGGATCAGGGCTGTTTGATGGAAACAATCGACATCAAGGAGAACAGGACGTTACACGCCCGGACTCAGGGAAACGCCGACCGTGCAAAATTATTGATCGAGGAACAGGGGGCGATGTCGACCCAGGAAATAACCGACTATTTAAACGATACGTCGGCCGATACATTAACATCGAAAAACACGATTACCCAGACCTTGTCGAGGGACGATCGGTTTGCAACTAACGACGGCCGCTGGGAATTGTCCCAGTTGGATTTTTAAGGAGGTTAATTTGTGGGTATACATACCGTCATCAGCGCATTTTCAGGAATCGGAGGCCTCGACATTGGGGTCGGAAACGCTATCCGAACTCGCACAATCGCTTACATTGAAAGGGAAGCATCATCGGCCCGCGTTCTGGCGCAAAGAATGCTCGAAGGGTATTTACAATCTGCTCCGATTTTTTCTGACATTGAGCAATTCCCGGCAGAAATTTTTGCTGGAAAAACACATGGCTTTATCGGCGGGTTCCCCTGTCAGCCGTGGAGCATTTCAGGTAAGGGCGAAGGCGAATTTGACGAAAAGGGACGAAACCTCTGGCCCCAGACGATCAGACTCATTCGCTCACTACGACCACGGTGGGCATTCATGGAGAACGTACCAGGTCTCGTTTCTCACGAATACTTTGGAACCATTCTCGGAGACCTGGCCGAAGCAGGGTACGATGCGGAATGGGGTTGTTTCACCGCCGCTGAAATCGGTGCAAGTCACAGAAGAGAACGAGTCTTCATCTTGGCCCACGCCAACAACTCAGGAAGTCTCGCACCCGAACATGGAATTAACAGACACGGGCAGAAGGAAGACAAAGGATGGGACGGACAGCCATTCCCTGAACCTTCAGGACAGGGCAACGAACTGGCCCACGCCAACCAGTACGGAGAGAGCAGGACCAAACGGACAAGTAGAGTTGGGGAATACAGCGAGGAACTGGCCCACGATGACAGTAGCGGAAGCAGAGAAGGTATCCAACAGGCCGAACTATGGACAACAGGGACTGAGCAATCACCCTGCGATAGTAGGGGAACCGGGCAGGGAGAAGATGAGCAAGTCGAGAGGAGGGGAGAAGGGGATATCTACAGACCCGAACTCCCAGAATTCCCGCCCGGCCCAAACGACCCAGCATGGGAGGAAATTATTGAACAGTTCCCAGAACTCGCCCCGGCAACGTGCAAACACGAGCCACCAGCACGACCACAAATGTATGAGGTTGAACCCGCGGTTCGTCGAATGGATGATGCTGGGCAGGTCGAGGATAGGGTGGCTTCTCTAATGGCTTTGGGAAATGCGGTCGTCCCGCATCAGGCGGAATTAGCGTTCAGGACATTAGCGTCGAGGATATAAACAACAAAAAAAGGAGGGCATATGCCGAATATAAACGAACCAGTTGTCGCGGAGGAATTGCCGTTGTTGAGCGTTTGTTGTGGGGCGCAGGAGCATTCGTCGGCGGACGGGATCTGCGCGGCGTGTAACGAATACACGGGATTCGAGGAAACGTGTCCCGAATGCGAGTCCTGGGACATCTCCGACGGGAAATGTACGCGCTGCCGATGAGGCCCGACACGTATTACAACCACAGGTGCAGACGGTTCACCGTGGTTAAAGAATTAAAGCGATCGAATAAAAAAATTTATCGGTGCAAGGAGTGCGGGACGATAACGCTCGTCCCGCCTTCTCAGGGGGGGAATTATGACAATATTTTCAAGCGGTGACGGGCGGTCGGTATGTCCGCCAGCGGTAAGCCGCCGGGGCAATCCTCAGACCAGTTTTGAGGCGGAGGAGGCCATCAATAAAGACGGGTCAAGGGCAACCCATGCGTCGGTCGTTTTAGGGGTCATAGAATCGCAACCGGGGCTTACTACGGGCGAAGTCGGGGACGCGTCAGGACTGGGCCAAATGGAAACGCGCAAACGCATCAGTGATTTAAAGAACATGGGAATGATTTTCGCGGGCGACGTCCGGGTCTGGGAGTCCAGCGGGCGGAGGCAATCGACGTGGTGGCCGATATCGAAGGACGGCGTCCAGGAGGCGTTACTGTGAGTTTGGATACGATGAAATACGACGAAAATTCCGCGCCGCGAGGTTATGGATATTTAGTACATTGCGACGACGAAAGTTCCGACAATGAAGGCTTCCTGATGGGGCGATCGCTCAGACCGTTTAGTCATTGCCATGACGCCGGGCATCTCGACTGTGCGGTTTCGGCCTGTCGGTGTAAATGTCATAAGGGGACGCACGAGATGATCATCGCAGCCCTCGAGAGTATCCCGTCGGACGACCCGTTCTGGATGTCCGGGGAATGCGACGATCTAATCGAAACTATACGAAAATTAAGAGAGGAGGCAGAATGAGCATATCGGATAATCTAGAACATCCGTGGAGCATAGACGATGACACTAGGGAGACAGTGAGAATTGGTGCTGTGATGATGGCAGGCAAAGCACTGAACAGCGACGACCCCAAATTCGCATCCCTTCAACGATTCACAATCGAAGAACTTACCGACCTGATTGAAGAGGCACTGGTGGAGAATTGGGAAGCTAAGAGAAAGGCACTCGAATGGGACGAATGATACAGATGATAAAAAGATTTTTCATGGGCCGTAAGGCCGGGGCGCGAAGGCGGCGTCGTCATAAGAAATTCGGCCCGTACGCGGTGACATTGTTCGGGAGGTTTAATCTATCTTTGACCGCCGCGATTGTTCCGAACCCGTGGGAGTTTCCGGGGCAATGCCCGCAGAGTACAAAACGCGCTCCGAAAGGCGGGTTTTTTGTATCCCGCCTTTCAGGCCCGTCGCCTGATATGAGTCCCAGGAAGCTCTGCCCCCTGTGCGACAGGGCCATAGTGGTGGGAAGTCGAGGTCAATTCTTGCATCACAAAAAAGTCGTCAGGGGTTTCGACATCAATAATAAGAAATTCTGGCGACTCGACGTGCCTGTCATCGACCGCGAAAAACCCAAGCCCCGGCAACTCCTCGACCGCGAAACCATGAAGGCCATAGAGGAAAAATTCCCGCGTTGATGTTGACAGTCAACTATCCGATGTTGACAATCAACCATGCCCGAAGGTTGACAGTCAACCTGTTGACGTTGACAATCAACCATGACGGTTTTATTAAAGATAAGAGGACGTTGACATACCCCCCTTTAGGGGGGGGTATGTCAAATACATGACGTCTTACGTTAGCGTAAGCGTCGGACGTTGACGAAGGAGGCGAGATGTTTCGACAGGCGATCAACAACGAACGCGATTTCCTCGAGCTGGTGCGGACGGCCGCCGAGCTTTCAGGCTGGGAGCTTTTTTATCATACGCATTTATCGAAACGCTCCGACAGTGGATGGCCAGACGTTGTTATATGCCGCACCGAACCACGCCCCCGGATCATTATCGCGGAGCTTAAATTCGACCGCCCGAAACGTCCTGGCAAAGCGACCGCGGCACAGTTAGAATGGCTCGAAGCGTTGTCCAAACAGCCCCACATCGAGTCGTTTTTGTGGCATTATCCACGCGACGTCGATGCAATTTTCGCGACACTGGGCCTCGAAGCCGTCGACGCCGTATCTGGGCTGTCAGCGAATGGACTATCAGCGTGAGCCGCCAGACGCGCCAGTCGCCGACATCGCCGCCACGGCCGTTGCCGACTTGCGGGATTTGCGACGAGGTCGACGACCTGTTATCCAGTATGGAACGTCGGCCATCCGGGGACGCATGGCGGAAACGATCGGGGCTGGGGCGGATCGGTAAACGGGCGTATCAATTACAGGACGAACATCCATGCTGCGGGAGTTGCGGACTATACTTCGGGGGAACGCATATCGGCGGCGGATTGGAGGATTGCCGGGCGCGTGGGATGTTATGCGAATACTGTTACACCAGGAGGAACGATGCAGATTAGAGATCGAATCAAGGAACTGAGGCGCGTCCGGGCGTCGGAGTTAATACCGAACCCAAAGAACTGGCGAACGCACCCGTCAGCGCAACAGGACGCATTACGCGGCGTGTTGGCTGACGTTGGGTATGCAGACGCATTGATAGCACGGGAAACGCCCGAAGGATTGATGCTGGTCGACGGCCATCTCAGGGCGGAAACAACGCCCGACTCAAACGTCCCGGTTCTGGTGCTGGACATCAACGAAGCGGAAGCCGACCTGATGCTGGCAACGCTCGACCCGCTGGCGGCTATGGCCGGGCGCGACGAGGAACGATTGACCGATTTACTGGCGGCGGTATCATCTGATAACGACACGGTTGACGCATTACTTAAAACGCTGGCAGATGGTTATGAGCCGTTGACGATTACAGACCCGGAACCACCTGACGAAGGCTTCGACGTGGGCGATGCCGTGGACGATGTCGAGGCAGACGATTACGAGCCGACGGTTCAGCGGGGCGATATCTGGAGTCTGGGGCAACACCGCCTGATGTGCGGGGACGCCACCTCAGAGGACAACGTCGCCGCTCTAATGGACGGTCAGACCCCGTCGGTCATGGTGACCGACCCGCCTTACGGCGTGGACTACGACCCCAGCTGGAGGATCGAAGCGGCGGCAAAGGGTCAAATAAACTACGGGGCTAACCGTATAGGAGGGGTGACCGCAGACACCCGGACTGATTGGTCGGATGCGTGGCGACTGTTTCCGGGCGACGTTGTTTATTGCTGGAGCGCATCATCCGCAGGTTGTATTGTTTCGGGACTGGCACTCCAGTCGGCGGGGTTTGAGATTCGGGCGTCGGTCATGTGGCGCAAGCCCCACTTTGCAATCTCACGAGGACACTATAATTTTCAGCATGAGCCGTGCTGGTACGCGGTCAGGAAGGGCCGTCAGGCCGCGTGGATTGGCCCGGCAAACGCCTCGACGGTTTGGGATATATCGCTCGATAAGAATGTATCCTCCGACGCCGTCGACGGCGGTCACAGTACGCAGAAACCGCTCGAGTGTATGCAACGGCCGTTGTCCTATCACGAAGGCGATGTATACGATCCCTTCGTCGGTTCTGGGACGACCATCATCGCCGCGGAACGTCTGGGCCGTCGGTGCTATGCGATGGAAATCGAGCCGCGATACTGCGATGTAACAATCAAACGCTGGGAGGATTACACCGGGGAAAAGGCGGTGAAGGTTTAATGTCGGTACGGTCAAAAATGAAAACTGAGGAGCGTCGTTACCAGATGCTCGAGCTGTATAAGGGCGGGGCGACTGAACGTCAGATCGCCCAACATATGTCAATCGACAAGGCTTATGTTCATCGTCAATTAAAAAAGGCTATGAACGATCTGGCGGAACGTCACGTAGGGACGGCCGATCAAATCCGGGGGCTACAAATGGAACGATACACGACGTTACTCGCCCGGTGGTGGCCGATAGCCCTGACAGGCGATGAGGCGGCGACGAATACCGTTTTAAAGATCATGCACAGGATATCCGAGATTAACGGCGTCATACCACAGGAGCCGTTAATCACAATCGACCAGCGATCAATCCAGTTAACCCAGGGAGATGTCACATTTAATATCGAGGCGGCAAGCGGAAATGACAACACCGACGATAACATACAAGCGGCCACGGCTTTATCCTAAACAACAGGCCGCTATATTCGGCCCTGAACGCTATGCCGTGATAGAGGGATCAACAAAATGTGGGAAAACGATCGCGTGTATCGCGTGGATACTTGAAGCCGCTATGAACGGATACCGGGGCCAATCGTTCTGGTGGATCAGCCCAGTTTATCCACAGGCGAAAATAGCGTTCAGGCGGTTGAAGCGTGGATTGTCCCAGGAGCTTTACACGGCGAACGAATCGGAGTTGACGATCACGCTTTTAAACGGCGCGACGCTGGCGTTTAAGTCGGCGGAGAAGCCTGACAACTTATACGGTGAGGATGTATACGCGGCCGTGTTGGACGAAGCCTCGAGGATGCGGGAGGAGGCGTGGTTCGCGGTACGGTCAACGCTGACGGCGACGCGTGGGCCTGTGCGGATTATCGGCAACGTCAAGGGTCGGCGTAACTGGGCGTATTCGATGGCGCGTCGGGCCGAAGGCGGGGAACCGGGATGGGGCTATGCGAAGCTGACGGCAGAGGATGCCGTCGACGCTGGGATCGTCGATCGCGACGAGGTCGAACAGGCGCGACGTCAATTACCCGACGCGGTGTTCAGGGAGTTGTATTACGCTGAACCCAGCGACGACGGGGGAAACCCGTTCGGTCAGGGATCAATCCGATCCTGTGTCGGTGATATGTCCGGGCGTCCGCCTGTCGTGTACGGTGTCGACCTCGCGAAGTCGATCGACTGGACGGTCGTTATCGGCCTCGACGATCAGGGGACGGTCTGCCGTTTCGACCGTTACCAGTGGCCGTGGGAGGAAACCGTCAAACGTCTGGTCAATGAAATTGGTTTGATCCCGGCGGTTATTGATTCGACGGGCGTCGGCGACCCGATCGTCGAGCGGTTGCAGCGTGAGATATCAAACGTGCAGGGCTACAATTTCTCCCAGACATCAAAACAAAAATTGATGGAGGGTCTGGCGGTCGCGATCCAGACGTCGGAGATTAAATATCCTGACGGGCCGATCGTGTCGGAATTGGAATCGTTCGCGTTCGAGTATACAAGGACGGGCGTTCGATACTCCGCCCCGGACGGCCTGCACGATGACTGTGTAATGGCCCTAGCATTGGCGGTATACGGCCAGAACGCCGCGGTAGGAGTAGGCGTATGGTAACGACTTTAATCTGTCTGTACGGCGGCCATGACGACTGCGAGGGTTGCGTCTGCGAATGTCACAGCGACCCAAAGATTTGTTCCTGGTGCGGTAATGAGCTTATTAATAAACACTACCGATGCCTGAGAGATGCCGCACCGGCGGCCGATTTTCAGACACGGTACGGCAACGCCCGCGACCGCTGGGGCGCGATGCCGAAGCATTTCGACGACGAATGGTACGGGGATGACTGATTCTCTCGAGATGCGTTGTTCCAATTGCGGAAAACTTCTCGCGGAAAAGGCCGGGGCGGGAACCGTGATCGTTTGTTCGCGCTGTAAGACGAAAAACGAATCCCCGTAATTGCTGTTATAAATACTCGTCAGGGTGTTGACACCTATATATCATCTGTTATATATTGGATGTATCAAATCACTGAGGAGAACAACAATGAGAGATATCAAAGCAGGAAAGATCATCAGGTCAGACATCGGCGACAAGGCTGAGAAGTTTACCTGGGTTCCAATGACAGAAGAACAAGCTAAAGAATCTTTCAAAAGACTAGACCACAAATTACAGAAAGAAATGTTACTAAAACAAGGTTACACATTAGAGGGAGCCAAAGAGGTATACATGGAGCGGGCGGAGAGATACCAAACACCACAGAATGCACTAGCGACCAGAGTCGCCAGAAACATTCTCGACATTTTAGAAAATTAAAACACAAACCAAATCAAACCACTGAGGAGAACAACAATGGCAAAACAAAATTGGATTATCAACAGGATCGGCGACGGGTTTTATGCCAGCCGCTACGGTACTATTCCACGCAGACACAATGCGGACGCATACGCCCCCCTGATGCCAATTACTGCAGTGGCAATTATAAAAGGGAAAGCAATTCAACAAAACGAGTGTTCGTTATGTGGCTGGACAACTCCTGCTAGACGCTATGCTATCGGCGGAAATCTAGGGCGCAGAAAACAAGCGTGGCAGAAGCATCTCGAATCAGCCCACGGCCCAGTTGGGGCGACCAGCTAAACAACCCAAATAAAACCAAACCCACCAGCACCCGCGTTGACGTAACATCGGCGCGGGTGTTATTGTTTTTGGCATTAGTGGCCGAACCCGACGAAGTGTCCGAGGCTTTGCAAGCCCGAACGTCGGAGGAGGTCACGTGCCGTTCTGGGACAACTGGATCACAAAGCAGGATCAGGAGCTGTCGACGACGGTTCCATTGAACCTTGACGTCGGACAGGCTACATACCCCGACTCCAATTATGAGAACTTTGCATCTGAGGGATACAACAAGAACGAGATCGTCCACGCTTGTATCAGGGAGCTAGCAACGGCCGCGGCTTCGCCCCGGTATTTTGTCCAAGCCCCATCGACCGACGGCGGAACGATCGAGATCGAACGCGGCTTACTCTACGACCTGACGTCGAAGCCGAATCCTTATCACGACTGGTATTCGTTCATCGAGCGGCTGGTCACGTATCTGATGGTGTCGGGCAATGCTTACGCCATCAAGGAACGCGCCCGGTCGAATCAGGTGTCGTCGCTGTATCTGCTACGGCCCGACAGGGTAACGATTGTCGCCGGCGATTACGGGGCCGACTCATACATCTATGAGGTCGGTAGCAAGCGGTACGAAATCGAAGCGGCGAATATGTGCCACCTATCTTTACCGAACCCGGCTGGCGACCTGTACGGTTTAAGCCCGTTGCAGGTTCTGGCGCGGAACGTCAATCTTGATTTGAACATGACCGATTTCGCGAAGGTATATTTCCAGAACGCGGGCGTCCCGTCCGGGCTATTGAAACTCAAAAAGCGGTTATCATCGCAGGAGGAAGCGTCGACGATTCGCTCGAGATGGCGGTCGCAGTTCGGCGGTGTCAACAACTTTCACAGGGTCGCAATACTCGACGACGACGCCGAGTATCAGCCGATGGCGAATAGCCCGAAGGATATGTCGCTGGACGGTCTGCACAACCTCACAGAATCGCGTATATGCGCGGTGTTTGGGGTTCCCGCCATTCTGGTCGGGGCGAACGTAGGTTTGCAGCGTTCGACGTTCAGTAATTACCGGGAAGCGCGTCTGGCGTTTCATTCCGAAACACTCGAGCCGCTGGTCGCACGTATCCTCAGATATTTCAACCGTAATTTATTCGACGAATACAAGGGAAACGAAACACTGTCGGTTGACTGGGCGCAGATGCGCGGGGTTCTCGACGATCAAGCCGCGGCAACCGCACAGGTCAACTCGTTATTTACCGGGGGAATAATCACGCTCAACGAAGCCCGCGAAAAGCTGGGCTTTGATGCGGTGTCCGAAGGCGCAATCAGGCGCGTCCCGTCGGCGGTAATGGAAGTCGCCGAAGGACAATCGGCAACGGTGGCAGTCGGCGAAGCCCCGGTCGAACAATCAGCCCCGCACATTATCGAGGCTAAAAAAAAACCGCGGGTCGCACCGCGTGGGCAGATTCTACGGCGCGAGATGATTAAGCAACGCGAAGAGGAGGCCGACGTTTTAGCCCGTCAGGTGCAAACACACTTCAGGGGCATCAGGAACCGCGTAGACGGCATCCTGGGACGCCATATGGAGCGCAATACCACGACCACAAAAGACTATCCATTCCAGCCGATTGATATGCTCCCGCCGATCGAGACCGGGAATATGTCAACGATACTCGAGAAGGCGTATCGGCGCGTAAGTAAACGAACATTCGGAACAATCAACACCGTCGGCATTGCCGGGGAATTGCCGTGGTCGGATAAATTACCGACGATTCAAAACATCCTGACATCAGCCCCGACACGAGCGGCGTTGATCCACAGGACGACATCGAAGGCAATCGGAAAAGCGGTCGGGATCGGCCTCGAGCGCGGTTATTCAATCGAACAACTGGCGCGGGGTGTCCCCGACGATCGCTTCCCAGGTATCAGATCGGTATTGACTGAGACACAGAACAGGGCGCGATTGATTGCTCGAACCGAAGTGATGCGAACCCAGAATCAATCGACGGTCGGGTTCTATAAGGAGCAAGGTTTCGCGTATGTACAGGCGGACGACGTCGACGGCGATCCTGACGATGATTATATCGATCCCGGCGATCCATACGGCCGAACCTGTGAGGAACGCAACGGCCAGATTTACAGCCTCGAGGACGCGCAGAATATCGACGACCATCCGAACGGGACGTTAAATTGGATGCCAATGCCGCGAGGCTACAAACCACAGGAGCAAACATGATTCGTAAAACATTAGTCGCAACAGCAAAAGCAGTCGACGAGGCCGAAGGCATTGTCGAGGCATATGTCAACACAATGGGCGTCAACGACGCGGACGGGGATATAGTCGATCCGGGCGCGTTCAACGCGTCCATACGCGACAATTTACCGATCCCTGTGCTGTCGGGCCATGACCAAGGAAAACTCGTCGGGAAAGTAGTTTTCGCACAGCCCGAATTAGTGGAGGACGAGGAGTATCGTTTATTTGCCAGGATACAAATGAACATGGACACCGAAGCCGGGCGCGACGCGTTTTCCAATGTTAAAGGCGACTTTATCAGGGAATGGTCGGTCGGGTTTAATATCCCCAGCGACAAGGACGTCAGCCACGAAGGTTCTGACGTTTCGACTGTAACGAGGCGTATATCGAATCTTGACTGGGTCGAAGTATCGACAGTCATTCGCGGAGCTTCCCCGTCGACCTCAACAATCGCGGCGAAGTCGGCCGAACTTGACGAGGAAAAAGGAGCGATCCCCAGCCACTTGACCGCATGGGTCGAAGAGGCGTGGGACGGCGGACTGATGCGGACACGGCTTAAGGGCGGCGCGGCTATCCTGCGGGCGTCCCATGCTTGGGTCGATTCCGAAGGCGACCCGGAATCAAAATCAAGTTATAAATTCTTACATCATCATATCGGCAAAAACGGCAAACTGGGCGCGGCAAATGTCAGGGCAATAACGTCAGCCCTCGCAAACCTGAACGCCCGCCGAACATCAATCCCGGAAAACGAACGGCGCGGGGTATATAACCATCTGGCGCGGCATCTCAGGGATGCTAATCGGAAACCTTCGGAATTGAGATCGGCTGATTTACCTGACAACTCGAAACCATACCCGAACTTCCACGCTTGCAGGATCAGGGAGCCGGGGAACTTTGACAGGTTCCGCACGGCGACCGAAACAATCGAGGACGGCGATTACGAAGGCCGTTCGATTGTTGTTTTATACGGCAGGGAAAAAGACACGGGCGACTGGGACATCGCGTCTTATAGATTCCCGGTAGACGAATGGTCGGAGGGCGACGCCCGCAAATGGTGCGCGGCCCACGACGGCATTAAATTTGAGCCAGCAATCGGCGACGACGACCCCGATTCTGATCCCGGCGACACCGCCTCCGACACGGTCGAGGAATCGACCGCCCCGGACACGGCCGATCGTCAGATCAGGTTAGCACGGGCGCGGCTCGCCATGTTTGGAATTAAAAATAAAACCCAATAGTGAAAGGAAAATATCGTTTTGAATACATCAGAAATCAGAAAAGAGGCGAACGCCCTTCTGACAAATGCCGAAGCATCGCTCACCGACGGTAACGTCGAGCAATTCGAGCGACAAATAGCAGACGCACAGTCAAAAATGGCTAACGCTGACCAAATAGATCAGGCACAGTCACAACTCAAAACACTGAAGGGCGATTTCAACAAACCCTTGAACAGCGTACCTGTCGCCGACAAGGACGTCGCCGTTTACGATCCCAATGACTCAACGTCAAGGACAAAAGCATCGTATAAACCCGCGTCATGGGTAAAAGGTTTGCCAGCAATGGCCCAGCCCCTGTGGGTTCAGGAAAAAATGGGCGTGACTGAAAAAGAACAGGCCGACTTCCAGACCGACACGTTTATTAAGTGGATGCGAAGCCCCAGCGACGATGTGTTCTGGAAAACTGCCAGTCTTGACGAAGTGAAAGCCATGCAAGAAGATACTGACAGTGAGGGTTTTGTAAAATCTGCCCCATTATCATCGGTGACGATGTAATGAAAATCGGAAGAATTGCTGGAAACCTAAGTCGTAAAGATAAGGCAATCAGCATCCAAGCCTTGGAAGTGTCCAAGGAAGGTTCAGAGACTAGACGGAGTGGCACAATCTTGTCACATAATACGTCAATAGAATCCGACAACTCTACGGAGTTGATGATATAGTCCGACCTCATGGGAAACCATGAGAGGCTGACAGAAATGATCAGCCACCTAGAAACAAAATTTTCTAGGGTTAACAGCGAGGGATATTTCGTGCCAGAGCAGTTTATAAATCAGGTTGTACACGACCCCGGAGTTCCCGGCAGTCAACTTCGTCCTCTATCCACGGTCATTCGTGTATCGAGTAAAGACGGGTATGTTCCGACAATGGGTTCGGCATCGTGGGCGGCAATCGCAGAGGAAGCCGCGTTTAGCGACCAGACACCTACGGTCGGACAAGTGGCGTTCTCAATCGAGAAAAGCGGCGGTCTTGTAAAGGTGACCCGCGAACTCCTCGACGACACCGCAATCAATTTGCCAGCTCTGCTCACGCAGATATTCCAAGAGTCAGCAGGACGGTTTGAAGACGTTGGTATCATCAGTGGAAACAACACTACCCAGTATGCTGGCATCATGTCTGACGGCGATGTGGCGTTCTACACGATGGCTAATGCAACTTCTGTTGTTGCCGCCGACCTCGTTGGTACGTACTATGCTTTGAACGCACAGTTCAGGGCTAACGGAACATGGGTTATGAAAAGTGCGATAGCCTCACTGATTAACCAGATTAACCTGACAGGAAACGGGGTAACGGGTGTCCCTAACATCACCGCCGCTCCCTCAGATTTCATCATGGGTCGCCCTAACGTGACCACGGATGTTGTCAGCGGTCTCGGTGCGACGATCACGTCTACGGAGAAGATCGCGATTTTCGGTGATTTCAAGAATTACTACATTTTCGATAGAGTAGGATTCACGATCAGGCGTAACGACAGTCTGTACATGGGCAACGATCAGGTCGGCTTCTTTGCTACGCGCAGAGGTGACGGTCAGGTCGGTTTGGCAGATGCGTTTAAGATTTCAAGAGCCGCATAACAACGGCCCAGATGGCGCGGGGTTTCGGCCCCGCGTCAAACCTAACAGGAGGAAATTTTGGCAAAGGCAAAAAGTTTAGTGAACGTCACGTTCGGGGCAACTGGCGACGTATACGAGAAGGGCAAAATCTACGACGTCCCGGCCGAACTTCTCGAAAAATACCCTGATTATTTCAAGGTCAAGGAAGCCAAAAAGCCCACAAACAAACAGCAAGAAACCCAGGAGAATAAGTAACAATGGCCGTCAGGCATACTTACGCAACCGCTGACGATCTGCGGGACTATCTGGCAGGGACATCGTATTCGTCGGGCTGGACGTCCGACGCGGCGTCGATACGCCGTATCCTCGAGGCATCCAGCCGAAGGATTGACGATTATTGCGGCGGCGGAACATTCGGGCCGCAGACCCAGACCCGTTATTACGATATCGGTTTCGGAACCTTGCAGAATTCGCCGCAGTATCAAACGACCACGGGGACGGCTGACGTTGCGATGGGTAATTCAACCGCCGGGGTAATTCCGCTCGATAACTGGATTATCAGCCCGACCACGGTCACGGCATACGGGGCGACCGACAGGGCGACATCGGAAACATTGACCGAAGGTTACAACAATGATTTTTTCCTGATGCCGTATAACTCGACACCTAAAACAATTTTGAAACTGAACGAGGACACGACAAAGGGACTTGATCCGGGACAACAAACACTGTCGATCGTCGGATCATGGGGCTATACAGCCGACACCGTCAGCGTGACGACGTCGGACGCTATCGGATCAACGACGGGGACATCGGCTTCGGTTACATCCGCGGCGAATCTAGGCCCGGCCCAAACGATCCTCATCGATTCTGAGCAGTTATATATAACGTCAATCAGCGGTAACACGTTGACAGTAGAACGGGGCGTCAACGGTTCAACCGCCGCGACCCATAGCGGGGGCGCGTCGTTATATCGATATGACTATCCAGAATTAGTCGTCCAGGCGTGTTTGGATTTATCAAAAATTGTTTTCCGGGATCGCGATCTGGGAACGGTAACGACCATCGGCGCGGGCGAAGGATCAATAACGTCGGCCGAAGGCGAAATACAATCGATCCTGATGACCCTCGACCAGTACAGGGCGACGGGGACATCGAACGGGATTATATTTTAATGCCGACACCGCAAACGACGTTCAAAGTTAAAGGCCCCATGTTTGACGCGCCGTCCCAAGTTTCGCTTGGGCTTACTGAAGCCGTCAACCGCGGCCTGTTCGATCTGGCAACGATCGAGGGATCGAACTTTGTAAAAAAACAGCTATACGGCGACGAGGAAAATCGTCACGGTCGGATCAGCGCAAATCTTAGAAACCATATCGGGGCGTCAGTCCCACGGGACAACGTCGCACAGATCGACGCGGGCGAGTTTCGTTATGGGCGGAATTTAATTTATTCGTCATGGATTGAGGGAATAAGCAAACGAAACCGCGCACGTCCGGGATTTCCGGGTTACCAGATGTTTGAGAACGCATATAACCACATTAACAACAATCCGAAACTGTACGAGGAATATATCGGCGACGCAATTGTCGAGGCTATGGGATGAGCAGATCGGGCGCGTTAAGTCAGATCGATACGCTGTTATCGACGATATCTGATCCCGCATTCGTTGCGGTGTATCGGGGCGAACCGCTGGCGATCTCAGGATCGCCCGTTCTGGCGTACTGGTTGACCGGGAGGATTGCGGCTTTTGAAACATTGGGCGATATCGGATCGCGGGTTTCGGTTATGGTTCGGGCGTATTTTCGGATGCAGGATAGCCCGGACGTTCGCGAGAGCATAGAGGAGGCGGTCTGGGACGCAATGTACCAGATCGACGCAAAGCTCCGCTCTGACGCCAACCTGGGGGGCAATGTGACCGACTCTAACGTCGGCCCTGCAACGATTGGGTATGTGAACATGGGCGGCGGAGTATTCAGGACGGTTTCTGTACCTTTTGAAATGGAATTGATGGGCGAGGTTACGATCACGCCGTAGGGAGGAACAATGGCAAAGACTAACGGTTTGAATGTGAGACTATACACGGCTGGGTATGACCTGTCAGGCGATGCGAACGCATTGTCGGGTCTGGGTTATACCAGTGAATTACTCGACGTCACAACGCTCGACGTTTCGGCCCGGAAACGAATCGTCGGGACAGTAGACAGTGAGATTTCAGTCGAAGCGTTTTTCGATAATGCGGCATCACGTCAGCACGCGGTCTGGACGTCTAATTCTGGCAAGCTCCCGACCGCCGACCAGCTTGTTTTAATACCGATGGGATCAGCGGCTGGGGATGCCGGGGTCGGGCTAGTGTCTAAGCAGGGAACATATAACATAGCCCGCGGGCCGGGGTCGGCCATTACCGCTTCGACGACTTATTCAGCGAACGGTAGCGGCGCAGAATACGGGGAAATGTTAACAGCACATGACGACACCCATTCGTCTGCTGGATCGGGAACGGTAGTTGACAGCGGGGCGGCGACGACTAATGGGGGGACTGGTTATCTACAGGTGTTTAGCGTTGCATCTGGCAGTGTCATAGTAAATTTACAGGAGTGTAGCACGAGCGACGGTTCATACTCGAACTTTATGACTTTCTCAACTGTCGCCACGGCTGGCGCACCTACCGCGGAACGATTGGAGATGACAGGAAACGTTGCCAGATATTTGAAAGTGACCACGACGGGAACGTTTAGCGATGCAAAAATAGCAGTTCTATTTAGTAGATCATAAGGAGGTTGAGATGGCGAAACAGACAGGTCTGGGCGATTATCTGGCAGTTGACGATAGCGGGGGAACGCCCCGTGATATCTCAAATGATATCGGCGATTACGGGATCAATATCTCCCAGGAGTTAATCACCACGACAGGGCTGGATAAATCCGCTCAAGAGCGGATAACAGGGATGAGTGACGGCGATGTCTCATTGAGCGGGTTTTTCAACGCCGCGAGCAACAAAAGCCACGACGTTTTCAAAACCCGAACAGGAACGCGGACATTTGATTTGAGGGTCGGGGGTAATACATCCTCTAATCCCAAATTAACGATGGAAATGCTCGTCGGAAATTACAACGTGACCAGAAGCACAACGGGCGAATTGACATGGTCGGTGACGTTAAATCTGCAAAGCGGTACAGTCCCGGCGTGGAGTACGGTAGCATAATGGTCACAAGTATTAACGCCAGCAAAAACGGGGTCAAACCGTTTGTAATAGAGCGGAGGAAAGCGATCCTCGTTTTCGATAATCCCGATTATGAAGGTGTCCGCATAGAGGCGAAACTCGACGTCGACCTCGAAACATTTCTGAACTTGCAGACCCTCGCAAATTCCACAGAAAACGAGCCAGAAAATTTGCGTCAGGCATTCAAAATGTTTGGCGATCAAATCCTGACGTCGTGGAATTTACAGGACGAGGACGGGTCTAATTTGCCCGCGGACGCCGAAGGATTTTTAGCGTTGCCGCCATACCTGGGAACGGCAATCCTTGGGGCGTGGGCGAACGCGGCGACATCGGCGGGGGAACGCTCCGCCTCGACATAGCCCGGTGGAAGGCTGTTCGGGGCGGGACATATCGGGACGGGTCGCCAGTGGTAAAACCCGTCGAGCTGGAAACGGCGGAGATGGTCGACAACCTTTGTCAAAGGTATGGTTGTCCGCCGTCGGTTATATTGCGCGAAAACGTTGGCATTCTTAAGATGTTACACATAATAAGCGAAGGCAAAGTCGAGGACGATGGCGAACGAAATAACAATTCAGGTTGACGCCGATACAAAAAAGGCGGAACAAAACGTCAAGGGCATGGGCGGCAAAATGCGGACAGCCATGAAAGGCGTCGCAATGGCGGCGGGCGGTTTGACGTTGGCGGCAGGAGCGGCGGCGAAACTTGGACAAGAATATCAGGAAGCAACGAACACGATCGCCGCTGGAACCGGGGCGACTGGCGAACAACTCGAAGGATTAAAGGACTCCTTTAAGGACGTCTGGGCAACTGTGCCACAGGACGCCGCGGCGGTATCGAGTGCGATCGCTGACATCAATACCGAAATGGGTCTCGAAGGAGAACAACTCGAAGACGTTACGAAAGCATTTTTGGACGTTTCGCGGGCAATGGGCGAGGAAACCGCGCCCATGATTAAGGCCGTCGCCGACTCAATGGGAGCGTTCGGCGTCCCTGCGGAAAAAACACAACTACAACTGGACAAGTTGACGGCAGTATCCCAGGCGGTCGGCGTCCCCATGACTAAACTGGCCGAAACTGTTGTTAAATTCGGCCCACAATTAAAGACAATGGGTTTAAGCCTCGATGAATCGACGGCCCTCGTCGGGAACATGGAAGCGGCGGGCCTGTCAGCTTCAAAAATGATGCCAGGATTAAATACAGCCGTCCAGAAACTAGCAAAAGAAGGAGTCACCGACATTGCTGGTGGCTTAAGAGACATGATTTCAGGCATACAGAATGCTTCGTCTGATACAGAGGCGATGGCACTTGCGACCGACGCATTCGGGGCGGGTGCGGGTGTCAGGTTTAAAGACGCAATCGACAAGGGGGCTTTTTCATTGGACGGGCCGGGGGGATTGCTGGAAGCGATGGCGAATTCTGAGGGTAAAGTCGCCGACCTTGCAAAAGAAACGCTTACAACGTCGGACAAATTCGACATTATGAAAAATAAGGTAAAAGGATCATTGGCCCCGATTGGGAATTTTGCGAATGCAGTCGGGCCGATGGTAATTATGATCCCGGCATTGGCGACAGGAATTTCAGCGATGGCCGCTTCTCAAACGATAGCGACCGCGGCCACATGGTTACAGACCGCGGCAATGTCAGCCTTGAACTTAGCAATGGGGCCAGTCGGATTAATAATAATCGGGATCGCCGCCGCTATTGCGGGGCTGATTGTGGTCTGGAAGAACTGGGACAAGATCGTCGAGATATTCCAAAAGACATGGGCGACTGTCTGGGGCGCGATAAAAAGCACCTTCGAGCCTGTGGTCGATTTTATTGCGGGCGTTATTGACGGCCCGTTCGGTTGGCTTCTGCCGGGTGGCGCACTGATCAAGGGATTGCTATTCCTAAAAGACAACTGGGACACGATCTGGGGCGGTATGAAGGCTACTGTATCTCTCGTCATCGACGGTATCAAAGGTTATGTGAATATCCTGATCGCCGCGCTGAATTTAATGATTCGCGGGGCCAATAAGATTAGCATTAAAGTCCCGAAATGGGTTCCGGGGATCGGCGGGCAGGGCTGGTCGCTCGATATTCCAGAGATACCGAAACTGGCAAAAGGTGGGATCGTACGGTCGCCGACCGTCGCCATGATAGGCGAACGAGGCCCGGAAGCGGTTGTCCCGCTAAACGGCAGTCAGGGCGTCGGAGTAACGGTCAATATCAACGGGCCGACTTACGGCTTCGATGATTTCGAGCGCAAAGTCGGCGAAGCGATCCGCGACGGCGTTCGACGGGGCGGTTTTTCGGGTATACTACAAACCACTTAGGGGTTAATTATGGCTAATTCGTTAAAGCATTCAAGCGTTGGAACAGAGCTTACACAGACAGAGTGGGAGGCCATCGACGGCCACGTTTTCGAGTCACAGGCGAAAGGCGATCTCCCATATGCTGAATCATCTAGTAGCCTCAGACGGCTGGCTATCGGTAGTTCTGGTCAACTGATGGAAACATCTGGGGCAGGGCTTCCAGCGTGGACTTCAACTCCTACAATCGGATCAACAAGCTGGTCTAATGCGACCCACGCCCACGCTGCCAGCAATAGCGGAGGAACGGTAGCGGGTTCGGCGTTGTCCGGGTCTAGTTTAGCCAGTGGGATAACCTCGTCGAGCCTGACAAGCGTCGGAACAATAGCGACGGGCGTATGGCAGGGAACAGCGATAGGGGCAGCATATGTGACGACGCTTAACCAAAATACAACAGGCACAGCGGCGACCGTTACAGGAGCGGCACAGAGCGCAATAACATCGCTGGGAACGCTAACAGCCTTAACTGGTGGCACAGGAGATTTTAACTGGGACTCTGGAACCTTATTCGTTGATTCATCGGAGGATTATGTCGGAATCGGTATCACGTCATCGTTGGATGCCAAACTCCATGTCGTGGGGGCTGGAGGCTATCAATTACATTTGCACAGGGGCGCAAGTTCCTCCAACTACATGGCATTTACCAACGATGCCACGGGGGCAACGCTGGGAACAAACAGTCTTGACATTGGTCTTTCTGGGTCTGGATATGCCCTGATTCGCCACAGGGAAGAAGAGAAAATCGCCATCGGAACGGATGGGACGAATCGCTTAGTCATCAATGCCGCTGGTGGGATGAGTGAAATTGCAATTAGTGGAACGGCTGGTGTTGTAAGAGCGAGTATTTACAAAACAGGAATTGCGGACGATACAGCCACAAATATTTTCACTATTACATCAACAAACGAATCGGGCAATGCTGATGATGGCGCATACACTGCGATTATGAGCGGTGTCGTCGGTCACAGGATTAACACCGACACTGGCGCACACGCAATGAAGGCATTCCAGTACGCTTTTGGTCGAACAATCAGGGGTGACGGCACGGGCGTAAATACGGCTGTGACTGAGATTTACGAATCGGCAGTTGCGGCAAGCGCATCGGGAACGAGGAGTATCGGAACCGTTACGATGACCGTCACAGAGACAAGCGAATACGTCCAGACCGTGGCGATACAAATCGACCTGACAGGATCGGGTGTAAGCACGGCGGAATTTATGGTAAACGTCGAATTGAACTGGGCAGAATTTGCAACAGAACCAGTAATAGCAGCGAGTTAATAGGAGGATATATGGCACAGACTTTTACGGTTACATTGACTGACGATCAATGGACATATGCACAGGAATTAGCGACTCGGAAGAACGACTCTGACGCTGACGTTACCCCCACGGTTGCGGAGTGGGAAACATGGTTGACGAGCCAGTTTTGGACTGAGTGTAAAAAGCGAGGCTCAGCGTCGGCATCAGATGCAGGGGCAACGACCAAAACAAATGAATTGACAAGTATGTCGGACAAGCTCGCAACGCTGGGAGTCAGCTAATGGACGGTCAAATAACAGACGCAGACCTTTCAAGGCTGATCACCGAATCACCGTTAGCGGCTGAACAATTGCGTCGCATAGTCGCCGAACGCGAGCGCGAGGAGTTGCGTTTGCAACTCGAGAGGGTGAACGGTAAAGCCGCGACCGTCGAAGCAGAGGCGATAGTCGAGGGCGGCTAATGGCGGCATCATATACGGTTCTGGTTGACTGGAATAATGACGGCGATTTTACCGATTCGGGCGACGACATAACCTCTGAGGTTCTCGACATGACATGGGAACGGGGCCGGGACTATGCGTCAGCTCTTGAAGGCCGGTCAATTGCCGGGAAATTGACGGCGACCCTCGACAATACAGACGGCAAATATTCGCCCAGTAATACATCCTCTGCATTAACAGGGAACATTGTCCCAGGACGCAAGGTCAAAGTAACGGCGGGTTCGGGATCGTTTCCATATACATTCCCGATCGCGTTTAATGACGGCGTCAGGTGGCAGGGATACCTCGATCGGATATTACCAGCCCCTGCGGTTGTGGGGCTTAAAACTTGTACCCTAACGGCGTTCGGTGTACTGGGATATTTAAACCAGTTTGAAGCCGACGTCGCGACACAGACAAGCCGTCGAACCGATCAGGCGATCGGGGACATCCTCGACGCGGTCGGTTTAACATCGGCGGACGATCGGGATCTGGACACGGGGAAAACAACGATCTCGAGATACTGGTCGAGCGGGAAAAAAACAATTGCCGCGTTGCGTCTGGTCGAGGAAGCCGAAGCGGGTTTTATCAAGGAATCAAAAACCGCTCAAGTCGTTTTTGAAAACCGAACCCACAGGCTCACAGAAACGGCGTCCACAACGTCACAGGCGACGTTCAGCGACGCATCCGGGGCGACGTATACATTTAACCAGATCGATCAGGTCGACCCGTTAAGCACGATTGTAAACCATGTCGAGGCGACGGCCCGAACATTTGACACGGCATCAGTTGCGAATCTATGGACGCACCCGGAAACAGGATCGGCGTCGCCGACATTAGCACCTGGACAAGCTAAAACATTTGAGGCGGTCTATCCAAACCCAGACGCCGCAAATAATGCGATGGAAGTCAACGCATGGACTACCCCGGCGGCAACTACAGATTATCTGGCGAATACATCCTCCGACGGTTCGGGGACAAATTCCACATCCGATATAACGGTCGCACAGACTAAAACGGGCGAACGAATGACAATGACGTTTACAAACTCCGCGACGGGTTCGGATGTATTTTTAACTAAAGTACAGGCGCGGGGAACGGCGGTGACGACTAAAAACCCGTGTATTGTCCGGGCGATCGATACGACGTCGCAGACGGCATACGGCGAGCGGAAATACACGGCGAAAACGACATTCATTCCGACGACGTCGGAGGCGCAGGACTGGTGCGACTACCAGATGAGCATCTATGGATCGCCCGTCGAGATTTTGACTATTACGATTCCGACCAGCACGTCGAACAACATCGGACAGGTATTGAGTCGGGATATATCAGACAGGATCACCGTTACGGCTAACAATGATTCAAAGCTCGGCATCAACGCCGATTTCTTTATTGAATCGGAAACGCATTCGGTAACGAACGGCGGGACGCAACATTCGACCCAGTGGATGCTGTCACCCGCATCCGGGGGATACAGTCAATTCTGGGTT